>Ga0326511_10002880_pt1 | contig 13885 bp, 6 predicted proteins | sample 0_2496_0518_D_FD_203701 | JGI IMG/M metagenome (GOLD analysis project Ga0326511, IMG submission 203701) | Bovine rumen microbial communities from UC Davis, California, United States - 0_2496_0518 | ecosystem: Host-associated > Mammals > Digestive system > Stomach > Rumen | place: USA: California... | reverse complement strand
GTATGACAACTCCTGAACCTTGTTTGACTCGTTGACTACCGCATAGTAATTGTGATTTCCAATTGTGGTAGGTAAGGTAATCGTCTTGTTGAGCGTTAGGCTGCCACCTATGGCAAGAGGCTCTGACGTATACTGTGTTGCCACAGCGTTGCTCTCTCCACGATGGTAGACCTTCACGGCAACCCCTGCAGGCAGTTCCGCTGCACCATCGTTGGTGACCTCGATGGTCAGTTTGACTTGAGTGCCTACTTCTGCCTCGGTAGCATCAGCGTTAATGCTGCTAATGCGGGCATCCGGCAAAGTCTGGTCGGTGACCATCACGAAGCATGTGCCTTTTGCATAGCCATCGGCCTGCACGGTGAAGATGACGGTGTGGCTGTCGCCCTGCACGCTGTTGGCGGCCGACGTCACCTCTACCGTAGTACTTTGCTCCCCAGCGGGGATAGTAACGGTGTGGTCGAAAGTCAGCCCATCCTCGTAGTCGCTGTTGAGGGTGACGGTCAGTGGCGTGCTCGTATCGTTCGTGTTACGGCTGATGGTGAGAATTGTCCTACCGCCCTCCTTCACCGTGCTCAGCGACGAGGTAAGATTAAGCGCAGGACCGTCATTGTCAAGGACATTCAGCTGGGCGGTTACATAGCCTGCTGATTCTCCTGAAGCGCCGCAGCTACACGACGAAATCCATACTGCTGCTGTAATGGTATAGGTGCGGTCGCCATCGACAATGGCATTGTCGACAGGACCGAAGTTGAAGTGTACTTCTTCCACACCTTTTGCCAATTCAAGGGTACGGTTACCGAAATATAATCCTCCGTTGGCATCGTCCGACAGCTTCACCGTTATCTTGCTGTCAGTCTTGGTGGTACGGCGCAGCACGCCAGCCACGGCTATCGGCCCGGCACTCTCCTGAACGGTGGTGGGTGTCAGCTCAAGTTCCAGCACTGGCATATCGTTGTCACTCAGTATGACAAGAAGCTCTGCCTTGTTGTACTTGGGAGCTGAAACGGTGAATGCATTCGACAGATCGAGGCTTGGTGTCTCGTCTTCAATGGCAGTCACATCAACCGTGACCGATGTCTCGCCAGCAGGAATCGTCACTGTTTGCGGGAAGGAGAAACGCTTGGTGTTCTCTGACGTGAGGGTGATGTCGAGGGCAGAACCCTCGACCGCTCTGCTTGCGGTGACGGTGAGCTGGAAGGTCTCTCCCTCGGTGAGGTCTGACTTTGATGCTGTCAGTGAGAGGTTAGGATATTCATTGTCCTCAATGGTCAGCGCACCAGTTTCGTCGGGATAGTTGTTGCCGCTGGCCGTGATGGTCACTGTCTCGCTTTCGTCAAGCACATTGTTGTCGCTCACGGTCATATAGACCGCTGCTCCCGACTGTCCCACGGGGATGGTGATCTGTGTTGGCAACTGGACACGGCTGTCAGTGGTGACGATTGACCATTGACCATTGACGATTGACCATTTAGCACTGAGCGCAAATGTCTGCTCACTGCTCCAGTCACCGCTGCGGTTCACCTTCACGGCGACACGGTGTGTGCCCCCCTCTGTGATGCGGGCAGGGTTAGTCTCTACGAAAAGCCGCTTAGCGACGTTGAAGGCCTGTTCTCCCCGTCGGGTGTTGTTACCAGTGGCCAGGGTTGACTCGCCAGTTTCGCTGTTAGCCACGACTTTTACCAGGATATGAGCCTCGCCCTCTATTCCGAGCAACTGCGGCACCATGATGTCTGCCTGACGGCTCATGACTTCTCCGGGAGCCAACGTCTCTTGCTGGTAAACGGTACCTATGAGTTTTGTGACGGTGCCGCGCTTGTTGACGAGCATTATCTGCTCGCTCCATCCGCTGCCGGTAATGGTACCTCCCACATTCTGTACCTGCCATGATAGTGACAGGACTTCTCCTGGTGTGATAGCGGTGCTCTCGGCATGAACGCTCTTCACCGTCAGGTCAGGCAGTTTCGAGACGATCAGTTTGCCGGCACTTGTGCCAGTTACCACGTTTTCGCCAGAGGCCACCGAGAGGGTGGCATTGCTGATGACCAAAGGCAGTTCGCTGCCATCTTCCACGGTCTGGGGTATTATCAGCGGGATGTAAAAGACGGTACCTTTTTGGGCTATCAGCGGCCTATTGTCATCGCTGTAGAGCATCACGCGGTATCGTGTGGCACTCATGTTCCGGATGATGACGGTGTGACCGTCGCAGCGGTTGGTTAACACTGCATCGCTTCCTGCCGAAATGGTGGAGGGTAGCGTCAGGTCAAACTGAACAGCAACGATCTCGTCGGTATTCTCAATGGCCACAGGTAGCTGCGCCTGTCCTATTGACACCTTGGCATCAGCTACGCTCAAAACGTTTACCTGCTGACCCCATGCTGCTGCAAAACACATTATCAGAAGTGTGAGCAGCACATATCTTGATTGATTTGCAATTTTCATCATGATGCTATAATCTACTTTTTCACAATCTTCCTGCCATTCACGATGTACAGACCCTTCTTCAATTGACCATTGACCATTGACGATTGACCATTTACCTTGCGGCCCTGCAGGTCGTACCATGCGCCAGCCTCATTATCAATTATCCATTTTCCATTGTCAATTGAAACGACGCCTGTCGTTTCCTCTCCTGACATCAGCCTAACCAGTATTTCATTGGCATCGGCATCCGACAGGACGGCATTGACGATATCTGTCTGACTCTCGTCAATCTGGCAAATGGCCGTCGTACCGACGGGCAGTGAGGCTCCGTTCAAGGAGTAACCCACGAGACGGGTGATACCGTTCTTGCTGTTGGTGCGACAATTGAAGCCTGAAGATTTCAGTTCTGAGTTGACGAGTGTGGGGCCTTGAGTGCGAAGTGTCAGCTCAAAGGCGGAAACAGGAATCTCTGTGTCAATCCACAGCTGACCGTCTCTGATGCTGACTGAAGCCTCATTAGACGATTGACCATTGACCATTGACGATTGACGATTGACCATTGACGATTGACCATTGACCATTGAGGCAACAGTCTTTGATGGCATCTTAGCGAATCTCGCGCCAGCTGCTTCATCGTCTAAGTTAAGAAGCAAGTCTACCATCTTCACGACATCCTGTACGTTGATGACGTCATCGACCCACAGGTTGGAGGCCGTGAAATTGAAGGGCTTATCTTGATAACTCTCAAAGGCGAAGTTAATCTGGGCCTGTAGATCCACAACATCAGCATTGCCGTTGAAGTTAGCATCGCCCTGCCCGAAGTATAGCTTCATGCCGAGTGTACTTCCCTTGGTATCTCCGCTGGCAGTGGTGATGGCCAGTTCGTCGCCACTATTTCCATGATAGTCGTTGCGTTCGCTCTTCTTGGCGAAAGTCACACCATCGGTACTGATGGCTACAGTAGCCTCCCATCCGTCACCGGCCGTAGCCGTCATGCTTAGACTGTTGTCATAGCTTTGGCTCTTATGGTTGTACAGCAGGATGTTGGGAATACTCTCAAACAGTTCGCTGAAGGATTCAGCCGTCAGGTCCAGGCTAAGCACCGTTGACAACTCCTGGCTGCCAAGGGACAGTGAGGTCACGGCAGACGAAATCACGGGTGTCACCTCGTTGAACTGGTTTTTCTCGGCAAAGAGTGTGATGAGGTTTGGCAGTTTGGCTGCAAAGGTACCGATGTTGCCTTCAAATCCGTTGTTGGAGATGTTGAGCGACTGTAGTGACGTCTCAGTGGGTATGCTGAGTTGCCCGAGATCGCCCACAAGCTGGTTGCCCGACACGTTGAGCGAGCGCAACTGTGGCAGATTCAGCAGTTCTGTTGGGAAGTCGCCAGTAAGGTTGCAGTTCGAGAGATTGATGCTTGTCACATGGCCGCCAAGGATGCTGACACCCGGCAGGGTCAGAACGGTATGCCGCTCTACGTCGAAGTCCCAATCTGTAGTCCATCCCTCGCCACTGCCCATCTGCTGATAGGCCGACATGAGGATGTCCCAGTCCTCTTGCTCCATGGTGGGCATGGCAATCTCTATCTTCTGGTAGAAGAAGTTGTCACTGTGGGTACTGGTCTCTCCATGCTCTTCCAACTGGTTGCCGTTGCTGTTCGTGGTGGCATACATATAGTCGTATGTGCCTTCATCGGTATTACCGCCAAGCACTGGCTCGTAGGGATTGACGATGGTGCCGCCCACACTGCTCCATTCTATGCCAGTGACACTGCTCATGTCAGAGGCAACTATCAGATAGTATGCGCCGTAGCTCTGGTCGTCGAGCGTCACCTCTACGCTGTTGGTGTATTGCTGTCCCGTTGCCAGCGTCCTCACACTGGGTACGGTGGCCAGGAGTTTGTAACTGCTCTGGTTTGTGCCGCCATAGACATCGGACACGAGCCATACTCTGTCAAGCCATTCCCGATTGCCGGTAGAGCCTGTTCCGTCGTTGCGCACCGTCCACTCAATGGTAGCCTTACGTCCAGCCTCCAACTCAATGGGTGCTTGCGCATCGCCCCCAATAGCATGGACGGCTGTCACGTGCAGGTCGGGCAACATCCTGATTGTGAAATGCATGGTGTCGCTGGGCAACTGCTGTAAGGCATTGCGGGCTACCACTTGCCACTTGTAACTTGTCTGATCCTGACAGAAGTTACGTGATGTAAAGCTCAAGTCGGTGATTCCCTCAGCCACTGGGGTCGTAGGCCGTTGGTTGGCGGCGTTCCACAGATAGACGTCGTAGACGGCGTTATTGATCTTGTTCCAGGAGAGCGCCACTGTCGTGGTCTCCAGTCTTGCACCATCCGCGGGCAGCAAGTCCGTGAACGTTCCTTCGAGAGCCGGCCTCAGTGTGATGGCGTGCGTTGTCTCAAGGAAGGTCTCACTACCGTAGGTAGCCACAATATTATATACAAGGTGTGCATCGTTGGCACTGCCGCTGACGACGGTCATTGACGGGATGTTGCCCGTTCCCTCTGCCTCATACCCTGCGGCGGTCTCCACATCGATGGTTGCCGTCCACGAGAAGGAGAGCTCTGTGCTTACCGGCGTAAGATCCACGGCCTCGGTAGGCTGTCCTGAGAGCACGGCCTGGCCTTCCTCGATGGCCGGGAGCTTTGAGGGATTGAACCCTATTCCCCAAAGCAGAATCTGGACGTCGTCACACACCATCTGCCTGCCAAGGGCGGTGAAGAGGCTGACCACCTCTGTATTGATGGCCGAACCTGCTGTGCCGAAGGACAGCGCTGTCGCACTGGTTGTCGGCTCGCCGTCAGGTGTGCCGGCCTCTATTGTCAGTGTGTAGCCGCCATCAGCCAGCTTTTGCTGGATGGACGTCAAGGTGCTGATATCGTCTTCTGTCAATGCAAGACTGAACGTCTCGCCATTCTTGACAATCAGTTTCAAGTTTCCGCTGATGGGACGTGCATCCATGAAGGCAAACAGGTCCTGAGCCGTGGTGAAGTAGCGTACGCCACGTTCTTCCGTGTCAAGGAAGAAGGTTCCGTCCACCTTCCATGTGCTCTCGTCATTGATGAGTACCGTCATCCCGGCAGCATCGGTTCCTGATTGTCCATGCACCGTCAGCACGACGTCATAATAGCCTGACTGGGAATAAGTGTGGAGCGGATTTTCTTCCGTGCTGGTAGTGCCGTCACCGAAATCCCACGAGTAGCTAAGGGCCTTGTCTGACGACAGGTTGTTGAACTTCACCCTGCCTTGCAGCTTTTCATACGCGTACTGGGCATACAGGCCGTCTTCCTTCATCTCCTCTACGAAGATATAGCCGTCGCGTGTGTTGATCATTTCTTTCGAATTGTCCAGATTGATGCGGGCGGCATTGCTGAGCGCTAACTGGTAGCTGCTGTTGGCCTCTATGTCGGTGCCGATGGCCACGGGAACCTCGAAGATTTTTCCGTTCTGCCCTGTCAATGGCGTTGTGCCTGTGAGGTCGAAGCGGTAGGCATTGTTGCCGATGTCCTCGACCGTCAGTGTATGTCCTGCAGCGCGTTCTGACTGCACGGCATTGGCTGTATTGGGTGTGAACCCTTCAGGGAAATGTACGACAACCGTTACCCCATACACATCCTCGGTGTTCTCCAGGAAGATGGGGTACAGCACTGTCTGGCTCTTGGCGCCGCTGGCGGTCATGCCATAGACGCTGAGATGCTTGTCTGTGGGCTGTCCCGGCTCGCCGGGATTTCCAGGGTTGTAGTTGTAGGAATAATGTGCTACCAGCGTTACATCCTCGGTGGGGATGGTCAGCGTGTAGTTGCTGTTAGTGCTCACCACCTCGCCATCGCGCGTCCAGTTCTGGAACGTGTACCACTGGTTGTTGCTGGCACGGAAGGTCTGTTGCGTGCCCTCTTCAAACTGGTTGCCGCTCTCCGTGTTGAAGTAGCCGCCACCAGCCGGGTCTGCCATCAGATAGACACGGTGGTATATCTTCTTGGCTTCTGGCTCTGCCGGTTCGCCGGGACTGCCTGGTGTATAGGTGAAGTGGGCTACCAGTCGGTTAGCGTCAGCACCCTGTAGCATCACGTAGTTGAAAGTCCGGCTTTCGGAGATGACCTCTTCATCCAGCGTCCAGTTGACAAAAGTGAAGTTTGATGCTGCATTGGCCTGCACCTTCACCGAGGTTCCCACCTCGTAGCTGGTGCCGGAAGAGATATTGAAACTACCGCCACCCGTGGGCTGTGCGGTGAGCCAGAGGTTAGAATATACCGGTTTGGCCGGGATGTCAGGCTCACTGGGCTCCGACGGGTTCGACGGGGTGTAACTGTAATGGGCAATGAGTTTCACGTCGTGGTTGGGCATGGTATACTGGAAGCGGTAGCTGGTGCTGATCACCTCACCGTCAAGTGTCCACTCCACGAACGTGAAGTTGGAGGCCTTGTTGGCCTGAACCCAGAACGTCTCACCCTCTTGGTGGTTCGACGTAGCGTTCAGGTTGAAGCTCCCTCCCCCCGACGGGTCGGCCTGGAGCGTCAGCGTGTACTCTTTCACGGGTGCTCCGGGCTCGGCCGGGTTCGACGGGTTGTATTGCCCCCACATGCCGACACTCAGACAGAGTGCCAGCATGGTGAGTATATACTTGAAACCTCGCATAGTCAATAACTATTTAGGATTTACAATATGTGATTAGGCTGCGCACGCATTTACTTGCGCACGACCTTTTTACCCTTCTGGATGTACACACCCTTCTTCAATTGACCATTGACCATTGACGATTGACCATTTACCTTGCGGCCCTGCAGGTCGTAGCTCTCGCCAGCCTCATTATCAATTGTCAATTGTCCATTTTCAATTGAAACGACGCCCGTCGTCTTGAAGGTCAGGGTGAAGCGGCTGCTGTTCACACCGCCTGTGGCATCGCTCTGGAAGGTGTAGTCCTCGCTGGTAATGTCAACCGTCTTGTTCAGCTCAGCGTCATAGAGCGTCACCTCACCGTCGGCACGCAGGGCGCTGATGGTATAGAAACCGCTCTGGCCGGCATAATAGGCCAGACGTACCAGGCCGTTCTCCAGCGGACGCTCGTTGATGGCATAGCTGTTGCCGTCGGCATCGAGTGTGTAGAGCTGGGGCACGTTGGCATCAAAGCTCATGAACTTGGCGGCATCGCGCTCCAGTTCGTAGCTCACTGAGGCCTCTTCATTGATGACGACGCGGGTCTCGTCCTGTAGGTCGTTATGCTGGATGGCCAGGTTGAATACATGACGCTTGCCAGCTGCTGCGGCACGCTTGTAGTCTCGGGCGGCAGCATGGGCTATCGAAGTAGTCAACTGACGGCCTTCCTTGTGGAATATGATTTCGTCAACGGCGTCGGGCTTCTGGACGAAGAACGACTGCATGGGGCGCAACACCAGTTCATCGTCAGCTATGGAGTAAGCCTTATACGTGCTACCCGTCCAAACGGTGATGGGGGCCGTGAAGTCCATGTAGTAGATGTCGTAATAGCAGGGGTAGGGGTTACCCACGTAGTTCCACGAACGGTTTGCCGTCGTGGTGGCTTCGTTGACAACGAGTGTGCGGCTTACGTCATCGGTACGGAACAACTGCAGCTGACCGTCGGCGTCGGCGGGGAAGGTAATCGTGCAGGCCGTGTTACAATGGAAGATGTAGCCCTGACCAGCCAGCAGCTTGTCGGTATCCACGTTCTTCCAGCTGCCGGAAGCACCATTGGTGGCACGGTTCAGTGCATCGTAGTAGCGGAACACGTAGCTGGCATTATTCGACACCTGAATGTCGGCCACCGTCACATCGTGCATCGGGGTGAAGAAATACCACTTGTTGGCATCCACGGAGAACTTCGTCGTCACCTGATCGGCACCCATGTTCTCGCAAGTGTTCAGCAGGCGTCCGGGATTGCTCTCGTTCACGTACATGTTGAACTGCCCCATGGGGAACGGTGCGTTGCCGCCCACGGTGAGCTGGCCACCATAGTAAAGATCCACGTCGGGCGTACCTTGCATACGGCGGTTGTTCGTCAGCATCAGCGGCGAGGTGAGCTTCCAGTAGTCCACGTCGTCACCCTCGATGATGGTGCCGAACTGATACCAGTAGGTGTCGAGCTTGTAGTTCACGACGGAGAACGAGGGAACGACGAGGGTGATGTTTTTCTTGGCACGGCCACCGTTAAATGGGTCACTGGTAATAGCAGGAGGCGTTGCAGAACGCATTACAATCGTCTCTATAGCTGTGCAATTGCTGAAATTAGCACGGTATCCATAGTATCCAGTTGTTGTAGAACTGGTGTTTCCATCCTCGTTGACATAATAATGGTATGAATATGACCCCGTATATAGATAGGATGGCATTTCAATATATTTGAGATTTTTACAGTTTTGGAATGCTCCTTCACTTAAATTTTGCAAATTGATAGGAAGCGTTACAGAATCCACACCACAACCATCAAAAGCACGATAATAAATGGTATTTAACGTGGCTGGTAAATCAATTTTTCGAAGATTGGTGGTGCCATTGAAACTTGCAAAACGTATAATTTTAGTATTAACGGGAAGTTTTAGGTCAGTCATAGAAGTGCATCCGTCGTTTACACAAACGGCTATATCAGTTATTGCATCAGAAAAATACATTTTCTTTAAGCCAGAGCAATACTGGAAAGCAGAAGGCCCTACACTACTGACAGTGCTTGGTAAAACCATTTCCCTCAAAGCATTGCATTTTTTGAATGCTCCGAAGCCGATGCTTGTCAGTGAGGGGCTTTCTCCCCAATCAACAATTTGCAAAGATCCACAATTATAGAAAACATCGTTTGCAATGTTTGTGCACTGTGAATTATCAGCAAACGTAACATATTGTATAGGTGTGCCACTAAAGGCATATTGGCCAATGTTTTTCACCGTCGAAGGAATATTGATGCGACGGATATTGGTTCCCTGGAAAGCATATTCACCGATGCGGGTGATACCCTCGGGCAGGATGACGCTATTAATACGACTCTTATCTTTGAAAGCATTATTAGGAATCTCGGTAATCTGTGCTTCACTAAGGTCTAATGCCAATAGATTGGTCATGTTCTTAATGTCCGTCCAGTCGGCAGCGTTCATCGGACCAGAAATCTTTAGGAACTCCACGTCGGTCAGCACGTTGGCCTTACCACTATAAAGCACTTCATATCCCAAAGTGCCGACAGTTGCTAAATTAACATCAATCCAGTTGTTGCTCAATTTGATGTCCTTAATTTGAGTGTAGTAGTTAATCCAGTCAGCATAGTCGGTATAAACCGTGTCAGTCCATTCTACGGTATAATTGCCAGGTTCTAAAGCCACACACCAATATGTATCATTAATGTTATTCCAAGCCTTGGTAATTTGGATGCCATTAATCTTTACAAATAAGTTGTGGCTTCGCTCATAATTATAGTCGTTTGAATAATTATAATTGGCGACCTTATAGTAAAAAGAAAGCTTTGAAGTCTTTTCTACTGTAAAATTAGTTGAGAATGTTGCTCCCACCCTCTGCTTGCACCAGTTTCCATGCTCGATATATCCATCTTCAATAACCCATGGTAGCGCACTCTCATTTTTGAATGTCAGCGGCAGGGAATTTTCCGTCAATACGGCTGTTTCCAATGGACGAATTTCCTTGACCTTAACATTTTTTATTCCTGCCCAATTGTTAGAATAGTTATAATTGCTCACCGAATCTCGGAAGGCTATCACATGGTCGCCTGCTTCAAGATAGAATCGCTGATTAGTATATGAAGAATTTGTTGTGTTTCCTTTGTAAACTCCATCTATATATATTTGCAAAGCTTGGTGATAACTATAATCATATCTTGCCCAATCGAACGAAAGCTCCGTACGTTTATCAGAACTGTAAGTCATCGTCAGCCAAGATGCAGCATAATAATTTGACTGGTTATTACCGCGAATAATAGCGGTGTTATCTTCAACTGCCCAAGGGTGTTCTAGGTCATTCACAAAATTCACAGGCACATCAGCGCGTGTGACAATACCATCAAAGTCATAGCCGTAGAGGCCGAAGTCCATCAAGGCCTGACCGCCGCCAGAATCGGTGACATAGACGGCCAGCACATTGTCGCCCTGCTTCAAGGCTTTCAGAGCATCGCCTTTAATCACAGTAGTACTGTAGTTTGGCGCTGTAATAGCGGAGGTGTTGTTGTAAATCTGTACACCATTAAGGTATGCCGTACAGGCATCGTCGTGGAGCGCAAGGAACTTGTAGTAGTCATTGAAGTCTTCAATGGTGAAGTGGCAGCGCACCCAGTAAGATGCATTGTTGGCCGCCCACACTGTGCCGATGAACGACAGGGCGGGGTAGCTGCTCCACTGTTCTGCAAGACTGATGGGGCCTACAATGTCTCCCCAAACAGCATCATCGAAGTCGGCGCTGTACCAGTCTGCGGCTGGTCCGTCCTCACCAATAAGAGCATAGAAATACTTGCCTTCCCAAGACTGTTGCTCAGTCTGTCCGAAGGGAATAATCACTTTAGCATGAGCTGCTGTAAACGCCACAAGGGCAACGATTGCCATCATCAGGCTACGCTTTAGGAATGACTTTCTCATAATTAGTAGTTTTAATATTTTATAATTTAAGGATCGAAAAAAGGTGTATAGATGAGTTCTACACTGACGCTCGGGAACGTCTTCCTCCAATATAAGACCGCTTGCCGCCCATTTGAGTGAGCAACCACACGACGGGACAAAGATAGGCATTATTTTTCAAAAAACAAAATAAAAATGAAAGAAAAATGACGGGAAAAGTTGCAAATTGTCGATTTTTCAACCCAAATAACGATAATTCGACCTCTTATAATATATATAAGGTGGAAGATGATCTCGGTAGAACAGAGGTCTCAAACCGATTTCCGGAAATTTCTTTCCAAATATTTGGAACTTTCACTTTTTCTCCTTATCTTTGCCGACAGATTAAAAAAACGACGACGGTATGGCAGACGAGGAGAATATGGATTCAGGGTTCCTGATGGAGCGTGAAAGGTACATCAACCCATACACCGACTTCGGCTTCAAGAAGCTGTTCGGTACGGAGATGAACAAGGATTTGCTCATCAGCTTCCTGAATTCGCTCTTTAACGGGACGAAGAAGAACATCACGGACGTGCAGTACCTGAACAGCGAGCATCTGGGCGACGGCTATGGCGACCGCCGCGCCGTCTTCGACGTCTATTGTAAGACTGAGGACGGGGGCCGTTTCATCGTTGAGATGCAGAAGGCCGAGCAGTCGTATTTCAAGGACCGCAGCCTCTACTACTCCACGTTTGCCATCCGCGAGCAAGCTCCCAAGGGCAAGGAATGGAACTATCACCTGGAAGACGTCTATACTGTCGGCGTTCTGAACTTCCGCTTCCCTGACGACGAGTATCCAGCCGACAAGTATCGTCATGAAATCAAGCTGAAGGACGTCGAGGACAACCACGTGTTCTACGACAAGCTCACCTTCGTCTACCTGGAGATGCCGAAGTTCAACAAGACGGAGGACGAGCTGGAGACGATGTTCGACAAGTGGATGTTCGTCCTGCGTAACCTCTCCCGTCTGCTTGACCGCCCGAAGGCTTTGCAGGATCGAATCTTCGACCGTCTGTTTGAACAGGCCGAGATTGCCAAGTACACGCCCGAGGAGCGCCGTGAGTACGAGGCGAGCATCAAGAACTACTGGGACTATTACAGCACGATGAAGACGGCTTTGGAGAAAGGCGCGGCCATCGGTCGCGAAGAGGGCCGTGCAGAGGGCCGTGCAGAGGGGCGTAACGAGGCGAATCTTGCTAATGCCCGCAAGATGAAGGAACTTGGTGCCGATATCACATTCATTTCGCAAGTCACCGGCCTCACCGCCGAGGAAATCGAGGAACTATAATTAGGCGGAGAAAAGTTCCCACACAGTGCCACGGAGCTACAAATCTTTGCGGCCGATGATGTCATACACATACAAATACCCAAGACCGGCAGTCACGGCCGACTGCGTGGTCATAACCCGCGAGGCCGCGCCGAGTGGTTCCCCCTCTCCGCGCTCCCCCCTCTCGCCTTCGACCATGCCGAGATTATGCAGGATGTGATGAGACTTATATGAGCGTGCAAAATGATCACCTTCTCCGACCCCATGATCAGAAATCTAACGAAAATTGATGTCGGAAGGCTATTTTTCGAAGGATTTTTGAAGATTTTCGTTTTTTCTTCTTAACTTTGCCCGCGATGTTCGAAAAAGAGATTGAACAATACGAGAGCGTCCGGCAGGAATACCAGCGGAAGGTAGCCGACAGAATGGGACGCGAGCAGTGGATGGAATACAACGAGATTCTGTTCTCTGCACACTCCTGTGCCATAGAGGGAAACTCGTTCACGGTCGACGACACCAGAATCCTGCGCGAACAGGGAATGGCGATGGTACCCGTAGGCCGTTCGCTCCTGGAGTGTACGGAGATGACCGACCACTTCCGCGCCTTCGACTACATGACCGCCCATCTTCAGCACCCGTTCGACGAGGCCCTGCTGAAAGAGGTGAACCGTCTGGTGACGGAGCACACGCTCAGCTACCGTGCACCGGGTGCCGTGGCCGGAGAATATACCACCGAGGATATGGCTGCGGGCGACACCGTCTTCGGCGACCATGAGACGCTGATAGCCCGTGTGCCCCGGCTGATGGAATCAACGCGTCGGGCCATTGACGAGGGTCAGCACCCGATGGTCGTGGCGGCGAAGTGGCACGGATACTACGAATACCTGCATCCCTTCCGCGACGGCAACGGAAGGACTGGCCGGTTACTCTCCAACTTCATCCTGCTACGTGCCGGGCACCCCATGCTCATCGTCAAGCTCGAAGACCGCGCGGCCTACATCTCGGCCCTGAAGCAGATCCGTACCGACGGCACCGACGTCCACCTGGTATCCTTCTTCTTCAAGACCGCCATCAGTCGCATGACCGACGAGCTGTCGCAGAAGCGGAAGCTCACCCTCCCCATGCTTTTCTTCTGATTTCCTTCCAATGTATAATTCGTCAGAAATTAGTATAATTCGTGAAATTACTGCGAGCACTCGTGGGTCTTCGACAAGTCTCGTTTTAATTCGTTGTTGAAAGAGAAATGTGGAAAAGTTGAAATAGTAACGTTATGGATGCAAAACGAATATTGAAGTATTTGCGGCAGTTGGCTAAGAACAACAACCGCCAGTGGTTCCAGGAACACCGTCAGGAGTACGATGCCGCCCGTGCTGAGTGGTTCCCCCTCTCCGCGCTCCCCCCTCTCGCCTTCGACCATGCCGAGATCATGCAGGATGTAATGAGACTTATATGATCACAGTCTCAGACCCCTTGATCAATAGTATGGGCAAATACAAACCATATAGCATAGCAACTAGAAATGATAATGTTGCTATGCTATTTATATACCTACCATAATTAACGTTACAATGAAAATGGTGATG
>Ga0326511_10002878_pt1 | contig 13891 bp, 17 predicted proteins | sample 0_2496_0518_D_FD_203701 | JGI IMG/M metagenome (GOLD analysis project Ga0326511, IMG submission 203701) | Bovine rumen microbial communities from UC Davis, California, United States - 0_2496_0518 | ecosystem: Host-associated > Mammals > Digestive system > Stomach > Rumen | place: USA... | reverse complement strand
CGAGACGCTGGAGGCGCTGCGCGACAAGATAGCGGCGAGCATCCAGGAGTGCGAGAGCGGGCGCGACGTGGCCGCGCTCTCGAAGCGGCTCATGGAGGTGATGGGCGAGCTCGACGCGCTGCCGAAGCCGAACGACGGCGACGAGCTGGCGGAGCTGCAAGCGCTGTATGGCTAGGCTCGGCAGCCAGGAACCGACCTGGAGCAACGTCGGGGAGTACGAGTCGAGCGCCGGCGAGGCGGCGTGCGCGTACTTCGCCAAGCACGGCGCGCGGTTCTACGGGAGCCAGAGGCTCGAGTTCGAGCTCATGCTCGCGAGGGACGCGGAAGGCGGCTTCGCCGCGAAGTCCCTGTGCATCACGAAGCCGCGCCAGAACGGCAAGAGCTACGCGGCGCGCTGGTACGCGCTGTGGATGGCGATGGTGTGCGGCAAGAGGGTGCTCTACAGCGCCCACCACAGCCGCACGAGCCGCGACATGTTCAAGCAGCTGGTGGACACGATTGAGGCCGACGAGGCGTTCTCGGCTGCCGTCAAGAGCATCTACCGCGCGGGCGGCTACGAGGGCATCTACTTCGAGAACGGCGGCTGCATCGAGTTCCAGACCCGCACGAACAGCGGCGGGCGCGGAGGCACCTATGACATCATCATTCTGGACGAGGCGCAGGAGTTGACGCCCGCGCAGCAGGATGCGCTGCTGCCGACGGTATCGGCTGCAGGCGAGATATCCGACGGCGCGAGCGAGCCGCAGAAGATCTACATCGGGACGGTCCCGGGCCCGGAGTGCCAGGGCACCGTGTTCCGCGAGATGCACGACCGCGTGCACGCCGGCGAGTCAGACGTCTGGTGGCTCGAATGGGGAGCGCAGGGCGAGACGCTCGACGACGTGGACGTGGACGACGTGGACCTGTGGTACGCGTGCAACCCCGCCATGGGCAGGCGCATGCGGGAGTCCACCGTCAAGGACGAGCACGACACGATGACGCGCGACGGCTTCGCGCGCGAGCGGCTCGGCTGGTGGTCGCCCACCGCGGGCCTGCCCGACTTCGCGATCCCCGCGAGCAAGTTCGAGTCGCTCGCCATCGACGCGGCTCCGACGGGCGGCCGCGTCGCCTACGGCGTGAAGTTCAGCGCGGACGGCTCGGAGGTGAGCCTGTGCGCCGCGCGCCTGCACGACGGGAAGTCGTACGTCGAGCAGATCAGGCGCGAGTCCATGGCGCTTGGCCTCGGATGGCTCGTCGAGTGGATCGCGGAGCGCAAGGCGAGGGGCTGCTGCTGCGTGGTGGACGGCAAGGCGGGAGCGCAGGCGCTCGTCGAGAAGCTGGTCAGGATGCCCGTCAACTACATCGTCACGCCGAGCGCGGCGCAGGTCGTTGCGGCCTGCACGACGCTCGTCGACGCCGTGAACGAGGGGACGCTGGAGTGGCTCGGCTCGCAGGCCGACCTCCGCGACAGCGCCGTCACGTCCACGCGACGCAAGATCGGCTCCGCAGGGGGCTGGGGGTTCGGAGGCGAGAACCCCGTACCGATAGAGGCCGCTTCGCTGGCCCTATGGGGCGTTCTCAACTCGAAACGAAATCCCGAGAGAAAGCAGAGAATCGGATGACGTACGGATTCGGCGGCATAGCGCTCGCCGCGGGGCTGCCCAAGGCCGAGAAGGCGCTCGTGGAGGAGCTGGTCAGCATCCACGCCGCGCACATGGCTAGCAACGTTGACAAGGGGCGCTACTACGAGCAGCGCGTAACGGCGGGAGAGTGCAACCTCGGCATCGCGCTGCCGCACAGCCTGAAGAGCTTCGAGATGTCGTGCTGCTGGCCCGAGAAGGCCGTCACGGCGCTCGCCGACCGCAGCCGCTTCGACGGCTTCGTGAGCGCCGACGGCGAGGGGCTGCCCGAGCTGGACGCCATCGTGCGCGACAACAGGCTATCAACCGGCTACGGCATGGCCGTGGTGGACGAGCTGAAGCACGGCGGCATCCTGGTCACGCTCGCGGCGAGCCCGCTCGTCGGGTGCTCGATTCGCTTCCACACGTTCGAGACGAGCGCGGCGCGGTGGAATGGGCGGCTGCAGCGCATCGACGCGGCGCTCGCGATCATCGCGACGGAGCGCGAACAGGGGAGCGCGAACGTCCGCCCGACCGTCGTGAACCTCTACGCCGAGGACGCCACGTGGGTGCTGGCGCGCCAGGCTGACGGGAAGTGGGCCGCGCGCCGAGCCGAGAACGGCCTTGGGCGCTGCGCCGCGACGGTCATGCGCAACCAGCCGACCAACTCGCAGCCGCTCGGCACGAGCCGCATCACGCGCAGCGTGCGCTCGCTCACGAGGGCGTACATTCGCACGATGACGCTCGCGACCATTGGCTTGGAGTTCTCCACATCGCCGCAGAAGTACCTCATGGGCGTGAGCGACCAGCAGTACGACGCGCTCATCAACGAGAAGTTCGCGAGGTACGTCGACTCGATGATGCTCGGCACGGTGGACCCCGAGACGGGGCAGGTCCCGCAGTACGGCCAGCTCGCCCAAGGCACGCTCCAGCCGCACGTGGACATGCTGCGCATGCTGTCCACCCAGTTCGCGGCGTCCACGTGCCTGAGTGTCACGGACACGGGCGTGGTCAACGACGCGAACCCGACGAGCGCCGACGCTCTCACTGCACAGAACGACAAGCTCATCAGGCGCGCCGAGGACCTGAACGCCTTCAACGCCGACGAGATGCGCGAGGTCGCGCTCATGGCGCTGGCCATCAAGCGCAACCAGTCGCTCTCGCAGCTCTCGGACGCCGACAGGGACATCATGGCGCACTTCCTGCCGCCGAGCATGCCGAACATGGCGTCCATGGGAGACTGGGCGGTGAAGGTCGCGCAGGGAGACCCCGATTTCGCGGGGACCGACGTCTACTACGAGCTGCAGGGCTTCGACAAGCCGACCATCGCGCGCATCCAGGCGCAGAAGAAGCGCAACGTCGCCGCGCAGATACTCGACATGGAGCTGACTGGTAATGAGAATCAGCAAGGAATCGTGGAGTAGGTATCAGCGGGCTCACGCGCTGCTGAAGGACAATGCGAAGGCGAAGCTGGAAAAGTACTTCGATTCGCTGCCATGGGGCGAGAGCGAATCAAGAAGCATCAACCTGCTATGCCGTTATGCGGCGCAGCTCGTGCGCATTTACGGAGCAGCGGACGGCGAGCTTGCCGCGCAGTTCTACGACGAGCTGATGGCTATGCAGGGCGCTACGGTCAAACCAGCTGAAATCGCCGAGGTGGATGAGGACTTTGTCGTTCGTGACGTTAGCGCGGCGGTAAATGAGGGCACGAGCAGCACGGCGCAAAAGACGCTAGCATCCGCCGTCGTCTCCGGCTACGTGAAGCGAGCGGGCATCGAGACGATGCGCAGTGCCGCGATTCGCGACCGCGCCATGTGGGCGTGGGTCTGCATCGGCGACACGTGCGCGTTCTGCAGGGTCCTCGGCTCGAACGGCTGGCAGGAGGCGTCCAGGAGCATCCAGGCGGGCAACCACGCCGAGCACATCCACGACAGCTGTGACTGCCAGTTCGTGGTGAAGCCGCCAGGGGCGAAGCTCGAGGTCGAGGGCTACGACCCCGACGCGCTATATGACGAGTACAAAGACGCATCAGGCTACAGCCCAAAAGACAAGATAAACGCGATACGACGTGCTGGTTACACGCCCGAATATGCAGAGCAGCGCAACGCACGACGGCGCGAGCTGTACGCACAACAGAAACAGGCCGAGCAGGCCGAATAGCTTGGAATCAAGCCGTCCACATGGGCGGCTTTTTTCATACTCATGTAAGGGTGATAGGAGTGGTGACGATGATACATGATGAGATGCCCTACGAGGACATCGCGAAGGACGCGATTGCTGGCAAGCAGATAGTCGTGTTCTGCGACAGCCAGAGAAGCGCCGACAACCACAAGAAGGCCATCGCGGCCACGGCAAGGAGACTCGGCGCGAACCACGTGGTGGCACCTCGCCGCGACAGGCGCGTGGACATCGATAACAGCGTCGTGCGCCTGATTCTCGCCAACGGCGTGGATGGGCGTGGCATCGTTGCGGACGTGGCATACCTGAGTCTCAGCGCCCGCATCCAACACGAGCACGCGGGACTCATGCAAGCGACGGTCAAGTGACCTAGCACAACATCACTCAACTCGTTGAAACGAGCCGTTCCGAGAGGGGCGGCTTTTTTCATGCCCGGAAACGGGCGAACCCACTCATGCGCGGAGGTAAACGCGCACCGACTACGCGCTAGGGCGCGGGAAAGGGGCGAGACATGCCCGAGAACACCGAGAGCACGAGCACGGTGGACAACGCCACGCAGGGCGCACCTGCGGAACCCGAGCGCACGTTCACGCAAGCGGAGATGGACGCCATCATCGGCGACCGCCTGAAGCGCGAGCGCTCGAAGTACGCCGACTACGAATCGCTCAAGGAGAAGGCCGCGCAGTTCGACGCCGCGCAGGAGGCCACCAAGAGCGACTACGAGAAGGCGGTGGAGGAACGCGACGCCCTCAAGGCGCGCCTGGACAAGCTGGAAGCCGACAAGGCCCATGCGGATGCCGTGGCAAAGGCCGCATCCGAACATGGAGTGGATGCCGCGCTTCTGGCCCGCATGTCAGGTGACGTGGACGAGAACGCGCTGTTCCTCAAGCAGACGATGGCCGCTGCGCCGAAGTTCGGGCAGGTTCCCGACGGCGGCGAGACTCCGCCTCCCACGGTGACGAGGGAGTCGATCGAGGCCATCAAGGACCCAGTTGAGCGCGTGAGGGCACGCGCCCAACACCAGGAACTTTTCGAGTAAGGAGGCCATGAAATGGCTGCACCCACCAACATCATCAAGGCGACCGACATCGACGCGGCCCTTTCCCAGGAGTTCGTGGCGAACTTCAAGGGCGACTTCGACCGACTCGCCGAGCTTCTCGGCATCTTCGGCGTCGCCACCCGCGCGGCTGGCACCGCGCTGTACCAGTACACCGTCGCGGGCGCGCTCAACAACAGCGCGAACGCCGCAGGCGCGTACTTCAAGACCGCCGACACCGACATCGTCGCAGGCAAGACCTATTACACGGTATCCGAGGGCGTATACAGCGCCGTTGCATCCCCGGCCAAGGCGAATCTTGGCAGCTACTACGAGCTCGACATCCTCGGCTCTAGCTCCGGCACCGCCTACGTCGAGGGCGACCTGGTGGCCCTGTCGAAGTACACGGTCACGAAGTCGGCGCTGCCCGACCTGTCCCCGGTCCCGTACCGAAAGATGACGACCGCCAAGGCCATCCTGCAGGACGGCTACGAGGCGGCCGTGCTCAAGACGGACAACAAGATGCTCGCGCAGATCCGCGCGCAGATCATCACGCAGTTCTTCTCCACGCTCGCCAACGGCTCCGCCGCCCCCACGGGCACCATCGCGGGTCTGCAGGAGGCGCTTGCGCTCACCGACGCGCTCGTCCAGGACAACATGGAGACCAACAACGACGCCACCGACGCGTCGCTCGTCCACTTCGTGAACCGCCAGGACATTGCGGCCTACCTTGCAAACGCCGCCATCTCCACGCAGACCGCGTTCGGCATGACCTACATCAAGGACTTCCTTGGCGTGCAGAACATCTTCGTGACCAACAAGGTCGCGAGCGGCACCCTGTACGCCACCAGCGCGGCCAACATCCACGCCTACGGCATCGACTTCGGCGAGCTGTCCCAGGGCGGCCTGGTCTACCAGACCGAGTCCAATGGTCTCATCGGTGTCGCCCACAAGGGCGCGTACGACTACGCCTCCGCCGAGACGGATGTCATGACGGGCCTCCAGCTCATCGCCGAGAACCTCGACTACATCGGCAAGTGCACCTTCACGAAGGACGCCTAGCGATGGCGACCGCGAAGGTGGCGGTTCGCTTCCACGCCGTGCGCGAGGGCAGGACCTACGAGGTCGGCGAGACCTTCGAGGGCAGCGACACGAGGGTCTTGCAGCTACTCGAGCGCGGTTACGTGGAGCGACCGCAGGAGAAGAAGCCGCGCACGCGCGCGGCCAGGGCGAAGGAGCAGTAAATGGCATACGCGACGGTCGCAGACCTCGAGGCGAGGTGGAGAGACCTGGCAGAATCCGAGCGGGCCGTCGCGTCGGCGCTGCTCGACGATGCGGCGGCGCTTATCGACTCGTATGGCACGCCGTCGAGCGCGCAGGCGGCGCTGGCCGTCTCGTGTTCGATGGTGCGCAGGGCGATGAACCCGATGACCGCCGAGTTCTACGGCGTCTCGCAGGCGTCCATGACGGCGGGCAGCTACCAGCAGCAGATGACGTACGCGAACCCGAGCGGAGACCTCTATCTGACGAAGCAGGAGAAGCGCGAGCTCGGGTTCGGCATCGGCAAGCTGGGCATGGCGCGCCCGTCGTACGGGAGATTGGAGCCCGACGATGATTAGGGGCGTCACCGTCTCCGTCGAACTGCGGCAGCGCGGGGCGCGCGACGAGTTCGGCAACGACGTGGAAAGCTACGGCCCGCCCGTTGAGGTGGACGACGTGCTCGTGGAGGGCGGTGCCGCGTCCGAGCTGGACGCCACCCGCCCCGAGGGCGTCAAGGTTGCTTACACGTTGCGGTTCCCGAAGGCGTGGACGGACCCGATGCGCGGCGCGCGCGTCGAGCTGCCCGCCCCGTTCGACTGGGGCAACCCCTACACGGCAATCGGCGCGCTGACGCTGCTCATCGACGCCAACGTGCCAGGCCGCTGGAATGGCGTGCTGGAAGTGGAGGCGACAGATGGCTAACGGCTTCAAGTACGTCCCGAAGAAGTCGGGATTCAAGTCCATGTTCAACTCGCCGGAAATCTGCGACCTGTGCAGCGGCGTGGCGTTGGACGTGGCCGACCGCGCCAACGGCATGTACGGAGCGACCGGCTACGAGGTCTCCATGGCGAGGCCCGGCAAGTTCCGCTGCCACGCGCTCGTCTACACGGGCGACATGCACTCGGTCAACAGCAACAGGGTCCACAACACGCTCCAGAAGGCCCTGGGTTAGGAGGTTCGCATGTGGTCATCTCTCGCAACGACCATCTCGTGGGTCGAGGAGACGCTCGGCGTCCGCACGGGCAGCTACCCGCCCGCCGACCAGTCGGGAAACTACGCGGTTGTCACCCGCGTGGGAGGTGAGACCGCCTACCCGCACGACCACCCGCGCATCGCCATCCAGGTCTGGACGGACTCGGACGCGAACGGCGAGCAGGTGGCGCTCGCGATCGCGCGCGTGCTCCCCGCGCTCGCCGAGCGCAGCCCGCGCATCAACGGCATAGAGGGCGGCACGACGGTCACGCAGCTCGGTCGCGACGAGAACGGGCACTACGTCTGGCAGGTCGTGTTCACGGCCCACTGCAACATCAGAGAAGACTAGGAGGCCATTCATGGCAATCGATCCCAAGAAGGTGCTCGTAGGAGCGCCAGACCAGTCGCCCACCACGGGCGCGGTCAACTACGCGGACACGTCCGCGACGAGGCCGACGAGCGCCACGTCCACGCTGACGGGCTTCACGTCCGGCGGTTACGTGTCGGAGGACGGCCTGACCATCTCGACCGACTACGGCACCGTCAAGATCCGCGACTGGTCGAAGAACGCCGTGCGCACGCTGCTCGACGAGTTCACGGGCGAGGTGACGTTCGCGTTCATCCAGACCGACTACGAGTCGCTCGTGGCCATCTTCGGCGAGGACCACGTGACCAAGACCGCCGCGACGAACGCGCACGGCGAGCAGATCACCGTCAAGATGGGCGCGCACCTGCCGCCCGCGCGCGCGTTCGCGTTCAACATGAAGGACAGGGACGCCCGCGTGCGCGTCTACCTGCCCAACGCCCAGGCAATCCTCGACGGCGACCTGACGTTCGTGGCGGGCGAGCCGATCACGTGGAACGTGAAACTCGAGTGCGACGCCGACACGGACGGCGAATCAATCTACATCTTCACCGACGACGGCGTGGTGAGCGCGTAATGGAGGTGACGCTGAGGGGCGAGCGCCCGACGCTGACCGTCAACGTCGGCGACGAGAGCATGCACGTCCCGCTGACGTTCACGCGCGCGGAGATGGTGGACCTAGGCGAGCGCGAGGACAAGATGGAGGCCATCGGCGCGTTCTTCGAGACGTACCTCGGAGACGTGTACGAGCGGCTCGGCGACGATGACGTCGCCCTGCTGCTCCAGGCGTGGACCGACGCGCGCGCAGAGCTCGGCATGCCCGACATGGGGGAACCCTCGGCCTCGCCGGAGCGCTAGCCGAGCACGGCGGGGCCGTCGAGTACGACCTCATGACGCGCACGCGCTTCACGCTGGACGATTTGGGCGGCGAGCTGTCGGAACGGGCGCTCGCCGCGTTCCTCGGCAACCTCCCGCCCGAGTCGGCCACGGTCGCGGACGCGTCGGCCGTCGGCGGCTGGTCGCGCACCGACATGCTGCTCGCGCGCACGTGCGAGGCCGTCGAGAACCTGCTGTGGGTGGAGATGTGCAAGGGCGTGAAGAAGTCGAAGCGACCGCCCAAGCCGAAGCGCATCCCGCGCCCCGGCGTGGAGGAGTCGGACGGCAAGCGCATAGGGCGCGACCCGATTCCAATCTCAGAATTCGATTCATGGTACGGAGGTGAGCAATCGAATGGCTAACACCGAAGTCGGCTCCGCCTACGTGACCATCTACCCGCAGACCGACGGCAACTTCAGCAAGCAGGTCGGCAAGCAGATGGGCGACGGCGTGTCGGCGGGGCTGTCCTCGAAGGCCGTCGCCATAGGCAACATCATTTCTGACGTGGCTATGAGGGCGGCGAGCGCCGTCGGAGACGTGTTCGCGGACGCGTTCGGCAGCTACGCCGACTACGAGCAGCTGGTTGGCGGCGTGGACACGCTCTTCAAGGAGTCCAGCGCCACCGTGCAGCAGTACGCCCAGGACGCGTACAAGACCGCTGGCATGTCTGCGAACCAGTACATGGAGCAGGTCACGTCGTTTTCGGCGTCGCTGCTCCAGTCGCTCGGCGGCGACACGGGCAAGGCGGCGGACTACGCCGACATGGCCATGCGCGACATGAGCGACAACGCGAACAAGATGGGCAGCTCGATGCAGTCCATCACGGACGCGTACCAGGGCTTCGCAAAGCAGAACTACACGATGCTCGACAACCTCAAGCTAGGTTACGGCGGCACCAAGGGCGAGATGGAGCGCCTGCTCGCCGACGCCTCGAAGATAGCGGGCGTCGAGTTCAACATCGACAGCTACAGCGACGTCATCGAGGCCATCCACGTGATGCAGGAGTCCATGGGCATCGCGGGAGCGACCGCCGACGAGGCCGAGGGCACCATCTCGGGCTCGATAAACATGATGAAGGCGAGCTGGCAGAACTTCATGACGGAGCTGGGCAAGAGCGACGCCGACGTGGGCGCGCGCGCCCAGGAGCTGGTGGACAGCATCGTGGCGGTGGTCAAGAACATCGCGCCGCGCTTGCTCGTCTTCGCGCAGAACCTTTTCGCTGCAATCCCGTCGCTGATAGAGGAATTGCAACCCTACATCGACCAGTTCATGGCGCTCGTCGGGCAGTTCATCGAAGAGCACAGGCCGCAAATCGAAGCTGCCGCTAACGTCATGTTCGACGGCATGGTGGACGGCCTGACCACCATCATCGCGAAGCTAATCGAGCATCTCCCCGACATCATCGCTAAGCTGGGCGAAAAGGTTCCCGACATCCGCGGGCGCATCCAGGCCGCGGCGTTCGAGATGTTCGGCGGGCTGCTGAGCGGCCTCGGGCAGAACGTCGCGCCGCTGCTGGCGGACGTGGGTAACGTGATGCAGCAGGCCATAGGCAAGGTCACGGGCTTCTTCGACAATTTCAGGCAGGCGGGAGCCGGCATCGTGGGCCGCATCACGGGCGGCATCTCTGGTGCCGTCGGTCGCGTCCAAGACGCGATAGGCCGCGTGACGTACGCCATCACGCATCCGGTCGAAACGGCCAAGGACACGATCAAGCGAATCGCCGACACCATCTCTGGCATTTTCAGCGGCCTGCGCATCGAGCTGCCGCACATCGCCATGCCGCACTTCCAGGTGGACGGCGGACAGTTCCCGTGGGGCGTCGGCGGTCAGGGTTACGCGCCGACGTTCGACGTGCGCTGGTACGCGCGCGGCGGCATCGTCGAGGGCGCTTCGCTGATAGGCGCGGGCGAGCGCGGGGCCGAGCTGATCTGGCCGTCCTACGAGCCGTACATCTCAAAGTACGCGAGCGCCATCGCCGAGCACATGCCCAACGGCGCCGGCGTGGACATTCACGATTGCACCTTCAACGTGCGGCAGGAATCCGACATCAGGCGCGTCGCGCAGGAGCTCGACGTGCTCGTCAGGCGGCAGATGGGAGGCGCGCTGGCATGAACGACCTGAAGTTCAACGGGACGCTCATAGGCGACTATTGCATATGCGGGGCGCCGAAGGTGACGGTGCTCAACTCGGAAAACACGTTTTCCAACTCGATGCGCGAGCGCGGCGCGCTGCTGCTCGGACGCAAGCTCGGCATGACGAAGGTGTCGTTCCCCGTGACGTTCACGGGGACGAACGCCGAGCGCAGGCTGAAGATTTCGCAGCTCGCCATGAAGCTCGACACGGCGTCGCCCGCGAACCTCTACCTGCCAGACACGCCAGACGGGTGGTTCTACAAGGCCGTCCACGACGGCGAGCTGGAGCTGGAGAGGCACTACGGCGCGGACTCGGCGGAGCTGTCGTTCGTGCTGACCGACCCGATCGCGTACGGAGAGCGCAAGAGCGTCACCGTGCCATCGGGCGGCAGCGTTTCCGTCACCGTCAACGGCACCGCGCCGACCCTACCGAGCATCTACGCGCCGTCGGCGGTGCGCGACTCGTCCACCCATCTCTGGGGAGTAAGCCAGAAGTACTACTCGAGCGTCGAGCGGTTCGTCCGCGTCGACGTGGAATCGGGTTCGACGAGGAAGATCGAAATCGACTGCGACACGGGCAAGGTCACGGTCGGCAACGTGTACAACGTGCTCACGCTCGACTCGGACTGGCTCGAGCTGACGCCCGGAAGGCCGTACTCCCTCTCGAACGACAAGGGGTCGGGGCAGTCCACCGTCAGCTGGTACGAGAGGTGGTTATAGATGACGAGGATCATCCTCTACAACCATCGCGAGCACGGAAGGGGCGACCTGCTGGCCCCCACGCTCGTTTCGGCGACGAGGCGCGACGAGCTGAACGGCGAGCACTCGCTCGAGCTCGTCATCGTCGAGCGGTCGCCGTCGTACAACATCGTGAAGGGAGACCGCATCCTGTGCGTCGATGACAGCGCTGCACGCGAATACGTCGTGTACGGGGTCGAATCGGAGCACGAGGTCGGCTCGACGACCATCCATACGGTCTACTGCACGTGGGCGCTGAGGAGCGACCTTGAAGGCACCGTCGTGTCGAAGATGCCGGGCGTGCAGACGCCCGTTCTAGCGCGCGAGGCGCTGGCCGCGGCGCTCAGCGGAACGCACCGCTGGACGGTCGGGACGGTCACGAACACAACGCGTGCGGGTGCGTCGATGTACATGATGAGCGGCTGGCAGGCGCTCGGCGTCCTCGTCGAGAACTGGGGCGGCGAACTCGACTACGAACTCGATGTTGACGATAGCCGCAGCGACTTCATCCCAGTGACGGCGCGCAAGGTGAACCTCGCCGCGCACCTGGGCAGCTCGACCGCCGTGCGCCGATTCGACTTCGGGCGCGACGTTTCGGGCGTGAAGCGTACGTACGCCGACGGGCCGTACGTGAGCAGGATCATCCCGCTCGGCAAGGGCGAGGCCACCGAGGACGGTGGCTACGGGCGTAAGGTCACGATCGAGACCGTCAACCACGGGCAAAACTACCTCGTGTACGACGCGACCGACGACGAGACCGACCTCTACTACCGAATCGACGAGTCCAACCTCGCGCTCGAGTCCCCGAGGATAATCGTGGAGAACCCCAGCTGCGAGACGCCCGAAGCGCTGCTCGCATGGGCGCAGGAGAACCTCGAATCGTTCTGCACGCCCAGCGTAACCTACGAGGTCGACGCCGTTGCCGCCTCGGTCGACGGAATCGACGTGGCTGGGCTTGAGCTGGGCGATGTTGTCCACGTGGTCGACAGGACGTTCGGCGTGAGCAGCTCGACCGCGCTGCGCATCGAGGCGCGCGTCGTGGCCATCGAGGCCGACGAGCTGACCGGGCGCTCGCTCAAGGTGACGCTCGGCAACGCGGGCGCGAGCCTCTCGTCCACCCTCGGCGGGTTGGCGGGGCGCGTCTCGAAGGTCGAGCTGTCGGGGAACGTCATGCGCAGTAAGGTGGACGAGGTTAACGCCGCCATCGACCTCATCAACGGCAACATCGAGGAAATCGACGCGGCGGTGGACGCAGCCGTGGCGGACGCGTCCGACGCAAAGGCGGCGGCGGAGCAGGCGCAGGCCGACGCGCAGTCAGCCGCCCAGGACGCGCAGGCCGCGAGCACGGCGGCGACGAGCGCGCAGGGCAGCGCCCAGACGGCGCAGCAGGCCGCGCAATCCGCGCAATCCGATGCGGCGGATGCCGCGAGCGCCGCCCAGTCCGCGCAGAACGACGCGACGAGCGCCGCATCGAGTGCGAGCGCGGCAGCATCGAGCGCATCGACCGCCCAGGCGCAGGCGAGCGCGGCCACGACGGAGGCGAACGAGGCGAAGCAGCAGAGCCAGCGCGCCGAGGCGAGCGCGAAGCAGGCCAACCTCTACTCCAACGCGGCCCTCGACCAGCTGGGCGTCGTGCAGGACGTGGCAGGCGTGCTGTCGTGGGCATCGGAGCACGGCAGCTTCGAGCATACGTCGGACACGTCGGTCGTCGAGGGCAAGGTGTACTTCACCTACGACGGCACCGACTACGCGCCCGTGGTGGACCCGCAGGCGGCAGACCTCGCGAGCTACTACGAGCTTACCGTCAACGAGGCCATGAACGACTTCATCATGGCGCACCTCGCGGTCACGAACCGAGGGTTGTGGGTGCTGCCCTCGGGCATCGGCAGCGCGTCCGACGAGCAGCACGCCGCTGGCTACAAGATGCTGCTGGCATCCGACGGCGTGCGCGTGTACGACGGCTCGGGCGCGCTCGTGAGCACGTTCGGCGAGTCGGTCACATTCTCCGCGACGCGCGGCCAGCACATCGGCAGCGAGGACGCCTACATCGTGTTCGCCCCGGCTTCGGGGTCGACGCCCGCGTCGATCACAATCGGCGGCGGGAACGTCTTCATAGGGAGTAACAAGAAGCTCTCCGACGTCCTCACCAGCCTCGACGTGAGCGTGGAGCAGACCGCCACGGGCGCGAGCATCACGGTCAACGGCGACACGGTGAACCTCAAGAACGGTGCGGCTGGCGCTACAGGCGCCCAGGGCCCGAAGGGCGACACGGGGGCAACCGGCGCTACTGGGCCTACGGGCAGCACCGGGCCTATCGGTAAAACAGGGGCCACGGGAGCCACCGGGCCGCAGGGAGACGTTGGCGCAACGGGCGCTACTGGCCCAATAGGAGCAACAGGCCCAACGGGTAAGACTGGTGCCACGGGCTCAACTGGCCCGACTGGCAGCACGGGCGCGACGGGAGCAACGGGGGCGACTGGCCCTGAAGCCGTCGTGACCGTATATCCGACTGCCGTCAACTGGACGGCGGGGACCGCAACACTGGCCGTGAGGCTGCACGTGAATGGCACGCCGACGAATCCCAAGACATGGAAATGGACGAAAGGAACCTCGACAACGTCCCTGGGAACAGCCGCAACCCTCAACGTTACAGACCTTAATGCCGTGTATCACTGCACCGTGACCTGGTAAGGAGCGACATGAAGATTCTCATAGCGGTTCCGACCTTCGAGAACAT
>Ga0326511_10002876_pt1 | contig 13895 bp, 13 predicted proteins | sample 0_2496_0518_D_FD_203701 | JGI IMG/M metagenome (GOLD analysis project Ga0326511, IMG submission 203701) | Bovine rumen microbial communities from UC Davis, California, United States - 0_2496_0518 | ecosystem: Host-associated > Mammals > Digestive system > Stomach > Rumen | place: USA... | reverse complement strand
GGATTGCATTTCTAAAATCAAATACAGCTCCCTTAACAATTACATAATCCTTATCAATATGTCTCTCTTCATCAGCTTCAACATGAGTTACTCCATTGATAAGCATATCGCACTCAAATGTATTTCTCTTAGATTCATCTTCATCAAGTGCAGATACAATGGTTACCCAACCGTTATTATTTCTCTTTGCTGAAACGAGAGTTTCCTCACCATTTCTATCTGTATAAAAATCATTAAGAGCAATCGCAGAATCAATCTTAACCTTTGTAGCTTCATCCTTACCATCCTTAAGGATTGTCTTGCCATCATTGATAATCTTCTTAAGAGTTGCATAAGTTGCATTCTTATTACCCTTTGAAGTTGTTTCTGTAACGTAAGGAAAATTTACTGTTACAATATTAAGACAAGCTTCATCAGTTGCTACATCAATTGTTCCACCAATATAAGGTGTTCCAGGATTCTTTGATGTCTCTCCTGTTACTTTCTCTGCAATAGTAAAGTCATATACTCTTCCTTCAATGTGTGTACGATTAATTGCTTTTCTCATTTAATTTTTTCTCCTTATTATTTTCTTTATTTTTATTTCATATAAATATTATATCAAAATTTTTATTAAAAGTCAACCTTAAAACTCTTCAAGATTAACTTCAATACCTTTTTGAGTTAGACTATAAACAGTAGGATTCTGTCCTACTTTCTCCAACCATCCATCTGTGACAAGTTTTCTCATCGCTCCAGAGGCTGTTCTTGAACTAATTCCAAGACCTTCACCAATATCCTTTGCTTTAAAAAGATTATTATAAGTATCTTTATTTTTCTGAATATAATCAAGAACTAACTTGCCATTTGGTGTAAATGCGGGCTTTTCTGAATCTCCTGTTGAATTAAGTCCATTCCAAAAATCAAGAGCATCATCAGAAAAATATCTTTCTGGAGTTTTCTCTTCTAATCCATCAATTGCTGCTTTTACTTCATTTATAAATCTTTCTTTCTTTGTCATTTTTATTTTTCTCCTATTATTATTTCATTTCATATATATATTATAACATAATTTTTATTAATTTTCAAATAATAGAAGTTCATTAGCATATGGTAACTGAGAAATCCAGTTACAAAATTGTTTCCATTCTGATAAACGATGTGTTGAACGCCAGTGATATATATTTCTTAATACAGCATAATTGCAAGTAAACGTTCTCGTTTGCAACCACGACTCAGGTAAAACTCTAATAAGTTCTTTCCAATATTTAATATCCTTTGTTTCCAGATATAACTGACGAAGTGTTTCACAATAGTAGATAATACTATTCCACATATCATCAACATATTGAATATCATCAGTATATTGATCGAGATTATATGGTTTTCTATCATGCATTTTTACATTTTGATAGTCGTCCCTTTCAAAACAATCTAATGTAATAGGCGTGCTTGCTAATTTATGCATTGTTGATGTTGAGTTAGTTGTACATCCTACTCTATATTGATCACATTCTTTCCACCAGTATAATGGCGCTGTAATATCTACACTTACAAATATTTGACGAAGAAATTTATCATTAGGAGTTCCCGCCTTTATCATACGCTGTGCTAAATCTATATCGTTTGGACCAAGAAAAGCATATTCAAAGCAATCAGTATTATTATCACTTTGAATTACTCCATTATTCCAAAGCCATTCACTTATTTCTTCACATTTAGAAATATAATCTTCTTCTGTATTTTCTAACCATTCAGATGAATGATATTGCTCATGCAAATCTGGGCATAATTTTTTTACCCATTTATCTTCCATATCAAATGTTTCATCACCATAGCAATGAGCAATTCCATATTCACTATCGCTTCTTTTATAGCTTTCAAGCGGATGGCGGAGGCCATGGAAAGCCCCCTTCCAGTTGCTTGTTACTGCATTCTCAAATTTCATTATTCAACCCCCAAAGAAGTGGTAATTGCATCACAAACTCCAAATTCAAGAGCTTCATCAGCAGTCATCCAAAAATCATCTTTCTTAATTTCTTCATATTTTTCTGGACTAATTTTTGTGTGATTAAGAGTATGTTCTCTTAACTGAGCCAACTGCTTTTTATAGAAAGCTGAAAAATTCTCAAATTGCACCGCAGTTCCCTGTGTTCCCGCACTACCCTCATGATAAAGATAACTAGAATGAGGATATGCAAATCTTTTATGTCCAGCAATAGCAATAAAGAAACCAGCCGAATATGCACTACCAATATTAACTGTATATACAGGAGTCTTACTCATTTTAATAGTATCAACAATAGTAAACATAGCATTAAGATCTCCACCATATGAATCAATGAATAAAATTATTGGTGTGCGGTCTGCAGGTTCTAGCTCCAATTCATCATCCATCTGATTATAAAAACGAATATAAGCTTCTACAGTTTCACTTACATCTGGATCTATTCCACCAATAAGAAGATGACGTTTAAAATTAGCATTGACACTTGCTACATCTTCAAATGATTTAATTGTTTCATTATTGTTTTTAAACTTATCTAATAATTCTGAAATTTTTGGATTGTTATAATTTTTTACCATTTATTTAATTCCTTTCTTTGGAGCTTTTATACTATTATATCCAAAATTAATTGAATCATAAAGTTGAATATAATAATCTTCTTTTTCATTTAATTGTGCGGGCGGGACTTCCTCTAAAACCTCCCACGAAAAATTCCATATTCCATATTCTTGCATTGCTTTATATAGCTTATTACCTACTGGAGTGTCGATATGAAGTCCATATTTAGCATGCTCTTTCCATCTTGTAGCAAGATCAACCGCCTGTCCTATATAGCATTCTTTAGTTTTTTGATTAGTTATTTTATATATCCCACTTTTAGTAGATGTTCCAATAACTTGATTACATAGTGTAGTCATTGGAGTTCTAAAAAATGTTTGCCAGATCAACATATACAGGATTCTAGGCTTATTTAACTTAGGCGCGATTGATTCTAATACAGCTATATCTTTAAGCTCTATATCTGGAATGGTTAAACAATAGAAAGAAAGTTTTTCTTCAATTTCTTTCTCTCTTGTTTGTGCTTGAATTGCGGCGGTTCGAGTGGCTTTAATCGAGTCTAATTCTTTTTGAACTTCGTCCAGTTCCTGCATTAATTCAAGTTGTCTATTAGAATATGATGTTTCAAGTGTATCTTTATACATATCATATTCTTTTTCTTGCTCATCATATTGTTTTTCAAGAACTTCACAATAATTTTCAAAAGCTTTTTGAGATAATTCTTTTTGATTGTCTAATGTTTTTGAAATATTAGATTGTATATCAGCTAATTGTTCTTTTTGTGTTTTTGATTGTGTAATAAGAGAATTTAATTCATAAGTTTCTTTATTAATATCTTCACTTGTTTTATTTAAAATATATGTTAATGATTCACATTCTCTATTAAGTTCTTGATTTCTAATTTCAAGTTCTTGATTTTGTTTATCTATATCTTGATTTATTTGACGGACATTCCGTAAGGAATGTACACTATATATAACTAGCAAAATGCTAACTATAATTAAAATAATTCCTATGGTTAGCATGATTTTTCTCCTTTTATTAAGAAAGGGAGAAGTTATTACCTCTCCCTTACTTTTCTTTATTTAATTATCAATGTAAAATTATTCTGCATCCTTTGCAGCAGCCTTAGCAGCCTTTTCAGCAGCAACTTCTGCTTCATAAGCAGCTGTTACAGCATCATGATCATAATCTACACCTGCCTGAGTAAGCTTGATAATCTTTACAGGCTTATGTGTACCATCCTCAAGTTCCATCTCAGCAGGAATTCTCTCTACAAGATTCTTATTTCTAATAAGACCTGCTGTTACAATTCCATCTACTGTTTTCTTTTCAAATCCAAGTGCTTCTGCAATATCACCTGATGTAAGGTTTGCATCTGCATTCTCCTTAAGATAATTCAATACTGTGAGTGACTTTTCACTAACTGGTTTCATAATTCTAAATTCTCCTTTTTAATGTAAAATATTTTTTTTATTTATTTTAAAAGTAGATAAAATATTTATCTCTTTTTTCTTTATATATATATTATACTAAAATTTTTTAAAAATGTCAACTAACATTTTAATAATATATAGAGAGAAAATAGGCTGTTCCTTAAACTCCATTTAACTACAGCGTTATACGAACTCGCCACTATCACATTGGCTTCCTCAGTCTGTCGTAGCACCTTTTTCTTTATGTATATATTATACCAAAATTTTTATAACTTTTCAACTAATGACAGCTTATTCTTTCATTTTAAGATACTCTTCTTCTGTGATTATTTTTACTCCTAATCTCTGAGCATCTTTATTTTTACTAGTCCCACTATTTGGTGTGTTAGTTATAAGGTAATCTATGGCGGAAGTTACTGAGCTTACTAATTTACCTCCATGCGCTTCAATATCAGCCTTAAGACTATTCCTAGTGAAGTTTTGAAGTTTACCTGTTGCGCAAAACTTTTTATCTTTAATTGCAGTAGTCGGAGTTACTTCATTCTGGATCTCTGGCTGTGCAAAGTCTAGCATTCCCGCAATTTCATCATATATAGAAAAATTAAATGAATTAATAGCATTATTTATTTCAGGTCCGAATCCTTCAAATTCAGTCCAATCACCGCCAACAGCCTCCCTAAATTCTTTCCAGCTAGAATAATAATTTACAATGCTCTTGGCGACTGTTCTACCAACCAAAGGTATCCCAATAGCAGAAATATAATTAGCTAATACAACATTATGTTTACTCTCCTCAATAGCATTTAATATTTTATCAACAGAAGCAATCCCAAAACCAGGTTTTTTAATCCATTCTTCTCGATATTCTTTTAATGTATATATATCTTTAATATTTTTTAACCAACCCCATTGAATTAATTTCTCTAGAGTTGCTTTAGATATTCCTTTAACATTAAGACCTTTAACACCTAAATAGTGGTCAGCAATATTAGATATTTTACCCATACAACTAGGATTAGTACATACTATGTTCAAGACTCCTGTCTCTGATTCTACTATTTCTGTAGGTTCTCCACATATAGGACAGTTAGTACAAATTCCATTGTCTAAAATATGGTCATGCGGGATATCATTCTTCTGCGCTCTAGATATCTGAGGAATTATTTGGTTCTGTTTAACTACCCAGATTGGTTGACTCTTTTCTGGATATAACCCCAACGTTTCTCTCATAATAGAGAGATTATGCATTGAAGCTCGATTACAAATTGTACCATCTATTTCAGTATCTGTATATATAGCTACTGGAGTCAACACACCTGTCCTGCCCATAGACCACTCTATATCAAGTAATTCCGCATCATATTCTTCATCATAAAATTTGAAAGCCAGCGCATTTTTTGCGTGATGTTCAGTTTGACCAAGTGATTCACCTAGCTTTTTACTTTCAAATTTGAATACATATCCATCAATAGGATAAATGTTATGCTCTTCCATCTGGTCTAATATCCTGATTGCATCTTCTACTGTTTCAGCATCGCCAACTCTAGGAACAGTAATAAAACCCCAGTCATCAAGTTTCTCTAATCTCCAAAAATTGAAATCAATATCTGAACATCCTTCAACTAAATTCCAAGCTACAAATGTTAAATTGCGGGAGGCGCATATATTTGAACTTAATTGTCTAATTGAACCAGCTGCGAAGTTTCTTGCTGTCTTATAATCATCACTAAATTTTTCATTAAAAGTTTTTAAATCACAAATTATCTCACCATCAACAATAGCTCGATCTAAATATGGTATTGATTTAGGAATTGAAGGAATAACCATAGCATTATGAGTTATATCATCTCCTTCTATTCCATGATGACCTCGTGTACTAGCTTCAACAAGCTGTCCATTCTCATATATTATTCGGCATGATAATCCATCCATCTTGAACATTGCATACCAATCATTTCCACGAACAAAAGAAGAGACACTATCTATATCTTTTGTTTTATCTAATGATAACATAGGCGGATTGTGGATAACTTTATTTAATTCTGTTTTAACTTCATAATTAATTGATTGAGTTGGAGAATCTGGATAAATAATCCCTGTTTCCTGTTCTAAATTTGCTAATTTAAAATACATGCTATCCCAATCTTTATCACTTATAATTGGAGTTCCTTTATCATATGCTTCAGTATATTCATTTAATAAATTAATTAAATTTCTTATATCTTTAGATTCTTGATTCATTAATTATCAACTCCTTTTTTATTATATAAATATTATAATATAAATTTTTATAAAAGTCAATATATAAAAATAAAGGTTAGATAATTCTTTTTCCATTATCTAACCTTTTAAAAAATTATATCAAAAATTTTTTATTTTGTCAAGTTGATATTTATTTAAATTTAGTAATTGATTTTACTAAATTATCTTTAATAACAATTGTGCCGAGTGCTGCTTTTCCTTGTGTTGAAACATCCTTAGCTGAGATGCATATAGATGTTTTACTACCACTAATAAGAATATTATCTTCATCGGAAAGCATTGCGGCGCCCGCAATGCTTACTCCTGGATTAAGTTTGTAACAGATCGTGCCTTTTCCACCTCTGCCTTGAAGAGGGAACTCGTTAAGATTAACTTTTTTGCCCATTCCATCTGAAGTAAATAATCCTATCATATCAGTATCTTTATGGATAGGAAGAGCTGTCACTACTTCATCGCCTTCATTAAGATTAATTCCTTTTACTCCAGTTGCTGCACGTCCAATAGCTCCAATATCTTTTGTACTAAATTTAATACTCATACCATTCTTAGTTATAATGATTATATCCTCATCATCCTGGAATGATACTTTAGCTACAGAATCTCCTTCTTTGAGTTTAAGAGCAGCAATTCCCGCATTCTTTCTAGCACCAAGATATTCAGTTAAGAAACTCTTTTTAATCATACCTTGTTTAGTTACAAAAATTGCATACTGCGGAAGTTTCTGTCTATGAAGTGAAGTTACTGCTATTACTTTTTCATTAGGTTCTAGTTTAATAAGACTATTAATTGGAACTCCTTTTGTTGTATTAGTTCCATCAGGAATATTATCAACAACGCATCTATACATGCGGCCCGCCTGTGTGAAGAACATCATATAATCAACTGTGTTTGTTTTAATAGCAGACATTATTGCGTCATCAGCTGATTTGACGCCTTTTCCACCGCGCTTTTGTATTTTGAAATTAGATACAGGAACTTTCTTAATAAGACCACTTTCTGTTGTTACCACAACTACATCAACAGGAACTACTTCAGCGATCTCTTTTTCTTCCTTTGGAACTTCAATTTGCATAAGTTGAGTGCGTCTTACATCTCCATATTTTTCAACAATTTTTTCAAGTCTACGTCTTATTTCTTTCTCTTGTAGTTCTTTAGATTGAAGTAATGTTTCATAATCAGCTATGTTATCAAGAAGTGAATTTTTTTCATTCTCAAGTTCAATTTTTTCCAATCTAGCTAAACTTGATAATCTCATAGCTAAAATAGCTTTTGCTTGAGCTTCTGAAAGATTATACTTCTCGATTAAAGAAACCTTAGCCGCCGCACTACTTTCACTCTTTTTAATTAATGCAATTACATTATCAATGTCCTCAAGAGCAATAAGCAGTCCTTCAACAATATGTAATCTTTCTTTTGCTTTATTTAAATCAAAATTAACTTCTTTAACTAAACAATCTATATTATGATTAATGTATATTTCAATACACTGTTTAAGATTTAATTCAGTTGGAGTTTTATCTATTAATGCTACCTGATTATATGAAATAGAGGTCTGAAGATTTGTTTTTGCATAGAGTTTCTGTGCAATACTATCTAAGTTCACTCCTTTATTACATTCAATAACAATTCTTAATCCCTTTTTATTACTTTCATCACGAATTTCTTTAATTCCATCTATTTCTTTAGCATCACAAACTTCACCAATTTGTGCCATTAATCCCTCTACTGTTTCTCCATAAGGAATTTCATAGAAAACAATATTATTTTTTTCAGTTTTATACTGACCTCTTACTTTTACTGAACCATGACCTGTTCTCATAATTCCAGGAATATCATTCTTATTGATAATAATTCCACCTGTTGGGAAGTCAGGTCCAGGTAAAGTTACTTCTTTACCATCTATATAATCATAAATAGCCTGAGCTACTTCATTCAAATTATGTGGGAGCCAGTTACAAGCCATTGCAACACCAATTCCTGTATTTGGATTGCACAAGAGGTTAGGAAAAATTGCGGGAAGGGTAACAGGTTCTTCCATTGTTTCATCAAAATTAGGAATAAAATCAACATTTTTCTTTTTTAATCCTTGAAGCAGACCATCTTCCGCCAATTTACTAAGTCTAGCTTCTGTATAACGCATATGAGCTGGACCATCTCCCATTTGATTACCATTATTACCATGCCAATCTATAAGAGGATATCTTAATACCCAAGGTTGAGATAATCTTACCATAGCTCCATAAATTGAAGAATCTCCATGAGGGTGATATTTACCCATTACATCGCCTACTATACGAGCAGCTTTGACGTGTGGTTTACTAAATAATCTTCCTTCTTCATAAGCAGACCATAATATTCTTTTTGCAACAGGTTTTAGTCCTGACTTTGCATCGGGTATACTTCTGTCTGAATTTACGGCAACGGCGTATTCTATAAAATTTCTTCCTAATTCATATTGAATATCATTATTTTTATATTGTTCTTCTAATAAACTCAACTTACTAAATACTCCTTTCCTAATAACATTTCCAATGTCATTTTATCTCTTTCCCAATAAGGAATTCTGACCAAAGGAATATTATTGTCTTTTGCATATTTATTTTTAATTATATCATTATTTTGTGTAGTTGTCAAATCATGAGTAAAATAATCTTGCTCTTCATAATGTTGAATTCCATCAAATTCAATTAATCTAATTAATTTTTCATCTTGATAAATTCCAAAATCATAACGAAGTGGTTTTATGTTTTTTAAATCTTCAAAAGAAATTTGTTCTTTATATTGAATATTATTTTCTTCTAATATTTTTTTAATATTAGCTTCACCAATAGAGGTTGTAATACAACCACAAGATTGAACAGCTCCCTTTTTTAAATGTCCACTAGCTACTTCTTTAATATTACCACATTCACATTGACAAAGCCAATACATATGACTACCATCTTTCATAGATGTTGGTTTTATAGCAGTTAATTTACCAAATTTTTGTCCTGTTAAATCTTCATAATAATGGTGATATGGACAATTATCTGAACCACAAGATTTTGCATGACCAGATTGAAGGCGGGAAGTGCTAATATTTTTTTCATTACCACAATCGCATTTACATTTCCACATTATAGCTCTATGTACTCTTTCACCACTATCTTCAATTACGGTCAAATGTCCAAATCTTTGACCTATTAATTTAGTTCTAGGATCAATTTTTTCTGGAAGAGGTTGTCCTTCATAAGGAACTAAAATATAATTAGTATTTTCTCCTCTTCCTTCTCTAATTATTGAAAGACCTTGATTTTCTTGTACTTGTTTAAGAGTTCTTGGAAAATTCTTTTGAATAGATAATTCACTATATCCTATCTTTTCTGATAATTCTTTTCTTGTCATATTTTATCTCCTTTACTAAAAATATCTTGTTGCTGTTATTATATATTATTTTAACAGCAACAGAATTAGTAAAGTTTGTCCAAAAATTTTAAAGCGTGCGACGGCCTAGATCAATGTTTCATTGACCTGGCGCCCGCAATTTTTGTAATAATTCTTTAAAATATTTTAAATCTTCTTCATCAGACTTTCTTCTATTTTCTCCTTCTTTAGCAGAACAACAATATTCACTTAACCACATGGAAGAAGCATCTTCAAGAGCATATTTATATAAATCATATAATTCTTGCTTTATATCATTCTGCATAAAATATTTTTTTCCCTTCTTCAATTAATAATTTAATTTCATTATGATAAAATTCTAAATAAGTTTTTTGTTTGTTATATTTTTGAAGTAAGTCTATACATTTTTTAAAAGATGTGCTACCAATATTAATATTACATTTATCACAATGCAAATGAATTGGAGTATGTCCCCCATTCATCTAAACCAAAATAGCATTTATTACCACAAGAAGGACATAATATTATATCATTCTGCATTAATTTTCCTCCAATGGAATAAAATCGTTATCAATTTCTCGAAGCAATCCTTCAAAATATAATAAATCTTCTTTATCTTCTTTATCTCTATCCTCATCTTCTGATATACAGCAACATTCACTTTTCCATATAGAAGTTGCTTCTTCTACTTTGCCTTTGTAAGCATCATATATTTGATTTAATAAATGATTTATTTTATTCTGCATTATATTTAGCCTCTATATTTTTTAATTTTTGTTCCCATTTAGGAATTCTAATTTCTAATAATTCTTTATCTTTTTGTTCACATATATTACAAATATTTTTTTCTTTATACATTTCGCCACATCTTTCACAATCATGATGAAAAGCATACTTAGCTTCATAATAAAGTTTATCTAATACTTTTTTAATTGCTTTTATTCTTATATCATTATCTATATTATTATTCTGCATTATATTTAGCCTCCTCTGAATGTTCTTTAATATAAGCTTTTCTGCTCGTAACTCCAGTTCCCATTAACTGTTCAAACAAAATATTTGTTGTATTAGTATCTTCAACATTAATCTGTTTAATAATTCTATTACTTGGATCAGTCAATGTTTCTTCAGTTTCTTCTACTGACATTTCACCAAGACCTTTAAGACGATTAACTTGATATTTTTTTCCTTCATTTTTCTTTCTAAAATCTTCAAGTGCTTCATCATTTTTAAGATATTTGTATTCTTTTCCTATTGTTATTTTATACAGTGGTGGAACTCCTGCATAAACATATCCTTCTTTTATCAATTCTGGACAAAAATTCCATATAAAAGTATAGAAAAGATTTTTAATGTGCGCTCCATCGACATCGGCATCTGACATAATAATAATTTTACCATAACGCAAATCTTCTTTATCATAAGTCACCTTCATTGTTTTAGGATCTATTCTTAATCCAAATGCTTCAATCATAGTCATAATTTCTGCATTTTTTTGTATCTGAGCAAGAGTTGCTTTTTGAGTATTTAATATCTTACCTCTTACGGGTAATACAGCTTGAAATTCATTATTTCTTGCTAATTTAATATTACCACTAGCACTATCACCCTCTGTGATATATATTTCACATTTCATTCTATCCTTTGAATAACAATCAGCTAATTTAGTATCAAATTTAAGAACTTTCTCTTTTTTCTTTTTTTCAGTTTCGCGGGCAGCATCTCGTGCTTTCTTAGCTGCTTCTCGTGCTTTTCTAGCGGAGACCGCCTTATCAAAAATTATTTTAATATCTTTCTCATTATAACTTAACCAAGTTTGAATATTTTCAGCTAATACTCCAGTAAAAGGACTCATATCAAGCTTAACTATTCGACTTTTTGTCTGAGCATCATATGATACTCCAGGAGCTGTGATATTAAATGCAATTAACATTCCCTCTTGTATATCTGAACCTTCAAGGTTACTATCCTTGTCTTTAAGCCAACCTTTTTCTTTAAAGAATTTATTAAACTCTCTTGTTATAAGAGATTTAATCTGAGTTATATGAGGTCCACTATCTGTTTCTCCGGTGTTAACATAACTAATCATATTCAGTGAATAATTAGTTGTATATGTTAATACGAAATCAAGTTTATTTTTATCTTCAATAAAATTAATATTTAATCTATTGTTAATTATTTCATTATCTTTTGCAATATCATTAACAAGATCATTTAATCCATTTTCTGAATAATAAGTAATTTTATCTTTTCCATTATGAGTTAAATTAATTGTTAATCCTTTACAAAGACAAGTTAATACATGAAATAATTTCTTAATTCTATCTACATCAATCTGAGGATGAGTAAAAAATTCTGCACTTGGTTTCCATTCGACAATAGTACCAGTATGGAAGTTTCCTTGTTCACCAACAATTCTATCTGAAAATATACCTTCTGTAAACTTAATCATTTCAGATTTTCCATCTCTAAAAGTTCTTACTTCAAGCCAATTACTAAGATAATTAGTTAATTTAGAACCAATACCATTTAAACCTAAAGCAGTTCCTTCATAAACTCCATCATCTGTAAATTTACCTGAAGTATTTAATACATCAAAAGAAGCTTGAAGAACAGTTTCTCCATCTTCACGCATAACATTAACAGGAAATCCCTGTGCAAAATCTTCTACTTTACATGAACCATCATCTTTATAATCTACATTAATTACATCACCATGCCCAGCTGCAAATTCATCTACTGCATTAGAAACAATTTCTATAAGTAGCTGTGTACTATACTCGGTGCTACCTGCATATACACCAGGTCTAAGTCTAGTGAAGTCACGAGGCGAGAGTGATTGAATACTATCATTATTATATAATTTATTCATCATTTTTTTCCTTTCATTTTATTCTATATAATATTATATCATAAATTTTTTTAAAAGTCAAGTTTTTATCTTCTGTATCTAAACTCTATTAAACTATATATCAATTATAACATAAAAAATGATATTTTACAAGTATGTTTGTAAAAAATGGGCATAAAAAAGAGGCGGAAGGAAAAACTCCTTCCGCTTAAACTTTTTCAGTGTATTTTAGATTAATGTATCCATTTTTATCTTTTTGATAAGATTTTAATAATCCCCAATCTCCATCCTCTTCAACTATTGTGTATGCACTTCCTCTTTTAACTTGAAGAACAATAGGATAGTTAGTTCCAGGGCCAGAACGCACATTAAGTGTATCTGCGGTTACGCGTACTAAATATGACAACTCCTTTTGAGTAGGAGCCGTACTAGTCGAATCTACTTTTTCCGTATAATCTAGGCAAATCCATCCTGCCCCACTAATCAATCGGCCCCATCCATCTTGTTCCTCAACAATAGTATAAGCAGAACCTTTATTTACAGTTCTATTAATAGAATAAATTGTTCCAGGGCCAGAGCGTACATTTAATGTATTGGCTGTAATACGAACAACATATTTAACTGATTCTCCTCCTGAAATAACATCTTGCGCGGAAATGCTAGATTGAACGCTAACAGGTATCTGGGTTCCCGCATTTATATTATTTAGAAATTTATTCCAGTTATTTAAAGCTTGTTCATTTTTACACCAAGGCTGTGGGCAAGCTTTTCCAGTTACTTGATGGTGCATTATAACATGACTCTTATCAATATTATAAAGCTGTAATAAATATGTAGTTAATTGTTCTGCCATTTTTTGTGTTTTTTCAGTAATATACCAATCATCATCAGTTGCGGCTAAAGAAGCTTTATTTGTTTTATTACTGCACATTTCTATGCTAATAGAATTAGCATTTTTGCATTGTCCATAATATTGACCAGATTGACTAGTAGTTTTATTACTATATTTATTACCGCCAACCGCCCAACAATAATAGTTTAAAGGATCTGGATTATATTGAACAATAGTCTCATCATCAACTATAAAATCGGCAGAAGCTTGATTAGTAGTTGTAGAAAAATAAGCTGCTGTATTTTGTGCAGAACCTCTAGTAGAAGTAGTTCCCGCAGTATAATGTAAAACTATCCATTCTATCTTTCTACTGTTACATTTAGTAGTATTATGTGTATTTGTTTTTTGAATAATACTAAGTGCAGAAGTCTGGACAGATGACGATGTAATATCTTGCAATCCTGTGTCATATTGAGTTAAATTCCATTTTTGAACTACATTATATACATTTTGGACATAATTAATAGAAGTTGCATATCCAGCAGTCTTAATGGCTTGTAAATAATTTAAAGGATTGTTTGCTTG
>Ga0326511_10002875_pt1 | contig 13897 bp, 11 predicted proteins | sample 0_2496_0518_D_FD_203701 | JGI IMG/M metagenome (GOLD analysis project Ga0326511, IMG submission 203701) | Bovine rumen microbial communities from UC Davis, California, United States - 0_2496_0518 | ecosystem: Host-associated > Mammals > Digestive system > Stomach > Rumen | place: USA... | reverse complement strand
AACTCCTCATCTTCTGATAAGTTCTGAATTTTCCTTATGAATTTTGTTTCTGCTTTCATTATTATCACCCTTCTTTATTTTAACATATTTTGATTCATTTGACAAGACTTAAGTTAATGACATTGGGAAGATACCGCCTTTGAAGAGGCTTTTGCTTCTTTTTGTGGCACAAAGTATTGTGTAGGAACGGGAAACGGTCTTGATGCTTTGATGCTGACTTTGAAGGCACTTGGCATTCATGTAGGAGATGAAGTAATTGTTCCTTCTAATACCTACATTGCTACCGCTTTGGCAGTAACTTATACAGGTGCGAAGCCTGTTTTTGTTGAACCAGACATCAGAACTTATAATATTGACCCATCTAAGATTGAAGAGAAAATTACCAGCAACACAAAGGCAATTATGCCGGTACATTTATATGGTCAGCCGTGTGATATGACTCCTATTATGGAAATTGCGGAAAAGTATCACCTCTTTGTTGTGGAGGATTGCGCACAGGCACACGGTGCAACTTATCAGGGGCAGACAGTCGGCAGTTTTGGAAATGCCGCTGGTTTCAGCTTCTACCCCGGTAAGAACCTTGGTGCATTGGGGGATGCTGGTGCAGTTGTTACCAATACAAAGGAAATCGCTGATAAGGTAAGAGCATTGGGAAATTATGGTTCTGATTACAAGTATCATCATATCTATCAGGGAAATAATTCAAGGTTGGACGAATTGCAGGCGGCTTTCCTTGCTGCAAAACTTCCCCACCTTGCAAGAATGAACGAGGAACGCAGAAGAATTGCTGATAGATATTTGAATGAGATTACCAATCCGGAAATTATTCTCCCCTATGTTCCGGAAAATGTTGTTCCAGTATGGCATGTTTTCGCCGTCAGAACGCAAAAAAGAGACGCTTTGGCTGAATACTTGGCACAGCATGAAATCTCCACAAACAAGCATTATCCGATTCCTATGCACCTCCAAAAATGCTATGAGGATTTACAGATTCCGGAAGGTTCGCTCCCGATTGCTGAAGAAATCAGCGCAACAGAATTGAGTTTACCCATGTTCTATGGCATGACAGAAGAGCAGATTAGCTTTGTGATTTCTGTTATCAATGGCTTTCAGGGATAATTGCATAGGAGAATGACAATGCCTGTAAAAAAAGAAAGACAGTCAAATATTGAACTCCTGCGCATTTTTACCATGCTGGGAGTTGTGATTCTTCATTATAATAATCCTGCGATTGGGAAAGCTATGACATTCGCAGAACCGAACAGCATTTAATGATTGATTTGTCTGAATCTATACAAACAAAGGATTTATAAGATGAACAAATTAAAATTATTTTTAGAAAATTTTCTGGTCTATGGTCTTGGTGGTATCATTCAAAAAATCATTCCTTTAATTATGGTTCCGATTGTGACAAGAATCATGCCGGATTCCACATATTATGGATTGATCGATTTATCCCATACTTTGGTTTCATTGGCGAGTGCATTGGCAGTCATGGGGATGTATGATGCAATGTACCGGATGTTCTTTGAAAAAGAAGATGAGGAATTTAAGAAAGATATTTGCTCCACGGCATTGGTATTTACACTTTGCACATCATTGGTTGTTTTTCTGGGAATGATGATTTTCAGTGTACCACTTTCGGGACTGTTTTTCAAGGACAAGCAATATGATTATTTGGTTTATATTTCGGCAATGGCAACTTTGATAGGTGCAACAAACAGTATTGTTTCCGCACCTACCAGAATGCAGAATCAAAAGAAGATATTTTTGATTATGAATGCAGGCACTTCCATTTTGTCCTATTCGATTTCGATTCCGCTATTGTTAGCCGGACATTATGTGATTGCATTGCCGTTGGCTGGGTTGATTACAGCAATTACCTCTGAGGGAGTATTCCTTTTATTAAATCGGCATTGGTTCAATTTCAAGCGTTTTCATAAGGAATATTTGAAACCACTGCTTTCCATTGCAATTCCGTTATTGCCGAATTTCCTGATTTATTGGGTGTTCAATTCCTCTGATAAAATCATGATAACCAACCTTATGGATGCTGGTGCAACTGGTATTTATTCCGTTGGTTCGAAATTGGGACATGCAAGCCAATTGATTTATACTGCATTTGCAGGAGGGTGGCAATATTTTGCATTTGCAACCATGAAGGAAGATAATCAGGTCAAGACCAATTCCATGATTTTCGAATATCTTGGGATTATTTCCTATTCCTGTTCTACATTTGTGTTTGCATTGGCAAAGCCAATTTATGAGTTGTTGTTCAATGGGGAATATGTCAGCTGTTTTATTGTTTCGCCTTATTTGTTCCTTGCACCATTGATGCAAATGCTTTTTCAGGTAATTGCCAATCAATTTTTAGTGGTGAAGAAAACATGGCCCAATTTGCTGATTCTGAGTCTTGGTGCAATTGTCAATATTGGTCTGAATTTGAGCTTGATACCAGTTTTGGGATTTGAAGGGGCAGGAATTGCCACATTGATAGGGTATGTCATTTCTGATATCGTTTGTGTGATTGTCCTTCTGAAAATGAAATTGATGACACTGCAATTCAGATTTATTATTGCCTCCATTGTGATGGCAGGATTTATTTTACTTTGGAGAATTCTTTTCATGCATAATATTTTGATAAGCTTGCTTTTGGCAGTGATTTGTTGCTGTATTTTTGTACTGCTGTACATCAATGACCTGAAATCATTGGTTAATAATTTTAAGAATAAGGGAGAAACTAAAAATGAAACATGATTATTCCTGCATTTATGAAAATGTTCGTCTTCGTCCATTGATGGGAGCTGATACAGAGCCTTTGCGTTTGTGGAGGAATGATGCAGAAAAAACAAAGTTTTTGCGCCCTATTGGTGTGATTACACCAGAAATGCAAAATCAGTGGTTTGAATCTTATTTAGAAGATGAGAATCAAATCATTTTTGCGATTGATGAAATTTCCGAACTGAATCGAATGGTTGGCAGTGTGGCATTGTATGACTTTCACGAAACAACCGCAGAAATTGGAAAAATTCAGATTGGTGATGATAAGGCACATCATCGGGGAATTGGACGGAAAGCCTTGGCAATGGCTTGTAAAATCGGGTTCGATTATCTGCATCTCACAAAAATTATTGCAAGTGTCCATCAGGATAATATCTCTTCTCACAGCAATTTTGAAAAGCTGGGGTTTCAGATTGTTGGAACACATCCTTCCGTGGTGGGCGGAACAGAAGATGAATTCGAAATCTTTGTGAATGATTTCCGTGAGAAAAATACTTATCAGACAGAAATTACCGTATTTGAAAAGCCATAACATCCCGAAATGGAGAGGAGTTGTACTACATGGGTATCATGCAGGTTGTAAAGACATTGGCACAGGATGACCCTCGTCTTCATGTGCTGACTGATGAAGAGTTGAAAGCATTACAAAAAGCTTTATTTGGTATGGTGAAAGATATTGCTGAAACCTGTGAGAAACATCATATTCTTTGGTGTCTTTCCGGTGGCAGTGCTTTGGGGGCAGTTCGTCACAGAAAAGCTATAACTTGATGGACAATTCCAGCTTGAATGCAGAAAAATTGGAAGCCTTAGGATGGAAAGCAATGTTCTCTGTTGAAGAGGGTACAGCCCGTACCATTGATTATCTGACAGAAACATGATTTTGATATTGAAATAGTCTGGAGTGAAAAAGATGTTTGATTATCTGGTAGTAGGTGCAGGGCTTTATGGTGCAGTATTTGCACATGAAGCAAAGAAAGCCGGAAAGTCGGTGCTTGTCATTGATAAGCGTCAGAATATCGCCGGAAATGTTTACACTGAAACAGTTGAGGGAATTCATGTGCATGTTTATGGAGCGCATATTTTCCACACCAATCATAAAGAAGTCTGGGATTATGTATCGCAGTTTGCAGAATTTAACCGTTTTACCAATTCCCCTGTTGCCAATTATCACGGAGAATTGTATTCCCTTCCTTTTAATATGTACACATTTAACAAAATGTGGGGAGTCACTACACCAGAGGAAGCGAAAGCCAAAATTCAGGAACAACGGAAAGAAATCACCGGAGAACCGAAAAACCTCGAAGAACAGGCGATTTCCCTTGTGGGGCGTGATATTTATGAAAAGCTTATCAAAGGTTATACGGAAAAGCAGTGGGGAAGAGACTGCAAGGAGTTACCAGCTTTCATTATCAAGCGTTTACCAGTTCGCTTGACTTTTGATAATAATTACTTCAATGCATTATATCAAGGGATTCCCATTGGTGGATATACCAAAATGGTTGCCAATATGCTTGATGGTATCGAAGTACGGCTGAATACTGATTACCTCGCTCATAAGTCAGAATTGGACGCATTAGCGAAAAAAGTGGTTTATACTGGTGCAATTGATGCTTACTTTGATTTCCGTCTTGGAGCATTGGAATACAGAAGCGTACGTTTTGAAACAGAATTATTGGATATTCCTAATTTTCAGGGGAATGCTGCTGTCAATTATACGGACAGAGAAACCCCATGGACAAGGATTATCGAACATAAATGGTTTGAATTTGGCAAGGATGAAAACGGCAATGAAATTCCTAAAACTGTTATCAGCCGTGAATATTCCTCAGAATGGAAAACAGGGGATGAGCCATATTATCCGGTCAATGATGAGAAAAATGGGAAACTTTATGCAAAATATCATGAGTTAGCCGAGAAAGAAGAAAATGTTCTCTTTGGTGGAAGACTTGGCGAATATAAGTACTATGATATGGATGCTGTCATTGCTGCTGCTTTAGAAGCAAGCCGGAAAGAATTGTCTTGAATAGAACCGCTGGAATTTGTCAATCATTCCAGCGTTTTTTTGGGTCAGTTATGTATGATAAAATGTAATTCCTTCATTGCTACAAATTTCACAAAAAATATTGAAATTATTACGGCAATATGTTATAATATAGATAAGAATGATTTTTACAAACAGACGAAAGGAGAAGTAACCATGAAGAAACTCATTTCTGTAATGCTTTGCTGTCTTTTTCTGTGCTTGTGTTCCTGTTCTAATGAGAAAACCTCATCTCAGCTTGAAGATACCGAAAGAGGGCAGGAATTTGAACCTTTAACAGAGATTCAGGATGGACGAAAAAATATCTATCTCATTGTCAAAAGCTTGGGAAATAGTTACTGGGATGTTGTACTGGAAGGGGCAAAAGCCGCAGGGGAAGACTTTGATTGTAATGTTTATTATGGAGGGACATATTCAGAAACGGATTGGGAATATCAAGCGGATTTATTAGACACTTGCGTGAAGCAAAATGCTGATGCCGTTTTACTTTCGCCGGATGATTCCGTCAGACTTGCTCCTAAAATTTCAGAAATTTATGAGAAAGACATTCCCATGATATTGATTGATACGATTGCGAATACTGATAGCTATAATTTGTGCTATATGACAGATAATTTAATTGCTGGACGAAATGCCGCCAAAGAAATGATTGCTCTGTTGGAAAAAAGAGATTTTGAAAAAGATGATGCTGTCAATATTGGTATTATGGTCGGTTCTGTGGCGTCTCAGACCATCAATGAACGATTAGCAGGATTTTTCCAATTCTGGACACAAAATGCACCAGAATCATGGCACATTATACCGGATATTGTTTCTTATGATGGAAACAATGGGCTGATTGAAGATTTGGCAAATGGTATGCTTGAAAAACATCCGGAAATCAATGGAGTTTATGGAACGAATAACGGACCTACTGCCGGATTTGCAAAAGTATTGAAGGAGCAGGGGAGAACAGATATTTGTATTGTGGGGTTCGATTATTCCAATGAAATTGCTGAATTGATTGCTTCTCCTGATTATAGTGCTGCGACAATGTTACAGAAACAATTTAATATGAGCTATGATGGAATTCAATCTGCACTTTCCTTGACGGAAGGGGAAGAAAATAAGGTGAAATTTGTTGATACCGGTGTTGTCACGGTAACCTATGAAACGCTTTCTACTCCAGAAGTACAAGAAGTGATACTACATAATTAAGGAGCTATTACAATGAAACAAGACAAAAATAAAACAGATTTATCTTATCTCAAAAGTGGAACATCTTTTTTCATTACCATCACAGTTTTTGTTGTCATTGTGTTAATTGCAACAACATTTTTGATTGCTGCATTTAATACTTTGATTACCAATCATGATAAAAAGCTTTCAAGGGAAATTTGCAATCTGATTTCTGAAAAGATGAACAATTCCATTCGATACATGACCGATTCAGCACAAAATATGTCATCCGTATTATCTGCACAGGATTTCACTTCACCAGCAGAAATTTATGAAAAGCTAATTGGTGAAAATAGTGGGAGTTATGTCAGTGTTGGATTTATTGATGTGAATGAACAGATTTATGCAACAGAACAGGAATTGATGGAATTTGAGAAATGGAATTTATTGAGTATTGCAAGACTTGCTGACCCTGTTTCGATTTCTGCGCCGTATCGTTCAGGGACTACCGGACAGCCGGTGTTTACGATGTTCACAGACTTCACATACAATCATGGTACAAAAGGGTGGTTATTTGTTACTTATCCTTTGCGTGAAATTCAAAGTATTGCTTCTACACAATCCCTCAAAGAAGAAACGGAAATTTGGCTTATGAATGCGGAATCTGCAAATATTATTCAATGTGCCGGAGAAAATGAGTATTCTATTGGGAGCTGGGCGAATGCCTATCTTGCTATGAGAGATATTAACGCAGAAGATAAGCCCCTTTATGATGAATGGCGAAATAAAATGCTCAGGGGTGAACCTTCAGCAGGATTGACATATCATATCGAAGATGTTAGTTATATGCAAGTGTATTCTGATATTGAGTATATGCCGGATTGGTTTGTTGTGGTAAGAATTCCAAGCAGTGCGCTTTCTGCAACAATGAGCCAATTTCAGAATGATGTTATCATTTTCATTGCTGTTTTTGTACTTGTGACATTATTATTGTTTATTGTGATACAGAAACGCAATGCAGAAGAGAAGGATATGCTGGAGCAACTTTCCATTCATGACCCCTTGACTTCTGTCATGAACCGCAGAGCGTTTGATTTTGCGGCGGAACAGAGATTGAACCGTCCCCCTAAAAAAGAAGCTTGCCTGTTATTTTTTGATGTCGATTATTTTAAGCAGGTCAATGACAGATTTGGTCATGAGGCAGGAGACAAGATTTTGATTGAATTTTCTGCGGCACTCAAAAAGCATTTCGGACAATTGGGAATCATTTCACGCTATGGCGGTGATGAATTTGTGGTATTGATTGATACGGCATCAAAAGAAAAAATTACTGCTTTGCTGAATGATTTGATGGTGGATGTTCATAACATCCGCCCGACAGATGATGAAGAAAAAAATAAGGGATTTATGTTAAGTTTCAGTGCAGGAGCAGCTTGTTTCCCTGAAAATGCGGAAAGCCTTGCCAAATTGGAACAGTGCGCCGATTCGGCACTTTATATCGTGAAGGAACGTGGTAGAAATGGCTATGAATGGTATCAGCCAGCATAAAAAAGAAAAATCTCAGCTTCTGTGGGCTGAGATTTTTTCCAGTGCAAATTCTGACTATTGCAGAATTTCCAGAAGTTCTTCTTTCGAAAGGGAAGAGAGATTCACAAATTCACCTGTCAGAATGGATTCTGCAAGACTGCTTTTTTTCTGTTGCATCTGCTGAATTTTTTCCTCGATGGTATGTTTGGCAATAAGCTTGTAGACGGTGACAGTTTTGGTTTGTCCAATGCGGTGTGTTCGGTCAGTCGCCTGATTTTGTGCAGCGACATTCCACCACGGGTCATAATGTACCACGACATCTGCACCAGTGAGATTCAGCCCTGTTCCTCCAGCTTTGAGGGAAATCAGAAATACGGGTGTATCTCCTGAATTGAATTTTTCGACTAATTCGAGACGTTTCTTTTTGGAGGTTTCGCCTGTAATCTTGAAATAAGGAATATTTTGTTCTTTCAGTGCTATTTCCAGCCGTTCCAGCATGGTAGTAAATTGTGAGAAAATCAACATACGGTGTTCCCCCTCAATGGCACGCTGTACGATTTCCATACAAGCATTTGTTTTGGCGGATTCTCCAGTATAATTTTCATACAATAATGCAGGGTCGCAGCAGATTTGACGAATTTGTGTCAGATAGGCAAAAATTTTCAGCTTGTCGGACTGATAGCCCTCTGCACTTTCCCCTTCCAGCATCTGACGGAGTTCGAGGACTTTCGCATCATAAATATGACGCTGTTCTTCATCCAGCCGGACAATATAATCTTCTTCCAGTTTATCGGGCAAATCTCGTAAAACGTCCTGTTTCAAACGGCGCAGAATGAATGGTGAAGTCATTCGGCGGAGACGCTTCATAGCCTCTTGGTCAGATTTTTTGACAATGGGGGTTTCAAATTCCTTCTTAAATGTTTCATATCCATACAGGAAACTTGGCATGAGATAATCAAAAATACTCCAAAGTTCGCTGAGACGGTTTTCAATGGGTGTACCAGTCAAAGCAAATTTGCGTTTTGCACGAATCAGCTTAACGGATTTTGCAGCAGCAGTGGTATGATTCTTGATATATTGCGCTTCATCCAGCACCTGACAGGAAAATTCACAGTCTTCATAATTGGCAATGTCACGCTTGATAAAATCATAAGAAGTAATCAGCACATCATAATTCTGATAATCTTGTATCAGGGTTGCACGGTCTTTCTGTGTGCCGGAAACAGTGCAGATATTCAACTGTGGTGCAAATTTTTCGAATTCTGCTGCCCAGTTGAATATGAGTGAGGCAGGGCATATAATCAAAGATGTACCCTGTTTGCCTTCTTCTTTTTCAGCCAATAATACAGAAATCATTTGCAGGGTTTTTCCAAGTCCCATATCATCCGCAAGAATCCCCCCGAAACCACAATTTCCGACAGTTCTAAGCCATTTATGACCGAACCGCTGATAACCTCTCATGACATTCTGTAATGATTCTGGAATTTCAAAATCAGATTCCGTCACAGTCTTGAAATTCTTGATAAGCTGTTTATAATGAGAATCACGCTTTGCATAGATTTCCTGACTTTGTTCGAGCATCTTATCCAGATATAATGCACGATAGACAGGCATTTGCATTTTTCCGTTGACAAATTCTTTCGGAGAAATATGCATGGTATCCAGCATGGCAGAAAGTTCAGCGATACTGTCATCCAAATCAACAAATTCACCACTTTTGAGACGGTGGTATTTTTTATGCTGACGGTAACTTTTGATAATGTCCAAAAGTTCTTTTTGACTGAGATTATCTGTAATAATTTGCAGATTCAGCAAATCGCTGTCAATTGAAACACCCACGGAAATTTTCAATTTTCGTTTTATTTGGATATTCTGGAAACGGTCAGTGCAGACGATTTCGCCGAACTCCATCAATTTGGGAACGGCATTTTCTACAATGTCATACACTGCCTCTTCATCAGCCGAACCAAGGAAACGCTCTTCCCATCTGCGGAATTCTGGAAAATACTGCATCACGGTATCAAGCACAATACTCTCACGCTGTGCATCACGAAAATCTTCTTTTAATATGGAAGATTCCAGCAAGTCAAAGATAGCCACACCAATTTCACCATATCGGGTTTCCACACGGCATTCCGGTCTTCCATTGTCCACATCCAGATAAAAACGGAAGAATACTTCTGGCGGTAAAAACTGTTCAATAATATCGGTGTCATTCTCTTCAATGGTAACGGATTCTTTCAAAGTTGGCAAAATAGTGTAATAAAATTCTGACAGGTTTTTCCGTCCAATATGAAATTGGATTTCGTTATCTTCTGTACGGCTCAAAGATAAAAGAGGGGAAATCTGATGAACAGAATCTTTTCCCATGCGACACAGACAACCATTTTCAATGTAATAAGCATACTGATTCCCATAGAATATTTGTGGTATCTTTCCAGAAACTGTAATACCTTCAAATTTATTTTCTTTGCCCATCAGTTTGGTGATTTGCAGGTGAATTTGTGCTTGACTGTTTTTCAGGGTCAATGTGGTATTTTTTCGCTCATAATTATATTCTACTTTTTCCCCTTCGAACAGGTCAAAAAAGTGGTCAGTTCGTTCACCATAGAGCCTGACGGAACTTTTCAAATCATCATATTCGCCGGAATCATACCAGAATCCCCGTGAACGCCGTCTTTTTTCATCCATCCAGCCTAAAATCATCTGAGCAAATGCCCTTGATTTTTCTGTGAAACCTTCCTGTGAAAAGTCAATTTCGTTATTTTTGCCAAGCGGATAAATTTCACCCTCCTGTACAGCTTCAAACAAATCAGGGATTTTCTTCACAATGTAGCTTTTTCCAATACGTTCCGAGAAAATCGCCAAACGTAAAGAAAGTTCGCTTCCATCTGGTGAAATTTTCGGCAAAAGCTGAACGGTCTGTTTCAGTTCTTGATTTGTCTGCTGTGTACTGTGGAAATATTCCAGAAAAATGGCTGCATCACGGTCGGTACTGTCCCCCGGTCTGTGTTCCACAAGATAATTTTGCACCAGAATCAATGCAGCCGCTTCATGAACACAGCAACCGCCTTTTTTTCCTCTCTTGCATCCATATTCATTGCATTGACAGTGCAGGAGAGTATCTCTGTTAAAAGAAACTTTGATGAAATTTTTTCGAGGAAATGCAACTATAATCTCTCCAATCAGCCCTTTTTCATACCCCCATGTTGCATAACCGAAATCAGCACTTTCAATCCATGCTTTTTTGCTTTTCACAAGGGATAATGCTTCATCATAGATATATTGCGTAACATGAACGCTTTTGGTAATCTGTTCAAACGAAAAATAATGATATTCTCCGTTGTTTGTATCATGAAAGGGATAAATCCAATCTGCCATAATAATTCCTTTCTGTTTTGATATTTTACTTGCCGTCTTTCATGCCATATTTTCTCAATTCACGATGATAGGCAATGCGTCGGGGGTATTTTGCCTTGCATTCCAGCAAAAAATCATTTTTATTGAAATGAGAATTCAATTCCTGAATTTCGCCAATGACAGCCGCCAATACTGCACAATCTTCATATTGCTTTCTCATATCGTTTTGCATGACATATTCTGTCGCAGTAACACAAAGCTTTTGCAGGTTATCAAGCGCATTTTCGGGATTGGTAAGTGGCAAATGTTCACGGCATTTTTTCAGGCACTGCCAAAGAAGTGTTACACTGTCCTTTTCGGAGAAATCTTCCACACCTTGATTGTATTTTTTTGCATCAAATGGCAATGATTTGACAAGATAACTGCACATTGCTTTTGCACCTTCTTGCAGTGTATCACTTGGATACAGGAATAAAGCGGTTAATGCTGTACCTTGTTCTAATATGTCTGAATGATAACCATTGATTTTGCTCTGCAAATTTCCATAAGCTTTCAAAAACTTGCCATTCAGAAATTTAATCAATCGATTTGTTTCGTCTGTGACAAAATTTTTTGCCTGACTTTTTGGTCTATCCAGACGAAATTCTTCTTTTGTATAGGTATCAAGCAGATGTTTTAAGATTTCATAAAGTTCATTTTTGCAGGTTTCAAAATCGGAACTGTTCAGCAATGCACGAAGATAGTTGAGAGGTGTTGTTTCTGAGCGAAATGCTTCCAATCGGCAATATTCCGCTTCTTTTGACATTCCGAGCCGGATAGCAATTTCAGCGGTTTGCAGTGCAATATTACTCCGGATAAGATACCATGTATCTAATTTTTCCAGTGCTTCTAATCCAATTTTCAGACGTATTTCGTCATCTGTCTGCATTGCAAGGGCTTTTTCGTAGAGTACTGGATGAATTGCGGAAAATTTTCTTGCAGTTTCCAATGCCTGAACGGGCTGATTTTGCATTGTGATTGCTTCCAGCAATAATTCTTCTGCACTCTGTTCGGAGACAGAACCAAGAAATTCAATCCAGTTCGTCAGAAAGCCTTCCATTTCTGGTAATTCAGCAGAAGCGGATTGTATCAGCTGTTCCAATGTCCATTTCACACGCCGGAATGATTTCCCAATCTGATACATCATTGAGGGCTTTTCCTCTGGTGAAAGAGTAAAATAGCACGCACAGAGTACATCGAGTAAAACGATTTCGACAGGTGTTTTGATTAAATCATAGATTTCCAAATCGTACAGATTCATACCACTGTCGAGATAGTCTGTATAATCGCCGTCTGTCTGCACTTTCAAGGTAATCAATTTTTGTCCTAAAAGATAGGCTTCTTCATAATCAGCCTTGTCAATCATTTGGTGTAGTTCGGTGCAGGCGGTATTGATAATATCAAGTAAGCCGTCACCGTCTTCAAAGTCAAATTCTGTTTCTTCGCTGTCATACCAATCATCATATTCTTCATTCAGCTGTGAATCGAGACGGAATTCACCGGAACAGATTTTATCAAGCTGTTCAGGTAAAGTTTTCGGCTCATCAGAATCAAATTCGTCTTCCTGCATGATTTCAGATATTTCTGTTAATTTGGATAAAAATTCTTCTCTTTGTTCTGCTGGCAGTGTACGGGCAATTTCGTGAATGAATGCTGTCAGCTCCTCATGTGTCATGCTGGCGGTATGAGCATCAACTTCATTTAGAAATGTTGGTAAATTCATAAATATACCTCCTTTAAACCTGTAATCGAGATTTTCTTAACCATACATACTATTATACATCATGTTTTGTGGAAAATCAAGGGGGCATAACAATAATTTTTATGAAAGAGGCTATTTATTTTGAAAAAAGAATTGATATATTGGATTTTTCCGTAATGAAAATTAAAAAAATACAAAATATTAAAGGCTGTCACAGCAAAATAAATGATGCAACAGCCCTTTTCGTGTTAGATACTAATTTTGACTTGATAGGTTTCCAGCCAATAATCCAACTGTAAGAAGTAAGCGATTGTTTGCGGTCTTGTCATCAACTGACCATACCATTGCACATTATCATTCCCATTCAGGAGCTGTTCCAATGCTTCACGCCCCACAATCTGCAAAATAGGAGCATCCGGATTTTCTAAGCGGTCACGGAGCAATTTCGAGACAGATGCAAGATAATTGGGATTGTGGGTTTTGGGGTAGGGGCTTTTCTTTCGCCATAGAATTTCATCAGGGAGATAGTCTTTCATTGCTTCACGGAGCAAGCCTTTTTCATAGCCCTTGTATTCCTTGAATTCCCATGGCACATTATACAAATACTGAGCAATACGATAATCACAGAAAGGAACTCTCACCTCCAGAGCCGAAAACATGGACATTCTGTCTTTTCGGTCAAGGAGTGTCTGCATAAACCAATCCATATTCAGGCGCACCATTTCACGCATACGTTTTTCGGTAGGGGAATCGGAGGGGAGAAAATCCGTTCGGGCAAGTGTCGCCTGATATTCCCTGTCAACGTCGGCACGCTGGCGGAGGATTTCAGCAATTTCAGGCTTTGCGAAGGAAAGGCGGTATTCTGTACTTTGCGACCACGGAAAGCCGTAAGCCTCTCTGATTTCGGGGTCACGATACCAAGGATACCCACCAAATAATTCATCTGCACATTCGCCGGAGAGTGCAACTGTGACATTCTGTTTGATTTCCTTGCAGAATAACAAAAGAGAGGAATCTACATCTACCATTGACGGCAAATCCCTTGCCTTGACGGCATCAAATAAAGCAGAGACTAATTGAGGGGTATCAATCACCGTCCAATGGTGTTCTGACTGCAAATATTCCTGCATTTGGCGGATGTATTCGGGGTCGGAATTGGGCTGAAATTTACTTTTCTGGAAATATTTATCATTGTCACGGTAATCGACGGAGAATGTGTGCAGTTTTCGTCCGTCTTTGGCGAATTCTCTGGAAGCCACGGAAGAAATCAGGCTGGAATCCAGACCGCC
>Ga0326511_10002874_pt1 | contig 13897 bp, 14 predicted proteins | sample 0_2496_0518_D_FD_203701 | JGI IMG/M metagenome (GOLD analysis project Ga0326511, IMG submission 203701) | Bovine rumen microbial communities from UC Davis, California, United States - 0_2496_0518 | ecosystem: Host-associated > Mammals > Digestive system > Stomach > Rumen | place: USA... | reverse complement strand
AAAGGAAGTGAACACGGGTGGCGAATGACGGACAAATTGTTTTTGAGGTTACCGCAGACGGGCGGCACGCTATTGCGGACATCAAAGACATAACAAAGGCAATCCAACAGGAAACCGGGAAATGGGACGATGCCGCAAAGAAGTCAACGGATAACATTGGCAACCAATTTTCCGGGATGCTGAAAAAGCTTGTTGCCGGGTTTAGTGCCGTAAAGATTGGCAAAGCGTTGCTTGACATTGGCAAGGACGCAATTGCGGCGGCTTCCGACCTTGCAGAGGTGCAAAATGTTGTCGATACGACATTTGGACAGGGAGCAAGCAAAATTGAATCGTGGGCAAAAGCCGCCGGGGCACAGTTTGGCTTGACAGAAACACAGGCAAAGCGGTTCACGTCAACCCTTGGCGCAATGATGAAATCCGCAGGTATGTCCGGGGACAAAATAGTTGATATGTCAACAGACCTTGCCGGGTTGACCGCTGACATGGCAAGTTTTTACAACCTTGACTTTGACACAGCATTTCAGAAAATCCGTTCGGGTATCAGCGGAGAAACGGAACCGCTGAAGCAACTTGGTATCAATATGTCCGTTGCAAATCTGAATGCGTTTGCTTTGCAACAGGGTTTGTCGAAAACCTTTGACCAGATGTCACAGGGCGAACAAACCATGTTGCGGTATCAATATTTGATGCAAGCAACCGCAGACGCACAGGGCGATTTCTCCCGCACTTCGGACGGGTATGCAAACAGCGTGCGCAAGTTGCAAACCAACGTTGACCAACTTAAAACAACGCTTGGAAAAACCTTTATTGATGCAATTACAGAAGCAACGGGCTTTCTGAACACATTCATTGAATCACTAACACCGGATGAAAGCAAACGCACGGTTCTTGATGACTTCGCCGACATTGATTTGCAGACAGAAGCAAAACTTCAGCAGATACAGGAAACGGCGGCACAGGCGAAAGAACTAACGGAACAGCTTGACGCAATCGGCGGTTCAAAGGCAGACAAGGCCGGGTCACGGGTGCAACAGATTGCGGACGGGCTTGCCCAGATCAACCTTGACCAAGGAAAGGCGGGTGTTGTCAAAGATTTCATTTCCACCCTTGCCGACAACATTTCCACCCTTGCTGCGGTACAGGGGACAGACGCAGAGGGAGCAAAAGCGTGGCTTGACGGGATTGCGGAGAGCGCAAACAAGCTTGACCCGGCAGACGCAGAGGGTTGGAGCAAGCTGATAGGCTCAATCAAAGAAGGCTTGCCGGGGCTTGAAAACACAGACTTCGGGGCGGCGTTCTTTGCGGCACTTGGTGACGGTTTCCGGGATGTTGAGCAGAAATCAAGCGTGTTGCAATGGGCGGTTGACATGCTTGGCAGCAAGACCAACCGCACGGCACAGGAACAGGCACTTTGGCTTGAAACCTGCGAACGTTTGGTCAAAACCATTCCGGGCTTGTCTTCCATTATTAACACTGAAACGGGTGAGATCAAAGGCGGCACGGATGCCGTAAAAGCGTATATCAAAGCATGGGAAGACGGGCAAAAAAAGCTTGCGTTACTTGGTGCGGTTGAGCAAAAGGAAAGCGCACTTTCTTCCCGGTTTGCTGACTTGCCGGGGCTTGAACTTGATATGGCGGTTGCCAAACGCAGGATGCGGAAAAGCTTTGAGCAACTGCAAAATTATTATAATCAGTTCGGGATGCAGTTGGCATTAAACCGGGATGGGTCAATATATCGTGGTTACGATGTTGAAGGACTGACAGCAGAAGACAAGGCTTTGCTAAACCGGGAAGCTGACTATTATGAACAACTCAAGCGGGAGTATCAGGCGGCAAAAGACGCGTATGATACACAAAAGAATGCGCTTGAGGAAGCCAAAAAGGCACTTGCGGAAGATCGTAGCACTATTGACGAAATGCCCGGCACGATTGAAGCAACGGCAGACGCAAGCGAACAGTTTTGGATTGACAACGCTGACAATATCAAGCTTGTTGTGAACGCCGCTGACGAAGCATTGAAAGCCCTTGAGGATTACGCAAAGGGCGTGCATGATGCCGCACGGCAAGCGGTTGACAGTGTAGCACACAGCTTGAACCGGGTGGATTATCAGGCATACGGGAAACAGATCGAAAAAATTTCCGAATTAACCGCAAAACAGGCAAAATACAAGGTTGGTTCGGATGAATGGAAAAAACTACAGGCAGAGATTGACAAAGCCAATGAAAGCCTTGATAGCACGAACAACCTATATAAAAACCTTGAAACGCAAGCGCAGTTTCTCGGTGACTATCTGGACAACATCCGCAAAGCCCGTGAAATGGGCGTGGATAGCAACTTGCTTGCAGAGTTGTCGGACGGTTCGGTTGAAAGTGCTGAATACCTTGATGCCATTGTAAATGACAAGACAGGGAAAAGCGTTGAGGAGATCAACGCCAAGTATCAAGAAATCCAAGAAAAAAAGGCGGCGTTGTCAAGCGAACTTGCAAACCAACAATTGACGGTTGACCAAACATATCAAAGCCTTGCAGAGAAAGCCAAAGAAGCGGTTGCCGCCCTTGACCTACAAGGGGAAGCCGCCGCCAATTCCGGCGCAACCGTTTCGGGCATTGCACAGGGCATTTCCGACCACGTTTCCGAAGTGTCCGGGGCTGTTGACAGCATTATTGCGGAACTTGAGCGGCTGAACGGGTACGGTATTGACATTGACTTCGGTGGGTTTGGCAATATCACCTTCACAACAAGCACGGGCAAGACCGAAGGCTCCGGGCGAATGGGTATCCCGCTTGTCCCACACGATGACTATATTGCACGTTTGCACGAAGGGGAGCGGGTGCTTACGGCGCAGGAGAACCAAATTTGGAACGCCTTGCGCAATGGCGGCATTGCCGGGTTCGACCTTGAAGCCCTTGGCGGCGTGATGCGTGACAACGTAAAGACGGGCGGCAATGTGTACCTTGACGGGCGCACGGTTGGGCAAGTCATTTCAGACCAACAGGGAAAATCATACAGACAACTTCAACGGAGTGGGTGGCAAGGATGATTGTATTTGACGGTGTTTCCATTGACAGCGTTGCACCCGTGATGATTGAGGACATAAAGGTGTCCCCTGTCCGGTACAACCCCGTTGTGCGCCCCCGTGCAATTCGCTTCGGTTCGGAGTTTGTGCGCATGGGCGGCGGTGAACGCACGGTTGTTGTAACGTTTGCCATACTTGAGAAAAACAAGGTGTTGCGGCAGGAATACTTCCGCAACCTGTCTGTGTGGGCAAAGACGGATGCAGAATATATGCTTGAGTTGCCGCAAGACCCGTTGCGGTATTTGCAATGCGTGTGTACAGACAAGCCCGAACCGTCAACCCGTGCTTGGTGGGAAAACAAGTTGCGGTTGACATTTACTTGCTACACGAATCCGTATTGGACAAGCAAGCGGGAAAAAAGTGTTGCTTGTGGTACGGCATTTTTTGTGCTTGGTGATGCGCCGCCGCTGATGCGGATAGAAAACACTTCGGCAAGCGGCGCAACCAACCAAGCGTTTTCAAACGGGACGCAGACAATGACCTTCAGCACGATTCCAACCGGGCAAATGGTTATTGACCTAAACGTACAAACGGCAGAGGTTGGCGGCAACTCAATTATGCAGTATTACCAACCGTCCGGGGCTTTCCTGCTTCCGATGACAGGCAAGCAGACAATCACGGGCGTTGGAACGGTCAAATACCGGGAAAGGTGGGAGTAAATGCAAACAACATTTCTGAACGCCGCCGGGGTTGTACTGTTTTCCCGTGATGATATGGAACAAGGAAACTGGACGCAAGAGGAATACACGGTCAATGCTACCTTTCCTTTCGTTGCGGGCAAGGTCATTGAAAGGGGGCAACGGCTTGCCTTTCATGACCCCGCAACGGGTTCCCTTGAAATGTTTGAGGTGCGCAATGTTACAAACATTGAACCCGAACATTATCAACAAATCATTGCGGAGCATATAGCGGTTTCCGAATTATCGGATGAGCATATCAACACGCAGGAAATAACAGATCAAACCCCGGCACAGGCGTTGGCAACAGCATTGACCGGAACGCTTTGGGCGGTTGGCAATGTGGCGGTTTCCCGTGTTGCGTCCGTTGATATATCACGGGGAAGCGTATGGCAAGCGGTTGGCGCAATTGCGCAGAATTGGAACGTGTATATTGTGCCACGTGTGACCGTAAACGCCGCCGGGGCAATCACGGGGCGTTATTTGGATGTGACCGAATCAACGGGCGTTTGGCGTGGCTTGCGGCTTTCTATTGATAAAAATATGTCGGATGCTTCCGTTGTGTATGATGATTCCGAAACGCTAACGGCTTTGTATGGGTACGGCGGGAGCGTTGACAAAGCACAGGCAAGCGGGGATGACACGCAAGAAACGGTTACGTTTGCGGATGATGTGTGGGAAGCAACAAGCGAACACCCGGCAAAGCCCGCAGGTCAAACATACCTTGAAGACCCGCAAGCAACGGCGTTGTACGGCAGGAACGGAAGACCCCGGTTCGGGTTTTATCAGAACGGGGATATAAAAGACGGGGCAACGTTGTTGGAAAAAACATGGGAAGCCTTGAAGCAGACCAACAAGCCGAAAATCAGCATAACAGGAACGGTTGCTGACCTTTACCGTTTTGGGTACAAAGATCAACCCATTCGCTTGCATGATTTGGCAATTGTTGATGTGCCGGAGACAGGAGAAAGCTTTTACCTACAAATTATCCGTTGTGATGTTGATTTGATTGACCCAACGGCAACACGCCCGGAGATTGGTTCATATATTGCGAACATTATTTACATCAACCGGGAGAACAACGAATCAAGCGGCGGCGGCGGTGGCGGCGGCGGAAGGGGTCAAAACAATCAAGAGTATGAAGAATCAGACACATATTCCGCAATCGAAAAAACAAACAACATGATTGCTCTTGTTGTTGGCACACGCAACGGGGACAATTATATCAAAGCGGGCGAAATCGGGCTTGCTATAAACAAAAGCGGCGAAGACGGGTCATATGAATCAACGGCATACATAAACGCAAACCATGTAAACATATCCGCAACAGATACCGCATACACGCTTGCGGGTGACATTGAACATGACGCAAACGGGCGGTTGATTGTCAAAAATGCGGCGGGTATGTATGTGCGCAAGACCGAAGGCGGCGTAACAGCGGAATTTGGCGTATATGACGAAAACAACCTAACAGGCGGTATATGTGTCCAAAAAATCAACGGTCAAAGCGGCACAAAGTTGACGCTGAAAGCGGATGTGATTGACATTGACGGATTGATTGAAGCGTTGCGGACAAAATCCTTGCTTGTTGCAAGCATGACAATGACAGAAAACGCCTATATGCTTGGTTCTATGGCATATCAGTTCAAACCCGTTTCGTGGAAAAGCCAAAGCGTTGTGACAAGCGTTACACGGACGGGAAGCCATTATTTCCTTTATGCGTCAAGCCAACAATCAAGCACGCCGTCCGGCACCGCAAGTGGAACACTTGTTACAGCGGTCAACACAACAACAATCAATTACCTTGGCATGGATAACACGTAAAGGGGTGACAATATGGCAAATGGCATATTCACGAACGCTGAATTGGTTGACACAATTATTTCGGACATGAACAACCTGCTCCGCACGGCGTGCGAAGGGCAGTACGTGCAAGCGTGCGCCGTTGTCACACAGATTGCACAAAAGCTTATAAATCTTCGTGAAGGAATAAAATCAGACATTGCAAGCAAGGACAAAACAATCGAAGAACTGAAACAGGCGTTACGCAATGCAGGAAACCCGGTTGAAGACATAACGCCGGAAGAGTTCATTGCGGAGCAATGCGGAAAGGCAGGTGCGGCGAATGGCACGGATTGAAACGTGGGTTGATTGTGACTTGAAAAAGCCCGTTTTGATGCACTATCCGAAAGGGTTGATGTTTTCAGAAGACAACCTTGGTAACCTTATTGGCGTAAACGTGTATTCTGACGGCGAACCCGCCACGCTTGCGGGTTCTGTAACGGGCTATTGCATTCTTGCCAACGGCACTTCCGTCCCCGTTCCGGGGTTTTTGACAAGCAACCGTGTGTATATAACAATTCCGGGTTCCGCATACACGGTTCCCGGTCAAATTGTAATAATACTAAAATTGAAAGATAATGACATAATTACAACATTGGCGGCAGTATGCGGAACGGTTGTCGGTATCGGAAATGTTCCCGCAGACCCATCGGAAGAAACAATTGCAGAGTGGGAAGCAAGAATCAACGCAACAATGGAAGAATTGCGCAATAGTGCTGTACGCTTTGATGTTCAGCAATCGTTGACGGAAAATCAAAAAACACAGGCACGGAACAACATGGGGGCAAATACTTCGGCTGTCCTTGTATCCGGCGAAGATTACCGCATTGTTGTGCCTTGATTGTGGGGTGATTGCATGGCGTGGGAGCAGGAAATCAGCGAAATGTTACAGGAAGCGCAAAGCATTGCGGTGCGCTTTGATGAAGAACAGACATTGACAGAAGCGCAAAAAAATACGGCGAAAAATAATGTCGGTGTTATTGTAACCGTTACACAAACAACGGGTGAAGATTATAAGATCACATTTAACTATTGACGAAAGGGTGTAAAAGATGGCAAACGCTATTGAATTTGAATCCGGCGGGACGAATTATACTGTAAAAGATGCAGTAGCACAGAACGTGCTAAAATGTGCAATAACAGATGCGGGGCAAAATGGCACAGAATCTTCCGGCGTTTACAATATCAACACACACCAAATAGAAACCCCGCTTACGTCAACAAGACATTTTGACATTGATGTAACGGGAAAACACGTTGCGTATGTTGTTGGTTATATTTACCATTCTGTGTATCCGCTTTGGATACTTCTTGACGCAAACAACGATGTTGTTTCTTATTCAGATACCACCGTCACATCAACCACAGCAAATGCGTTTGTTATAATTCCGCAAAATGCCGTCCGCTTGATCGTCAATTGTTCTGTATATGAAAGCAGAAGCGCATATATTTTGCCAAATATAGCGGGTATGGTAAACGCAAGCGAAGAAAAGATAACAAGCGGGTTGCAAGATGCTTCCGAAACGGCGGCGTTTTCCATTGGCAATATAGAAAACGGCGTGTGGAATGTTACTTCACATCAATATGTAACGCCTTTGGCAAGCACACGGCATATTGAAGTTCCTGTGCAGGAAAATGAAGTGTGGTATATTGCGGGATACTATTATAATGCAAGCTTCCCTTTGTGGGTTCTTTTTGATAGCAACGGTTCTGAAATAAAAACATCGGCGTGGAATACAGCGGGGGCAGGAAATGAAATAGTTTCTATTCCTGCAACGGCTGTCAAAATGGTTGTCAATTGTTCAACAAATACACCAACAAATTACGCCCGGAAGGTGATTGGATATGCGGCGAACAACTATGTAAATACGTGGCGCAACAAGAATATTGTATGGCTTGGTACTTCTATTCCGGCAGGGGCAAAATATGGGTTGAATAATTTCAGTTCATATCCGATGATTATTGGAGCAAAACTTGGCGCAACGGTTTACAATGAATCTGTTGGTGAATCTTCTGTTCATTGCAAGCTTGTGCAACGTATAAACGCAACATATAATCCATACGGATTTGTAGAAAATTGGGAAAAATGCGCAAGGTGTTTAACGAATACAATTGCCGAAGTTGAATGGCTATGCGCAAACTATGATATAAAAGATGCGGGCGGAAATTATATCTTTACAACAAACCGCCCGACTTCCCTTTCTGATGCGGATATAACGTTTTACAAGTCTTGCAGTTATCAAAACAAGATAGCAAGCCGCCTTTCCGGGAATAATATTGATTTGTGGGTGTTTGACCACGGACACAACGACAATCAATACAACGACAATGTTGTGAATGGTCAAACAAAAACGGATGACGAAATGGAAGAACTGTATGGGAAAAATAATCTTTACACTTGGCAAGGTGCGTGTAACTTTATTTTTACATACATTCTTGAAGCAAACAACAAAGCAAAAATTGTTATGATTGGCGAATATGACAATAGGCTTGCAGATGTACCGCCCGCACAGATGAAAGTTGCGGAATCATGGGAATTTCCAATATACAAGCAATGGGAAGTTATTGGATGGAATGTAAACCACAAGATCAGAACAACCGGGTATTGGAATAATTCAACGGGGCTTTGGGTTGAAAGCGGCGGCGCAGAACAGGAAATAACAATTCATGACAGATTTGTCCGAGATCATATCCATCCAAGTTCGGACGCAAGCGGATATGCAACAAATCATATTGCAAAGTTGATGGCAAAATGGTTTGTGAATAATAGTGTTGTTGAATAAGTATGATTTTTCCGGGTTGAAACCGCAAATGCGTTTTAAGGCACTTTTCAAGCGATTTCAGCCCGGTCTCCGTTGCGAATGGATAAATACTCATTCAAAGACGCAGACAGGGCTTGTCCGCAATTCTGTGGAAAACTTGGTGGTCAAGAATCCAACCGAATTCTACATTAGCGTTTTTCGGCGTTTTTCGGGGCTTTTCAGCCGCTTCACCCCTTGAATGGATAAATACTCATTCGACAAAGCAGAGGCGGTTTCTGTGGAAAACCTTGGTAATGAATCCAACCATATTCTACAGGTTTTGGTTTTCCACAGGCATTTTTGTGCTTCTTGGTGTGTAGCAAAACCGCTACATACAAATCCGGCGAATGTAGCGTTTTCCACAGGTGGAAAGAATTGTGGAAAAGCTGAAAAGCCCCGGAATTTACCGAAACGGAAGGAAGGTACGTGCGTGTATAGTGCAAACTATGTGGCGAACAAGGTTGAGGAACTGAAAAGGAGCGGCAACCCGTTGCAATGGGTTGCTTGGCAAATTGCTTTGCTGTGTGTCGGGTGGGCGTATGTCTTCGGCGCACGTGGTGAGTATTGCACCCCGGCAAACAGGCGGTCAAGGTACAACGGCACAAAGGAAGGAAAAGACAAGGACAACATAAAAGCCAAGTGCAAGAATTTTGACGGCACGGGCAGTTGCTCCGGGTGCAAGTGGTTTCCGGGTGGCGCACGCACCCGGTTTTTTGATTGCCGTGGCTTCACGTATTGGGTACTGTTGCAGGTCTTCGGATGGAAGTTGATGGGGGCAGGTGCAACAAGCCAATGGAACACGGAGAGCAATTGGAAAGCCAAAGGCGAAATTGCTACCATGCCGAAGGACACGTTGGTTTGCCTTTTTGTGCGCAAAGGGCAGACAATGGAACACACCGGGTTCGGGTACAATAACGAAACCGTTGAATGCAGTAACGGGGTTCAGCACTTTACAACCCGGAACAAGAAATGGACGCATTGGGGTGTGCCTGTGTGCATTGACGGAACTGTCCCCCCGTCCCCTACCCCAACGCCAACCCCGCCAACAAAGCCAACGTTGCGGCGTGGGTCAAGTGGCGAATATGTCACCCTTGCGCAAACACAGTTGATTCAAAAAGGTTACGATTGCGGCACGTATGGCGCAGACGGTCAATTCGGTGCGGCAACCGAAAAGGCGGTGCGTTCCTTCCAACATGACCACGGCTTGACCGTGGACGGCGTGATTGGTCAAAAAACGTGGGCGGCTTTGGATGCCGTTGAACCCGTTGTCAAATATATGGTCACGATTCCGCACTTGTCCAAATCGCAAGCGGATGCGTTATGTTCGCAATACCCCGGTTCGACCATGACAGAAGAAAGGGGGTGACCGTATGGCAACCGAAACCATTATTTCCCTTGTGTTGGCATTTTGCGCTTTGCTGTTTACCGCCTTGTCCTTCCGGCGAACGCAAAACCAAGACACAACCGCATCCGCAACAGAGCGTGCGACCATGACAGCGGATGTGCGGTATATCAGATCAAGCATTGACGAAATCAAGCTTGAAAACCGTGCAATTCAAAAGGACGTTGGCGAACTCAAAACCAAGGTTGCAGAGATTGACGCAAGCGCAAAGAGCGCGCACAAACGCCTTGACGATTTAATGAAAGGATGATTCCATTGTTCACGTGGGAGTTTTGGAAAGCAACCCTTGTGCGGGCAATCCGTACCTTTGCCGAAAGTATGCTTGCATACATTGGCACGGGTGCAATTGTGCTGAAGGATGTTGATTGGCTTGCGGCGTTGAGTGCGGGCGGGCTTGGCTTTATTATTGCCATCCTGCTTGCCCTGTCCACGGGCATCCCCGAAGCACCGAAAGCCGCCAAGGAATAAAGTGTTTACTTTCTGCAAATAATCAAGTAACAGGCAAGTAAAGGAATCAAGGGAAATCAACGGTTCCCGCCGCTGTTGCTGTTTACTTTTTGCAGAAAATCAAGTAAAACCCGCCCCCGGTTCACACCGGGGGTTCTTTTTTTTATGCCTATATAATGAAGAAAATGTATTCTTTTTGCTGTTTCTCTATTGCACTTTTGTAGCATATGTGCTACAATACAGTTCCCGGGAGTGGTTCCCGGGGCGGGGGCGGCTGAACCGCCGGACAGAAAGGAAGGGCGCACGCCGCCCCCGGATGCCAACGCCAAGCGTTGGAGAAAGGAAAGGTGCAAGGGCAATGAGCATCAAAGAGAAAATCCGGGTACACATTGAGATTGAACGGGAGAATGCCCGGAAGCTTGAAGAGTGGAAGAAAGGGGGCAAGGCACGTGAGTGCAAGTGAAATCATCAAATGCCCGGAATGCGGCAAGGAAATCGGTGAATACGTGCAGACCGGATTGGCGAACGGCGGCAAGTATATCGGCAAGATTAGGATGCTTGAACCGAAGTACAATAAGCGCAAAACCGCACACATTGGATTCGGCAAAGGGTTGCTTTGCAAATCGTGCGCAAGGCGGTTTTTTCCGGACGGCAAGGCATACGCTGTCAAGGTGATGTACGGCAACGGATGGATACAGCCGTATGTGGGTATCAACCAAACCGGGTTTTTCGCCACAAAGGGCGAAGCTGAAAGAACCGCATCAGAGATGAACCGAAGACCGAAGGTTTACGCAAGGGTCGAAGAAAAGGCTATTTGAACAAGATGCCGAGCCGGGGCGGCATATCCCCGGCAGAAAGGGCAAACAATGGCGGCAGGATTGAAGCAGAAAACGCACAAGGTTCTTGACATTGAGGTTGAAGGCTACAATATTGTGTGCGTTGTGCATTATGAGCAAGCAATAAACCCGTTTCACCTGTATGTGAAATGGTATGACGGCGGTTGGAAGCTGAAGCAGGTTGCCCGGTATCAAAACTTCTTTTCCGTTGTGTGCGCTGTCAAAGAGTGGATGCAGGATAGGCACATTGGTTTTGCGGATTGCTTATGACTACCGTTTTGACTACCAAACCGCAATCATAATTGCATGAAAATGGCACATTTTGTGCAAACACGGATATACGAAAATAACCCCTTGCCTTTTGTGGCAAGGGGTTTTGTGGTGTGGCTCAAATAGGACTCGAACCTATGACACTCCGGGTATGAAGCGCAAGCCCACATGACCGGGAACCCCTTTGGTATCAACCGCTCCGGCGGTTTATTTTTCTTCTTGACTACCGTTTTGACAACGAAACGCCTGTTTTACCCGCTCCGCTTCCGATGTTTCCCGGCTGTCTGTCACGCTGTCATATATGCGCAAAAGCATGGTTGCGTCCGCATGACCCATCCATTTTATGACGGTATGCAGTTCAACGGGCGGTTTCATATCCCGAAGCATGGTTGCAAAGCTGTGCCGCAGGTCATACGGCGTGACCGTGAACGGTATCCACGGCGGCAGTTTGCCCCCGGCGGCAAGGATTGCTTTGTGTTCCTTTGTACGCCCGTACCAACGCCGTTGCACCCCGTTGATTGCCGCTTCCATGCTTGACACGTATGAACGCCACACAACCCGCCACGTTGTTTTCGTGACAGCTTCCCCGTGCGCCGATGTTATCAAACGCCCTGTGCGCCCTTGCAAGGCGGTTTTCAGCGGGGGCAATAGCGGGATTGACCTGTTTGCTTTGTCTGTCTTCCCTTTGTCTGTAAAGGCGTATTTCTGCCCGTTTTCGGGGTCTGTGTGGGCTGTTTCACGAACGGTTATTGTTTCCCGTTTGAAATCAACATCCTTGTCAATATCCAACGCCTTTGCTTCTTGCGGGCGCAACCCGGCATATAACATTGCCATAACAACCGGGAACGCCCTGTGTTCCGTGCAGAGCGTTTCTATCCATTCCCTTTCCTGTGCCGTTATTGACCTATGCCCGCCCGTTGTGCCTTTGTGCGGCTTTGCCGTGCGGTCACGTGCGGGGTTTGACAAGATCAACCCATCCGCAACCGCTGAATCAAACATTGCGCAATAAAGCTGTTTTGCCGCCTTGATGTATGAATTGGAAAGTCCTTTGTACCGAGTTGAGAAAATGCCCTTGATGTCCGAAGGCTTTACATCCGACAACGGCAGGTTGCCAACCGCATCCGTTAGGTTGGCAAGGTGGGTGCGCAACCCCGTCATTGTGCTTGGCACAACATCCGGGCGGGAGCGTTCCAACCATTTTTCAGCGTACCCGCTGACAAAGTACACCGCAACCCGCCCCCGTTTTTCAGCCGCCTTGAATTCTTCCCGTTGCCGCAGACAATCATCCGGGTCATACGAATAGAACCATTGGTCATGATAGCGGCAAGCATAACGCCCGTCCGGGCGTTTTTTCAATTTCTGCTTCTTTTCCCGTGGCATTTTGCGCCCCTTCAAGTTTTCCACAGGCTGAATGTTTGTTGCGGTTGCGCTACATACCATTCAAACCATGTAGCATTGAATATGTAGAATATGGTTGGATTCATTACCAAGGTTTTCCACAGAAACCGCCTATCAAAGTTTGAATGAGTATTTATCCATTCAAAAGCTGAAGCGGCTGAAAACCCCCGAAAAATGCGAATAAAGGGCATATGCGGATTTCGCCCCGAAAAACGGTCACCAAACCCGCACGAATCCAACCGCCAACCCGTACACCCGCACATCCGTTCCTGCCGTGTACACTTGCGGCGGGTATGCAGGATTATCCGCAACCAACACGATTCCGTCCCCGTGCTTGTAAAACCTTTTCAGCGTGGCTTCCCCGTCAATGCCAACGGCGGCAATTTGCCCCTGTTGCACTTCGGGTTGTTGCCGTATCAGCACCAAGTCCCCCGGTTGGAAAGTTGGGGTCATGCTGTCACCGTTGCACCGCAAGGCAAAATCAGCGGCAACGCCGTCCGGCAGTTCTGCATACCCGTCAATATTTTGTTCGGCGGTGATTGGCTTCCCGCACGCTATATCCCCAACAATGGGAACAGCGTCTTTGACCATATTGATGAAGGGCGGCAGTTTATCAACCCGGCACAGCAGTTCGTCCGCAGATACGCCCAAAGCATCCGCAATGCGCCCGATTGCCAACGCACCCGGTTCAATTTGCCCTGTTTCGTATTTCGCAACGGTTACCCTGTGCAACATGGCAAGTTCGGCAAGCTCTTCTTGATTCAACCCACGTTCCCGGCGTAACTCCGCAATCCGTTTTCCAATATCATTTTGCACAACGTTCACCCCTTTCGCTTTGTAACGTATATGTTACAAGAACGTAACATGAATGTAAATAGCGCACAGGGTAAATTGCTGTTGCACGTTTGTACCTTATATGTTACAATATGGTTCCGGGTAGCTTATACGCAACAGAAAGGGGGTGAGCATGATAGCACGGTTGGCACAGGAACGGCAAGCACGGGGGATGACGCAAGAGCAACTTGCGGAAGCTTCCGGGGTTCACCGGGTAACAATCGCACGGATTGAAACCGGGGAAGTTTCGCCAAAAGCGGAAACGCTGAAGCGGCTTGCGGATGCACTTGGTGTGTTGGTGGATGACCTTATG
>Ga0326511_10002872_pt1 | contig 13902 bp, 15 predicted proteins | sample 0_2496_0518_D_FD_203701 | JGI IMG/M metagenome (GOLD analysis project Ga0326511, IMG submission 203701) | Bovine rumen microbial communities from UC Davis, California, United States - 0_2496_0518 | ecosystem: Host-associated > Mammals > Digestive system > Stomach > Rumen | place: USA... | reverse complement strand
ATGGATGGTTGGGGCAAAGATGGATGGAGGGAAAACATGAAAAACATCCCATACTACACACCTGAGATCTGTGACGGTCACTACTGCCCTATGGACTGCGAGGATGGACATTGCCCGTATGCGGATGAGGCGATGGAGTTTATCGCAAAGCAGGAGGACGGGGAATGACCTTCCCCTCCCGCCTCCGTTCCCTCCGCCGGGAACACCATCTCACCCAGGAGGAGCTGGGCGAGTACATCCGGTACTCCAGTACATCCATCCGGAAGTGGGAGCTGGGCCGGTCGCTCCCAAGCATCGATGCCGCGGCGGAGCTGGCGGAATTCTTCAGCGTTTCGCTGGACTGGCTGGTCGGACTCACAGACATAAGAAGACCCCCGGATTGACCGGGGGTCTCTTTTTGTTCAGCGGTAGCTGTCGTTGAAGCCGGGCAGGTCCGCCACCTTCTCTTTGAAGAGATAGTACATATACTCTGCCTGCTTCTTGCTGTAGCCCTGCTGCAGCATCCAGTCGATGCTGGCGGCTTTCCGCCCGTTGTTCATGGAGTACTGCTTGTAGAAGCCAGCCCACAGGTCCGGCGATACGCCGAAGTCCCGTGCCGTCTGGTACCGGGCATACGTTTCTTCCGGCATGTAGCTCTGGAGAAGGGCGTCCGCCTGCTGGGGATTGGTCTGCACCACGGTCTCGTACTTCTGCCATGCGCTCACGCCGGCGTTGTCTCCATACGGGGTGAGGTCCTGTACCTTGTCGTACACCTGGAACCACGACCGGGGCTGTACGCCCTGTTCGTATGCGTCGTGTACCTTCCGGATCTGGGAGTTTTTGTCCTCCAGATACTTCTGTACATCCGGGGCCAGGGTGGAATAGCTGTCCATGATGTCCCCCAGCTCGTCGTAGTCCCGGTTCCACCGGTTCCCGGCAGCGTCCTGATAGGCCTCCCGCGTTGCGAAGTACGCCGGGATGTTGGACAGCCCCGCAATGTCGGAATACTTGTCCTCCATGGACGGTTCCACACCTCGCAGCGCCTGGTACCGGTTGAACTGGTAGATGGCGGAGATGGCTTCCGCTTTTGCCTCGTCGGACATGGCATCGTACATGGCGCTGCCAATGAGATCCTGCACCATGCGGAGAGAGCCCTGCCCGGCCTGCCGCTGGACCTGCACATATTCGTCCGCCGTCAGCTGCCGCTCCCCGGTCTTCTGGCCGTGGGCGTCATACGTGCTGATCTTGTCCGTCATGCTGATGCGCTGGGGGAAGACGTTGCCCATCCCGGCGTCGTAAAGCCGCTGGAGCTCGTCGTCCACCGCGGTGCTGTTGTCATGGGAGACATAGCCGGGGCTAAGAAAATTCTCAATGGCCCGTGCGAAAGGATTGCTTTCGTAGGAGTCGGGTCTTCCCCATGCGTCAAGGTATTCCACCTGCTGGAAGTCAGCGCCGGGGATGGGGATCTTCTCCCCTGCCTTGCCGATGGCCCGCTGGAGCCACGCCGGAAGGTCGGAGTCCTTGTCCACGTAGGTGGAAGTGCGCCGGTCCTCCAGAGTCCGTTCCAACTGTCCCGCCATGGTGTTGGTCAGGCCCTGCGTCAGATAGGACAGCGCGGAATTCAGCGCGATCTGCACAAGGTTGTTGTCGGAGTACTTGATGTTGTCCAGCGTGTCGTTCACGCCCTGAAGCATGGACATCTGGATCATTGGGTTGGTGATGCGGGTGAATGCCGCCTCAAGGTCTTTCAGCTGGAATCCGCCGTCCTGGATCTCGTCCATCATCTGTACGCCAAGGAACAGGGGAACAGCGGTCGGGGATACCCAGTCCAGAGTGTAGCTCGTCCCATCCGGGAGGGTGAGGGCGTATGCCTGCCCGCCGCGAAGGTCGTTGAACTCGTCCTGCTTTTCGTCGTCCTCTTCTCCGGTCAACCATCCGGCGTTCCGGAGAAGCATACCAAGCAGGAAAATGCCGGAACCGGTAAAGGCCTTGGACAGGCTGTTGATCACGTCGCTCGATGTGACGTTGCCCGTCCCCCTGCTCGCCTGTATCGCCTTCACCGTGGCGTTCACAAAGCCCAGAGGGGAGTATTCCTCCGCCCGGATCAGCACGTTGGCTGGGGTCTTCCGGAATGGCATGATGCCTTCGGAGATGAGCTTGCCGATCTTGTTCGTGTCCTTCCGTCTGCCGATTTTGGATATCCAGTTGGACAGGGCGTTGTTGTCGTGGAAGGTGGCCTCCTGGGCTTCCTGCGTGGCATAATTCACCGCGTTGTCGATGAGCGTCTGCTGTTCCGCCGTGGGCTGGATGCTTCCGTCCTGGATGCCGGAGAAGGTGGCCGCGTCCATCCCGTTGACTTGCAGATACCCGGCAAGCGTCCGGGCAAAGCGCCCGCCGATGAACACGGTGTCACCGCGGGTCATGGCCCAGTTGGTCGCCCTGCGGTAGTCCTCCAGAATGTTTTTCTGGACTTCCACGTCCCTGCCGGCGATCCGGCTGGCGAGGTTGGACGCCCATTCGCTCCGCGCTCCCTTGCCGAAGATGGTGCGCTGGTCCTCCACGCCTTTCATGAACCCGGTGGCGGTGCGGTTGTCGCTGTATTTCCCTTCGCCGTTGATGACATCCGCGTGGGCGTTGTAGTACGCCTTGGCGGCGTTGACGAGATCCCGGTTCGCCACAAGCGAGGTGGTCCTCTGCGTTTTCCCGCCGGTGGCAAGGTACGCAGCGCCTTCCAGCGCCGTCTGCACAGCGTTCTTCGTGCTGGTCAGCAGAGACATGGAGAGGTTGCCAAGGATGTTCCGGGCCTGCGTGCGGAAGTTGCCCAGCATGTTCACATACCGGAGCGCCGTCCACTGGTCCTTGAAGGACGCCGGCACCTGCTTCGCCACTTCCTTCTGCATGTCCACGATCACCGCGTCCCGCTCTTCGTCTGTTTCCGCCTTGAGATAACGGTCACGGAGCTCGTCGCTAATCTGGATGCCGTCGGGGAGTTTGTTCTTCACCGACTCGGACAGCTGCCGGAGCGTCCGCTCTATCATGTAGAGACGCATCTCCGGCTGCATGGAAGAGATGATCTGTCTCGCCTGCAAAGCCTGCGCGGTGTTGGTGCCTGCCGCCACATAGTCCGCCATGATCTCCGCAGCGGCTTTCATGTCGCCGGCGTTCACAGCGTTGTTGTACAGCAGAGCGCCGACGGCCATCATCTGTGCGCTGGTCTTCCCCTGCCGCACGTCCGAAGTCCAGTCCGCCCTCGCCGCGTTCCATCCTACCCGCTTGATAAGGTCGGTCGCCTTCTTCACCGTCTCGTTGTTGGTGATGGGAATATAGCGGTATCCGCGCTCGGAGACCGTCTGGTCGATAAGCCCGGAAAACTCCGGAGAGGTAACGGGGGAATTCTGCACCGTCTCCACGCTGGCGGAGAGCTTGGTGCCTTCCGCCGTCCGTGGGGCAGGGCGCACCGGACGCACCGTGGTGCCGGGCCGTTCCGCCTGCTGTGCGGTCGCCGTCTGCTGTGCCGGAGCGTTCACCGGAGCCTGTTCCGTTGGCGCAGGCTGGGCAGGGGTGGGGACAGGCGCAGTGGCAGGAGCCTCTGTCTGGGGAGTCTGCTCCGTGACCTGCTGTTCGTTGTTCAATATTGCCTCCGCAATGGGGGACGTGGGGGCGGCGGGCGCATTCGCCTGTTCCGCAAGCTGTGCCGTCACGTTCTGGATGAACTGGACGGCATATTTCTTTCCGGGAATCTTCCGCCCGGTCTCCTGCTCAAACAGGGCGCGGAGGGTAGGGTCGTTCGCCACCTGCTGTGCTTCGCTTCTGGTAAATGGGTGGTCGAACTGGTTGGGAGCCTGGGGCGTGCGGATGGGATACGCAAGGTCAAAGCCGGTCTGCCCGGTCTCTGCCGACTGCCGGGAGTATTCCATGATAAGGTTGGCCGCGTCCCGGACGGACATGTTGCTCAGAGATACGCCCGTCTCCGCTTCAAACGCCGCCCTCTGCTCCGGGTCGAACAGGATGCGGTTCGCTCCGGACCGGTTCACCGGTTCATGGAACAGCCTCTCGTTCTCTGGGGCCGGAGTGTCGGCTGGGTTCTCCCCTACTGGAGAATTCTCCACACGTTCCGCAACAGCCTGTCCTTCCTCCGTGTTGGCGAGCACGTCGTTCACCACTTCGGTCACCACACGCTGGTTCAGCGCCGCATTCTTCCCCCGGAACTGCCCGTTCGCCATGCCAAGGGAACCAAGCACGCCGCCGGAGAGTGCGCCAAGCTCGATCTGGTAGAGCACGTCGCCCCAGTCGATGTCCCGGTAATTCTCCCGCACGGTCTGATTGTTGTAGATGCTCCGGAGGATGGGGTCCGCAAGAGCGCTGATGCCTTCTTCTGCGCCCTCGCCCAAAGCGCCGAAACCAAGCCGCAGGGCGTTCCGCAAAGCGGCGCTCCCGTTTTTCGCTGTCAGTTTGCCGATGACCGCCTCCACCACATCGTCCGCGGCACCCTTGCCCAGCAGGCCGGACATGCCGTCGAAAATCCTTTCCGTGACCGCTTCCATAGCACCGGAGGCGACGCCGTACTGCATGGCTTCATAGGGATTGGCCCCGTTGGCCGCGGCTTCTTCCGTCGCCGCACCGGCGGCGCTCCCAAAGAGATAGGCGGAGGACAGAGCCTGCCCGGCGCCGGGGATAAGGTTAAGCGCCATTGCCGGGGTCTGCTGTCCGATGGTGCCGGCAAGGTCTGCGGCCGTCTTCCATCCGCCGGTCATGTCTCCATACAGCCGTTGGGTCTCGTTCTGGAAATTCTGCCCGAAGTCGGTGGTGCGCTTCAGTTCTTCCACTTCCGGGATCTCGTCGCCGAACGTCTGCATATACAGGGCGGCGTCTCCGCTCAGCGTGGGGTCGTTCTGCATGCCGCCCATGGAGCCCTGCGCCAGATACCCGGCTTCGTTGATGGTGTTCCGGATGCCTCCCGCCATGTCGCCCAGATACCTGCGCCCGATATTGTCCAGCCCGCGCACCGTGGCCATATCCACGTCTCCGCCCATCTGAAGGTAAAGACCGGCATCACCCGTCCAGTTGTCCGGGTTGGCGTATTCAGAAATAGGCCCGGTGGCGTTGGTGTTGCCGACGGCGCTGTCCAGCTCCGGGGTGCGGATGCTGGCAGGCCCATCCGTGACCGCGTTGGAGGAAGTCACCGTGGCAAGGGCGTTGGCGAATTCGTTCTCACCGGAGGACCGGCTCTGGGTAGCGGTGTTCCCGGTGCCCCGGTACGATCCGCCCGTGCTGCCAAAGGACTTCTGCTTGGCGGCGGGGGTACTGGCCTTCGCCGCCGGCTGCTGTGTCCTCTGTAGTTTCTGCATTGCCATTGCTGGCCCTCCTTATCAGCCGTAAAGTGTCTTCCAGATGTTCCAGTTTAGATTGGCCTGATTGATGGCCGTGTTCACGATGCTCTCGTCCACACGGCGGGCTTCCTGATACAGGGCCTGCGCCTTCTGGAGGTCGTTCTTCGCCACAGCGTCACGGATGGCCTGCTGGTACTGCGCCTCCAGTTGTGTGCGCTGGAAGTCAAGGTCGGACTGTGCGTCCGCCTGCGCCCTCCGGATGCTTGCCACGTTGCCCAGCAGGGCGTTGTTCTGGGAGAGACGCACCTGGCTCCCTGCCCCGGTGTTCAGTCCGTTGGCGGCAGCGGCCTCGTTGAAGTTGGCCCGGTTGATAGCCGCCTGCGTGTTCGCCTGATCAACAGCGCTGTTGTAGGTGTCGGGGAGTCTGCCCTGCGCCCGGTCCAGCTCTGCGATGTTGTTCTGGTACTCCGCCCGGAGATTGTCCCTCGCCGCCTGTTCGTTGGCATCGTACATAGAGCGGATATAGGCTTCCTGACTGGTGGCGGTGGGCAGGATGGGCGCGGTGTAGGAACCGCCTCCGCCGCCTCCGCCTCCACCGGAAGAACCGCCGCTGCGGTAGTATCCACCGGTCCCAGTGCCAGCCCCGTTGTTGTTGCCAAGGTTATTAAACCCGGTGTTGGTTGCGTCGTCGGGGGCTGCGTTCGCGCCTGTCAGCCCAAGGGCGTCAAGATACCGCTGGGCGTTCCCGTTCCCTGTAGCTGCCGCCGCTTGCGCGGAACTGACAGCGCCGGAAGCCGGGGCGCTCGTCGGGGTCGTGACCGCCACGGTGCTCCCGCCGCTTCCCATCGCGTTGTTGGGTTTGGTGGCGATCACCCCGGTGGCATATGCCGTCTCTTTGGCGGAGGGCGTCGCCTTTCCGGTCTTTGCCGCGGCCGCGTACTTGTCCGTGGTGCTGCTGCCGCCGGAAGTGACGTTCGTGTTTAAGGCCTGCGCCATTTTCTTTTTCCTCCCTCTACATGGTGACGACCATCTCTTTGTGGTCGCCGCGAAGTGTCAGTGTCTGCAATGCGTGGGTCGTGGGTGTCAGCAGTTTCTGCAAGCTGTACCCTCCGCTCCGGAGCCAGGATGTCGCCGTGATGACCTTGAAGGGCTTCACCGTCACCTGGTTGTTTCTTGTGTCGATGTATATCTTCCCCGGCTGGGTCACCGCCGGTCGGTGGGTGTGCCCGGAGATGAAGGCATCGAGGTTGTCGATGTAGGCGGAAAAACGCTCCGTGCGGTTGATGCCCGCACCCGTCAACGCCCCTCCACCCGCTCCGTGGCTCACCGCTATGGTGTAACAGGGGCGATATTTCCCGGATGTCCGGATGCCGTCCCGCTCGGTCTCGCCGAACTGGAGCTTTAGGAACGCCACGTTCTCCCGGTACCGGTCCTCGATGTCCAGCTTGGCGCAGATGTCGTAGCACGGGCTGTCGTCCGCTTCCCGGCCGGACCGCCGTTCATGGTTCCCGTTCACCACGGCGAGACAGCGGGGAGCGATGGGCCGCAGGATCTCCGCCATCATCTTCTTCTGGGCGAAGGGGCGCATGGTCTCTTCGTAAACGTTCGTAAGGGAATTCTTCAGTCCGTTCGATACAAGGTCCCCGCACAGTACGAAGTACACGTCCTCCCGGTCCTTCACCGATTCGATAAACTGCATGAATTCCTGCTCCATGCATTCAGGAGCGCCAAGGTGAACGTCAGCGATTGGTATGATGGTGATGTCCCGCCCTTCCGGGAACTTGTGGACGATGAGCTCAAAGTCTGGGAGCATATCAAGCCCCCCTTAAACGTCCTTGTAATACTGCGCGGTGGAGATCCCGATGAGCGCACCGATGAGGACGCACACGGCGTTTGCGGTCTTCGCCACTTCGTCGGCATAAGGCCAGCCCCACACGGAGGCGAGCGCCACATAGAACGTGGCCACAGCCGGGATGCAGATGAGCGCGATCCATTTGAGGATGTCATAAACACGGTTGGGAAGTTTCATGGTTTTGTCTCCTTTCATAGTGACCGCATGATGTATACGATCTGGTTGATGTACTCCATATTGCCCCTTGCGAATTTGAGACAGGACTGCGCCACGCCGTAAAGCTCATTCACCTTGTCCTGCACTTCTTCGGGGTCGTACCCGGCTTCGGTCAGCAGACGCACCCGCTCCATCCCGGTGCCGTACTTGCCCTGCAGCACCTCGCATACCACCGTTGGGTCAACCCCGTGGTGCACGGGCGCGGGGCCGGCGTTCCCTCTCGCGGTCTCCAGCCATTCGGCATAAGAGCCTCCGTACTGGTCAAAGTCCAGACCGCGTCCCCAGCCGTTCAGCCGGCCGTTGCTGGTGTACTGGTGCATCACGAACCGGGAGAAGGGCTTGACGCTCCCCTTCTGCCACGGGTGGTCAAGGAACCCGCTCACGGGGTTCATGTCCGCGTACTGTGCTACCCATAGCGGATACCCGGCGTCCGCGATAGCGGTGAAGTCCTGGGACTGGACGACGGACAGGGAGCAGTACACAAAGGGCTTCACCCCGGAGAGCTCATGGATGCGGTCGAGGAAACTCTTGAGATACCCCGTCCCGGCGTGGAGCGCCTCGCCCTCATAGTCGGCGCAGGGGATGCCCTCTCCGAAGTAGGACCGGGTGTGCTGCCAGAAGTAGTCCGCCTCTGCCACCGGATCAGCGCCAATAAGGTAGTGATAAAAGCCCCAAGGCTTGCCAAGCTTCCGCAGCGCCTGCACCCATCCGTCACAGCAGGGATTGACGTACCCCACACCCTCGGTGGACTTCACGATGACTCCGTCCAGAGTGGGGTTCTCCCGGAACATCTGCTCCAGGTCCATCCCGCTCTGCCACGAAGCGATGTCGATGAAATTCATTGCCATGCTACGCCCCCTCAGATTTTCGTGACCTGATGCGCGGCGGTGTCCCGGAGGAAGTCCCGGTAGGCATCCCTTGCCTTCCGCCCTTTCTCCCGTGCCGCCTCCACGTTCCCGTTTGTGTGCCCGCCCTGCAAGGCGATGCACAGCACATCCGTCATCTCGGAAGTCGCTATCATAAGGTCCATGGAGAGGCGGTTTTCCTTCTCCCGCCGCTCCGCTCTGGCCTCGTCTCGTTTCCGGAATCTCGCGCCCCTCACCTCCACGATCGCCACGATGACGGCGAATATGCCGGAAATGATGTACCCGATGTACGTCTCCATGGTCACACCCCGTGCTTATAGCACTTATGCTCTTTCGGGAAGCCCTCGCTGGTGAACAGAATGGCGCTGTGTTCCGCCATGGTGCTTACCGCCGCCGCCGACAAAATCTCGTGGAATTTGCTCTCGGCCTTGAGCATCGCCTTGTCCGGGTCTTCGTCATAGAGCCAGAAGACGTTATGCTCAAACTCGCCCTGCTGGGTCTTTTTGACCTCCACTACATAGTTCTGGTACATGGTTACTCCTCCTTATTCAGTGCGTTCAGTGCGTCAGCAAGGGATATGGGTTCGCAGTTTCCGCCGGGAATGATCCGCTCATGGGCGGAAATGCTTTCGGTCGCTCGATACAGTTCGCCGTCTTCCGTGAAAACCGTCCCGGCTTCGTAGTTGCCGGAAGCCCGGAGCACGGCGTCCTGCTTGGGCAGAGGGTCATACACGAACTGCCCGTCCAAGAACAGCCAGTCGTTAATATCCCCCTCCGGGAGAGCGTCAACACGGGGAAGGTCTGCCGGGGTAGAGGGAAGTGCTATGCAAGCGGAGAGGATGCGGTTGTCGGAGTTAAGGTTCAAAGCATACATTTGTTGTCCTCCTTATCTGTAGTAAAACGAGAATGTCCCGCCAGAGGTTGATGCATAATATATGTTTCGGTAGGACAGTGTGCGGTTTGTCGCGTTGTGGTTGCAGTTTGCAATCCCGTGGTCACCAGATGCGGAGTAGTAACCGCCGACAACGATTACGTTTATATCGCTTATCGCTGAAACGGGAACTGTCAAATAATAGGCAACCTCATTTGTAGAATAATTGCTTCTCGCTTTAATAAGAATTTCTTTTGCATCAGCCGGGTAAGTCACGGTTTGCGAAGAGGAGGAACTTGTTCCCAGAAGCGTCCATTCATAAGGGACAGCTCCGATGTCCTCCGGGGTGGGCAGTCCCCATTCGGTCGCATAGTCCGTGGACGAGGATTTCATCAGCATCTGTCCTGCCGTTCCCCCGCTCGGTACACCCACACCCCCGGCGGGGATTTCCTCCCATGTCGAGCCGTTTTTGATTTTTAGGACGCTCATGTGGATACCCCCTTGATGCCGTAAATGTAATACGGAATAGCCGCAGTATTTGATACGCTAAGACTATTATTTAGTGCCCCAGAATATCCATCCTTAAACTGTACCCCAGCAGACGATACCGCAAAATATCGTCTCTGGCGATAGTTATACATAAAGAATAGTGCGCTAGACTCTCCAACGGGAGCAAATGCCATTGTTCCGCCGTCATTTTTGTCGTTGTACCCAAAAACACCAACCATGTCATATCCGCTTAAATTTAACTGCACAGTTTGAGCCGCAAAACTGCTAGATGGGCTTGCGTTCGTCCACAGCAGCGTCCACTCGCTCATCGCCCCTACATCTTCCGCATCCAACACAACAGCACCAGTTGCACCGTTGACAGAAGTGACGATACTTTGTCCCTGTTCGTCCGTATCCACCCACACGTTCACGTCCGGGTCGGTGGGCGTATTCGGGCCGACATACACGCCGTTGGGTCCGGTCGGCCCCTGCGGACCGGTAGGGCCTTGGGGTCCTGTCGCTCCTGTCGCTCCGGCGGGGCCGGTGTCGCCGGTATCCCCCTTCGGTCCCTGCGGTCCAGTCGGTCCTGCGGGACCTGTAGCCCCGGCGGGACCCTGCGGGCCGGTGAGTGCTTCCAGCTGCTCCGGGGTAAAGTCCTCGTAGGTGAAGGCGTCGCCCTTTGGTCCGGCAGGCCCGGTGTCTCCTTTTGGTCCGGTCGCCCCCGTCTCCCCTTTCAGCCCCTGCTGTCCGGTCTCGCCCTGCGGTCCCTGTTCGCCCTGCTGTCCCTGCGGTCCGGTGTCGCCGGTGTCACCCTTATCGCCTTTATCGCCCTTGGGTCCCTGAGGGCCAGTGGCAATGACCTGCACATCCACCACCGGGGTCTGCTTCTCCACCGTGACGCTGACCGTGTTCTCCTCATGGTCCACGTCAACAAGAAGCGTGGGGTAAACGCCGGCGGAGACGTTGACGGTGTTCTGCTGGTCGAGGACGTTTACATTGATGTCCGGCATCAGTACGTCGCCTCCTCCGTCAGCTTGAACTTGGGAAGATTGCCCGGCTTGGGCGGGATGATCGTCAGCACGTTGCCGTAGGCGTCCTTGTGCTGGATGTCATAGACATAGTTGCCGAACTCGATGCCCTCCGTGTCCTCCGGCTGGATGCCGATGACCGCCACGCCGTCCGAAAAGGTCGTCACCACCTTCTGGAGGAGGATGTTCCCGTCCGCTTCGTCCCGGACGGTGAGCGTGATGGTGTCGCCGGCGGAGTATGGGTCTGTGGTGCACTGCACCGTCAGACTCTCGCTGTCGCCCCTCGTCATGGCGATGGCATAGGTTGTAGGATTAATGGTCATGGTTATACCCCCTGATGTACTTCGCCGTTCACCACGGCGTAGCACCCGATGATGTCCCGCACAGTGCCGTTCTGCACCGCCTTGATGTTGGTGATGGTCCGGATGGTCTCCCCGTCCTTCACATGGAGGATGCTCATGGCGTCCCAGTGGGCGTAGAGGATGGTGTCGGCATCAAAGTCGGCATTCGTAGCGGAAGAACCGTCTGCGTTGTAGTACTTCGTCCCGGTACCGCCCTCCCCGGAGAAGTAGCCCATGAAGGCATAACCGCTCCGTTCCGGGATAGTGATGGCTGGCATCGCCTCACCATATGTACATTCCACCGATGCTGTACCGCCGCTTCCGCTTCCCGGGTCAAGGGTGATGGTGGCCTTTGTTCTGGTGTAGGAGATCGTAAAGCTGCCGTATTTGGTTTCACCGCTATCGCTTTGCTGATGCCGCGACCATAGCGAACAGGAAACGCTTGTCGATACAGTCTGCCCGGGATGGCATGTAGCGCTTCCGATGTTTGCGGACCCGCTTTTCGATCCTCCCCATGCGATGCTTCCGCTCGCAAGCGTGGTACCGGCGGCTTTCGCGGTAAAGCTGTTTACGTCGCCTCCGCCGCCCTGCGAAGCAGTGACGCTGGCCCTGTATGTAACAGTGTTGCCGCTAAGAGATGCGCTTCCGCTGAATGTGGCGTAGCAATATCGCGCCACCAAGGAAACACTGCTCGCCATCTACCTCACCTCACTCTTCGTACACCAGATAGATCCCATCCGGGCTGGAGCTGGTGGGAGCCGTGTCCGTCACATGGATCAGGTCCTGCTTCAGCGCAAGAGCCGCCGTGATCGCCGCCGCCGTCATGGCGTCAGTGATGCCGTATCCCGCCAGCGTGGTCGCCGCGTCCGCCTTGGACGTGCCAAGCCCCGCAATGGCGGTGGCGTTGTTCGCCACGCCCGTGCTGTTGCCGTTGATGGCGCCCACCATCGTGTTGTTGATGTAGGTCTTGATAAGGTTCGCCGCAAAGTCGAACTTCGCCTTCAGCTGCGCCGCCGACAGGCTGTCGTCCGTGTTGGGGTTGTCGCCCAGCGCGGAGATGATGTTCACATCGTCGGTAAAAGAACTGATTGCCATTCGTTGTCCCTCACTTTACATAGCCGGTGACCCGGACTCTCATGTCTGCCTCCAGCACCGTGGCAGTGGTGCCCGCAAGGTCGTTCTTGAAGATGAGACGGTAGTAGGTGAACTTCTTTGCCTTTAGCTTCACCCGCTTCACCTGGGGCTGGACGTTGCCGAAGAAACTCAGTGCGCCAAAGTCCCATTCCCCGAAAAGGTTCACCGCAAGGCCCGTGGATACCGCCTTGTCGGCAAACTCGCTTTTCCGGTCCGTCAGGATGGTCATTTCCACGTAGCTCGCCGTCTGGGGCTTCACGCTCACCCACACCATGGAAGAGTACTTCCGCCGGAAGTCCATGCCGAAGTCCATCGCCCCGGACTCCCAGTAGGCGTCGATGGGCGTGCCCATGTCGTCCATGGCGGCGTCCGTCAGCTCCAGCACCGTGCCGTCGCCCGTGCCATAGACCAGCCGGCCACGGATGGCCGTCATGCACTGCACGTCCATGTTGGAGTATTTGTACCATGCGTCGGCGGCGTAGTTGTGCACCAGCGCCGTGCCGTTGTAGCAGATGTAATACTCCTGGTTGGCGTTGTCATCGTAGCAGATGCAGGACGCCGTGTTGAATCCGCCAAGCGATGACCAGATGCGGTCGGAGATGCGCTGCGCCTGACGCTCGTCCACACTCAGGTTGGATGAGTAGGACGAATTATTCTTCCATTCGTAAAGATCCGTTCCGAACAGCGTCCGGGGGCTGTTCAGCACCAGCTGTACCTGCCCCGGCGCCTCGTTGCCTATCGTCCTGTTGACAGGTACCACATAAAACCCGGCTGTCACCAGACCGCTCTCCAGCGTGATGCTCCCGTAAGTGATGGAGTATGCGCTGTCCGTCTTGAACGCCATGAGCCGGGAGTAGTGCCGGATCAGCCCCGTCACCGGTGTGTTCGATGCGCCGATGGCGGCGACGTTCATGTCCGGGAAGTAGTCCGCCCTCGGATTGCCGTCCGTGTCCAGTCCGGAGTAAAACACCTGGTTGCTCCCGTCACCGTACAGGAACACTCTGGAATCCTGCGTTCCGTTGAAGAGCTCGGAGTACCGCATGGCCTTGACCTGAGAGGCGAAGTCCGTGCTTGCGGTATAGGCGACCTCGATGGTGTTGCTCCCTGCCGCCGGAGCCGAACCGCTGAAGGTCACCGTGCCGTTGGCAGTGTCGCCCGTCCACCCGGTCATGGCGCTCCCGTCCTCCACCTTCGTCACGGAGTCGATGGAATGCAGGGCGGTCTCCGGAAGCTGGAACACAGTGGCGCTCCCATCCGGGGAGAACCGCACCCGGCGCCCGGCGGTGAGCTTGTTCACCTGCTCCAGCTCCGTCCCGCCTCCGGCAGGGGCGCAGGAGACCAGCGTCAGCGGTACGTACCCGGTAACGTCCGACATTGTCGTGCCGTCCCATACCTTGTATTCCACACCGTTCAGGAAGTACGCCTTATTGTCGAATCCGAAGATGTGGACCGGGTTGTCCGTGTTGATGCTTCCGATCTCGCTCACGGAGAACTCGCCGGAGAATCCGTCATACACCACGTAGGCCTTGCCGTTGCAGGCGGCCAGCACGTACTCATACGTGCCGACCCTCCCGCTCCAGATGCCCTTCACCGGGTAGCCTTCCGACAGGGTGCCGGCGAGTCTCTGCCCCGGCCGGCGCTGAAGGTTGCCGTCACGGGTGATCTTCCAGTTGAGGCACTCGGCCGCCTCGCCCATCTTCAGTTTGGTGTCGCCGTCCGGGTTCTCGTTCAGACCAAGCCATTTCTTGATCTGGTAGACCTTCTCGCTGGTCGATGCCCTTATCGTCGCCATTCACT
>Ga0326511_10002871_pt1 | contig 13906 bp, 18 predicted proteins | sample 0_2496_0518_D_FD_203701 | JGI IMG/M metagenome (GOLD analysis project Ga0326511, IMG submission 203701) | Bovine rumen microbial communities from UC Davis, California, United States - 0_2496_0518 | ecosystem: Host-associated > Mammals > Digestive system > Stomach > Rumen | place: USA... | reverse complement strand
TAGAAGGGACACTGGTCTCCCTCGTACCGTCCACCGCGTGACGGGAAGACGGTCGAGGTCAGCAGTCTGCAGCATCCCTGTCCCCTGTTAGCGAAGCAGTCGTGATGAGCTTCACACTTTTTTAGTTCATCATTGGATTTCCTCCTATTCTCGATGATCTTCCTCACCGTGTTCCTAAAGACCTCGTCACCAAGAACAGGAAAGATGATCTCCTCGGATAATGTATTGACAATGTCCCACGGATCCATGCTCATTCCTTCCTTCTGAATCTTGATTCGAGCATCGGAGGTCGCCATCATAATCTCTACATTCTTCTTGACTGTATCGTTATAGACGAGCCTCCCTGCATTTCTGTAATACTTCTGGTCTTGAATAATCATTTATCCTCCTTAACTTGCGACCGACATCGGATCGTTGAATGAATAGTTTTTGTCCGGGTTCTTCCAGTCGGCAGCATAGTCATTCTCCGGGGAGAGACCAAAGCACGAAGTAGCATAGAGATCTTCCATGAAGCTCGTCAGGATTCCGTTCTTGATTCCCCACAGGAGATCAATCTTCGCATAGCCGATCTTGTCGAATGTCTTCTTCAACTGGTATTCGCCAGTGTATTCATATTCCCTGGTCATGGGATTGAACTCTTCGTCTCTGATTGCATTTTCGAACTGATATGCTACCAAGCTGGAATTGCGCCAAACGTAAATTGCGCCATACATATCATTAAGTCTGATCTGCCACTGTGACAGCCTTATCCCCTTATCGGGATTGACGAGAGCTTTCAATCTTCCATAGAAGTCATCAGTCAAGATCCAAATAACCGAACATCCCTCTTTCGAGTAGAACTGATTCCTGGCAAGTATCTCTTCGGGGCTTATATTTGAGTGCTGAATCTCGAAGACGATCTTTTTCTCCTTGATCTCGACATAGACATCAGCTCGTCTTCCCTTGAACTTATATTCAATCTCGCACTTGTATCCGGCTCCTCGAAGTATCGTGAAGATCTCTTTCTGAGCTATTAAGTGAGCTTCGGTCATTCCTTCTCCATAAGTACAGCCATCGCTTACCTTATGAGCAAAGTGCGGAATCTTATATTCACCCTTCTTCAGAATGACCGGCTGTTTGCATTCCGGGCAACGATAGTCAGCCGATCGGCTTATGACTTCCCAAGCTCGGACAGTCTCGTTGTTCAATTCGCTTATTAACATATTCGAACCTTTCCCTCGGAGACAGTCGCCTTGACTTGGGAATCTCTCTCAGGGCGGGCCTGTCCCGGCCCTAAGAGAGATTGTCAAGATAGTATTCGGAATGAATACTATATATATCTGTCTCCGAGAAATTTCTCGGATACTCGGGTTTCCCTGTCTCCGAGAATTTTTCTTATATCCTTCTCACATACCCGTCTTCGAACCTGTAGTCCTTCGGGAATTTGAAGATATACTTCTTTAAAGTCTGATCCGTGACTTCGCAAATCGGGCTGTTATACATATCTGAGAACTTCGCTCGGCCGTCTTTCCTAACAACTGCATCAAAGCAAGCGTCGACTATTGCCTTCTTATCTGAATCAGATCTCTGATTGTTGCCTGACAGGAGTCGCCCTGCGTCCAGCGAGCCTTCGATAGCTGCACTTGCGAGAATTCTATCTTCGTCAATAACGTGTAACGGGAACTCAAAGAACAGATCGAGCGGCTCAGGAGACTTGAACGAGCGAAGGACCATCTCAAGCCTTAAAGGAATCGGTGTCTCTCCAATCTTGCCTGTCAGAGCTCCGAGCATCTCTTTTGCGTTCGGATCCAATACCAGAGACGAGAAGTCGATTATCGCGTCGGCATCTCTGGAGAAGACACCCGAGCCCGAGCCTCGATCCGCAACCTTCTTACCTCCGGCAGAACCTTTCGAGTGATGATGAACGTAAATCATCGACGCACCTGTCTCTTCTGCTATCTGGTCAAACAGTGCGCAGAATCGACCTATGGCTTCCGCTGAATTCTCATCACCGCCCTGTACCTTATAGATCGGATCGACGATGATCGCGAGATACTTCTTACTTCTGCATCGTCTGATGATCTTCGGCGCGAGCTTATCCAATGGCTCTGCCTTGCCTCGTAAGTTCCACCAATCGAAGTTGTTCTTGCCTTCTTCGGAAGCAGGCTTCTCATAGGCCTTATATATGGACTTGTAACGCGTCTCGAAGTCGGACTGCATAACTTCCATATTGATGTAAAGGACTCTGCCCTGCATACAATGATGACCAAGCCACTCCCAGCCTTCGGCAATACAAATCGCGAGGTTCATAAGAAGACACGTCTTTCCGCTCTTGGAGTCGCCTGTGCATATCATCTTGGCTCCCTTACGAAGTACACCGTCGATGATAGCCGGAGGTTCGGGAACGGGATTCTCGAACATATCTCTCGCGGAATGGATCTCCGGGAGGTCATCATTCACGCCGTTAACGAGATCTATCCACTCAAGCCAAGACGCGCAGCCAATGTTCAACGCTACGAGCTTCTGGATGTTGCCATTCCTCTCGGCTCCCGGCATACGCGAAAGTCTCGCGGAGTTCTTGTTCGCCTCATCTACTTGGAAATTATGCTTTGAGAGGAAGTCAAACAGGAAATTCACTCGCTGTTTGTATTCGTTCTCGTTCTCGGCCTGTATCTTCACGATGGCATGGATAGACTTACCACCTGACTCGAGAAGTGCTGCTATCGGAAGTCTCTGATTAACGAGGAAAGCCTTCTGCTCATCCAGAGGCATGGAGTCCGACTCCACGAGAACGTGCTCGAATCGAGTAACATCCTTATTATTCGGGCCCGTAGTGGGGTTATGGCGAATCCACGCGCCTGCTTCGGGGTTTATCGTTCCGAAGGCATCGTTGAGGTTCTTATACTTCTTGAGGTCTCGGATGATAGCTGACACCTTGCGAACGTGTCCGGCATCAGCGGGAACCCACTTATCCCTCTTTTCGTCATACTTAGAGGAGTGTACATAGCTCACCGTCTCATCAGAGTGGAACAGCGTCTCGAGATAGCGCACGGCCATCTGCCAGGGTTCTTCCTCTTTCGCTTCTTTAGCGATGACTTCCTCGTAATAAGTCCCACCTTCGGCAACAGCCGGAAGATAGTCATCAAAACTCCACTTCTTTGATGGAGTGTAGCCACCGTACTGCTTCGCAAGATAGACGATCGTTCCCCCGTTTACGCCGGAACCGTTGAATGTGTTCCACTTCTTCTCGCATTCGTACGAATGGTAACGATCGGAATCTCTCGATGACCAAGAATCCCAGACAGAGCAGGGAAAGCCCTCAGCCTTGAGAGCCATCCCCACATCCTTCCATTCGTTATACGTCAGACGGCTGGGATTGAGTGCGTCGAGTGCGTCGAGGATGTTCTGTCTGCTATCCATCAGTCAATCCTGAAAGGCATATCGTCCTCATTGAGAACGGGAGCGGTTGCAGCCTTCTTATCAGTCGGGACGAGGTACTTGTCGACCTTCGCACTCTCCTTGCCGTTATACGTTTCATGCTTGATCTTGCAGAAACCTTCAAGCCCGACAGCCTTATCCGCTGCATCACCGATGGAGAGTGAGAGCTCCTCGCCCTTCTTCTTGAGACCGATAGACTCAAAGAAAGTGACCAACTTCCACATCATTTTGTCTGATATTACGAGATTGTCGAAGACCGAACCTTCCGCGCCCTGAAGGTCAAGTCTGACCTTAATCATCGGGTTGCCGTTGCTGGAGAATGTCTTCTCTGCACTCATGACCATGAAGTTATATTCTCCGATCGGAGGGAGCTGGAATTCCCTCTCCTCTACCTTTGCCGGTACCTTGCTGTTCCAATCGTACGTTTCACTCATTTGTTGATTCCTCCTGATTTTTGATTTTTGTAATTAACTTTTCGCAGTTATTTGCGATAAATTTGAGATACTTATCCGGCAGATCCTTGAAGGACTCGGCCGTGATCGTAGGGTCTTGAACAGACATCCAACGGATGACCTGCTCTTCTGTGATGCCTGCTGACGCATAGCCTTCAGAGACGCGCTGATAGTAGGGTTTATGCTCCGGCACGTTAGCAAAGCATGAAGAGATCGAGTCAAAGGTCATATCCAGCTCATCAGGGAGCCCGAAGCGGTTCTTTGCGTCCCATGCCGGATGATGAGTCGTGTACATGACGCGACGGCCTCCGATGCCCTTCTTTGACTTGGTCTTTGAGTCTTCGATGACACTTGTCTTGTAATTAAGGAAAAGGACCATATCTGCCCATTCCTTGACGAGCGGAGCGGCCTTCTTGGAGAGCTTGAGCTCCCACCTGTCATAGGCACCCATTTCATCGGGCTGTTCAAACTTGCGCATCATGGCGTGAGCCACGATGACCACATTGATGTCTACATTGATGAGTTCGCCGCACTTGCGCAGGAACTTGGTGAAGCATTCGGCTATATAGGTGTAGCCTTTGCCGTATCCTGCATCTTCTATGGACTTGAGATCGTGCTCAGCAAGCACATGAGCCGTGATAAGCTGCTCAAGCTTATCTGCCGTGTCGATGACCACTGTCTTGAAGTCTTCGTGCTTCAGCTCATCCATGAGAGTGAGCAGTTCATTGAAGCTGTCAGGTGGATCTACACGAACGACATCGAGAGTGTCAGAGCCGCTCTCCAAGTCAATGAAGACGGGAGACGGGAACTGTGAAGCGAGCGTCGTCTTACCTATGCCCTCGGGACCGTAGAGAACGATACCCAGAGCGCGGAGACGCTTGCCGCGTGTGAGATTAATCATATCTGCATTTACCTCCTGTGATGGAATTTTGATTTTCGATAGGGCTTGCATCGTCGCGAAGTAGCCCTTCAGTGATTCGGGGATGTAGGTCATGGAGTTTTACTCTTTAAAAACGCTTCAATCTGGGTTTGAGAGAGCGGAGTCTTGCCGACGATTGCAATCCAATCCATATACTCTTCAACGCGATTCCCCGAATAAGTCGGCTTGTATTGAGATTTCTTTCCTTGCGTCCTATATCTGACGTTATTGATGGCTTGGGTTTCGCTGACAGCATATGTCTGTCCCATGTAGCTCCATTCTGTTCGGGATGTTTCGATCTCGTCTTCATAAACTCGGAAATATGCGACATATACTTGATAAGGTCTCTTCATGTTCATGATTTACCTCCGTTATGCAATATCACTAAGAACAACATGGCCGAAAGATCTCCGAGTCCATCTATTTGCTGCTTGGTAAATCCGCTATCTTTCAAAATGCTTTCTGTGATGAGCTTGACTCTTTCGATAAAAGCATCTGTATAATCGAAGTCCGGAATATCATATGAATTCATATATCCGCTCCTCACTTAATCAATATCGACTGACTCGATTCCAGATGCGCGATCCCTTCGAGGTCTGCCCCGTCCTTCAGATCTTCCGCGAGAAGCTTGCGGTCTATCTTCGGCGCCTGGGGAATGAGATACTTCTCCGGCACGTTGTAGACATAGTAGGTATCCATGACCACGGACGGCGCGTTATTCCTGACAGTGAAGCTAAACAGATCACCCTTGACTTTCAGCTTGCCTGTCGCGATCATCGCATCGCACATGGCTGTCTTCATGGACTTGACTCTGTTCTCGAGAGTCTTGCGCTTACCTGCGAGCCTGTCCTCTTCCTTCTTCAAGCCTTCGATGTCAGACTCGAAGTTCTTAATGACCTTTGCGTAGCCTTCAAGCTTGACTTCGATATCGTCTGCAAGGTTGGCCAGAGCGCCGTCAAGCATGGCCTGCATATCGTCATCGAGATCGCCCTGCTGTGCTATTTCTGCAAACTTGGCATAGTCGCCTGTTAATTCGTAGAGAGATGCCATCAGAAGCCTCCTATCTTCGCACCGTTGGAGACATAGACCGTGTCTGATCTGTCAGCATCACGATGCTCAAGTATCCATACACGACGGGATAAGTTCTCGACCTGTGCAGACTTCTTGCGAAGGTCTTTTTCCATAGCTTTGATAGTTGATCTTGTGGTAAAATAGATGCCGAGGAATCCGAGAGTAGTTAATAACTGGACTGTCACGATTCCGAAAATGTACATCAGATTCATTGTTACTTATCCTTTCTTTTGTATTTGTCGAGGTCTGCAGCCTCGACATTTACTTTGAGTTCCTTCAGCTTGATCGCTCTTGTGATAGCTGCCTTCTCCTGTGTTGTGAACTGCTTAATACCTCTCAAGCAGTCCTGTGCTCGTCTGGGGCTCATACATCCTGCATCTGCCAGCTCCCGCATCGTGGAGAAATATCTGCCAAGTGCCGGATATAGCCCGCCTGATGCTCTCATGTCGCCTCCGACTTGACAAGTTCGCTAAAAAAAATAATGTCTCGCTCGTCTTTGGTCATGTTAAGAGCTTCGGAGATCTTCTGTGCATCGAGCAAAGAGATCTTCGACCTTCCGTTGATCTTGTCTGACATAGCCTGGCGCGATATTCCAAGAATACTTGCGAGTCTTGAGACTTCCATGCCACGCTCGACCATCATTCCTCTCAACTTTGCGTAATTTGTCATCGAATGTCCTCCTTTCGTTGATGTCGTGTGTCAGTTGACACCTAAACTGTACCAATGATGTCTCTGTGTGTCAAGTGTGAATTTACAAAAGTCAATTTATCATTGTCAAATGGTGCGAAGCCGTATACAATAATAAAAGAAAAGGAGTTGTGGATATGGACGAGAGATTACAGAGATTCGGCGCATATATCAGACTGCTGAGAGAGTCAGAAGGTATGTCTCAGGAAGAGCTCGCTAAGAAGTCGGGCTTCGCTGGCCGTGCTGCGATCAGCGCCATCGAAAAGGGCAAGAATAACATTTCCATCGAGAAGCTGCCCGATCTGGCGAAAGCTCTTCATACAACACCGGGTAAACTGATGGACACGGTCATTGAGCTTCATGACACAAGTTCTATCACTGACGGACTCAATGCGGAGAATATCGCAAAACTGAAAAGCTATGCCGATTATTTAAGATCTATGCAGGAGGATGACGAATGACACCGACATGGGACGGTAAAAGATGGCGTATTCGCGTGATGGTAGAAGGTAAGACACACTCCTTCTCCTGCTCCACTCCTGGAGCTAAAGGGCGCAAGGAAGTCATGCGCAAATATAACGACTGGCTGTATAACGAAGCCAGTGGAGAAAAGACCTTCGGGCGTGTAGCTGATGAATACCTCGAGGACCTGATTGCCAGGAACGGAAAGACCTCCGGCTCATACATACAGAGCGAGTGCTATATCCGCCTTTATTTGCGCCCTGTGCTCGCTTCTCGTAAGATGTGCAAACTAACCCTCCGAGATTATCAGAGCGTCATTAACGGGGCCTGTGGCGCGTCAGGAGAGCCACTGTCGCATAAGACGCTCTCCAATATTCGCGCGATACTCATGGGGATCATCAAATTCGGCTATGCAGACTATCAGTGTGAGCTTCCTCGTGGTGAGCTTTACATTCCTAAAGGTCACGCCAGGAACGAGCGCGAGATCCTCCAGCGGTCAGACATCGCTCGCCTGTTCGAACCGTGTGATCTTTGGTATTGGAGGGCTTTTTGCTTCATGACTATCACCGGCCTCCGCCCTTCAGAGTGCCTCGGCATTCAAATCGGGGATATTGAGCAGGACTGTGTCAGGATCAGGAGAGCGGTCAACTCTCGGAACTACATCACCGACGGAAAGAATAAGAACGCCCGGCGCACGGTCCCGATCGGAGCGACTGCTCGCGCTATCTTAAATGAGATCATCGAGAGGAATGAGAAGCTGAACCTGCACACAGAATGGGTGTTCTGCTCTGTCGATGGATCCCACGGGAACCAGTGCACGATGCGCAACCAATGGGCAAGGCTCAAGCTCGAGAGAAATCTGCCCGGCACTCTGTACTCCTTCCGTCATACATTCGTCTCCATGATGAAGGACCAGCTCAGCGAATCAGCAATTAAGGAATACATCGGACACTCCGAGAGCATGGACACATACGGCACATACAGTCACGAGGTTGACGGCGAGCATAAGAAGACCGCGGAGATAATCGACCTGACTTTCAAGGAATTTGACCAAAATTTGACCAAAGCAAAATAAAAAAGCCTCGTAACCCTTACGGCTACGAGGTTTCTAATGGTGGAGCATACGGGGCTCGAACCCGTGTTTGTATCGGCACACGTTCCGAAAAATGCCAATTTTACGGGGTTTTCGCGGACAGGTCTTTCTGAAAGTCCGCCCACTGTGGACTGATTTTGACCAAGATTTTGACCCAAATAAAAAAGACCTCACCCCCGGAGCGGAAAGGGATGAGGTCTTATTAACGTCGTAAAAAAGTGGAGGATATTCTATATGCTTGACACCGCTCCTGATGAATTAGCGATAGTTAGACGATATGAGCGCAGGCCAAGTCAGCTTGCCGCATATACCGTCAGAAGGAAGCCCCTTCGAAGCCTGGAACAGACTCACGGCATATTCAGTATTCGCGCCGTAGTCGCAGTCTATCTTGAGCGGTCTGCCGTTCTTTCCTGCATAGCCCAGCGCATTGAGAAGCACCTGCACAGTGCCAACCTCGGCGCGTCTCATTCCTTTAGTCAATCTTGGAACTTCCATTTCAATGTACCTCGTGTTATCTGGTTCGGCTGCTACATAGCGGAGTATGTAGTCCCAGCCGTGTTTGTATTCGTAGAAGCGACGGACAGCTATCTCTCCGCCCGTCTGATCGCCTGTCTGACCGCCTGTGGCCTTGCCCTTCTCGTTGATGGATGCCTGCACGATCTTGCCGTCGCCGATGTAGAGCGCGGTGTGATGCTTTTCGTTGAGCAGGACATCACCACGGAACAGGCTCATCCCCTTCTTATACGGGATAGACTTGAAGCCGTCTTTGATAAATGCGGCTCTCATATTCCCCGTGTATGTCGCGCCCTTCAGCTCCAATCCAGCCGCGCGATATGCGGAGATGACCAAAGAAGAGCAGTCGTAGTCAGGTCCCCAGCGATGTATCTGGTCATAGCCGTGGGAATTGTCAGCCGCGATGCTGACCGCCCACTGGATCGTTTTTTCGATAACGCTCATCTTCTCCATTCTCCTTTCTCTAACAGTTCGGCATAAGTCTTCTTGATGTGCTCGGAAGCTATCACGGCATAGTTATTTTTGAACTCGGGATGAGCCTTGCAGTAAGCTTCATAGGTATCTATATCTTGCATCTGCTGGCTGAAGTATTCTTTACTGTGGTCTATGCCGTTTATCAGCTCATCGTCAAAGCGTAAGATATGTGTCCGGGCGAGGATGGCCTGATTCCTATCGACCTTATCGGATAGAACCTCGATAGCCTTCTTGATGCCGTACAGCTCTGTGTCCTTGCCGTCTTTTCTGCTTATCAGGAACTTGACAAAGTCCCAGACCGCGGAAGCCGTGACCAGTGTCACGGCTGCTCCTAAGAGGATCTCGTTCATTTCTGCTCAATTCCTTTGTTGTATTTGGAGCGCAGGATCATGATGACCGCACCGATAAGAGTATCTATCGCGGTCAGTGTAGCCGTGATCTGCTCGCAGTAGGGGACATTCCAGATTGCGCAAAGAGATGCCAGGAACGCGATCACAGGCACCGCTATCTCGCCGATGAGGCGGATGATGTCGTAAGATTTATTGCTCATGGAAATTACACCTCCGTGATCGTATAGGTTAACTTCATCGAAAGATCGCTTGTTTTCCGAACCTCCGAACCCGATGCAAGATTGTTCACAGTCGATACATAAGGATATCCGGAAACAACTCTAACAGTATTGTTATAGCCGTAGGACTCAAGGAAAACACCGCCGAGGTCAACAGCGGAATACTGATTGAGATTTCTATCCCAAGCATTCGCCATATAGGTGATCTCGCCATTGTGGCAATACCATGCGATCATCGGGTCTCTGTTCTGATTGCCACTGTATTTGATCCAATCTCCATTGTTTAACAATAAGAAAGGAGCGGCATTATCTCTCCACCACTCGCCATTCTCTGACAGTATCACAGGATATTCATCAACATCGAGGTTTGAGATCGTTACCTTAATAAACTTTGTCGTGCCATCCACATCAGCCATAGCCCAGATGTGACCATTCCAGTCATTCAGAATGACATTACCTCTAATGAAGGAATAGCTATTGATGAAATGGCATCCCTGTATAGTCAATGTTGTTGCCGTTACTGTCGAAGTGAAATCGCTCGTATCAATCGCATAGTCATACAAGGTTGTAACCTGTGAAGAACCCGATCCCGATGTAACCCATGTATAAAAATGAAGAATTCCATTAGCCGCATCGAGGTTGACTGATGTTCTCGTGACCGAGTATGACGGAATAGCCGCGGATATCGGCACTTCATAGGATTCACTCTGAATATCACCTGCAACAGATCCCAGAAGATGAATCTTGTTTGTGTTCGTGAACCTTTCCGTGACCACGATCTTTGTGTCGCCCGATGTATAAGCTACGAAATAGACTTTGCCCGTCGCCGGGTTCATGGCATGAAAAGGTGGATAAGCAAAAGAAGATGATCCAAGCAAGGGATTGAAGGCTACCATGTCGAGAGCCGTAATCGAGTCGTTGAGATCTATCTTTCCCATTTCTCCACGGGTAAGACAAACAGAAGCGATACTCTGCCCCTGTGCGCAGTTACCTTGGGATGTGTTCCAATCCCACACGTTGCGGATGAAGCATTTGCCATTGTTCACACCGCTCCCCGATTCAACGGCATTGAACGAGCCTCGTTTCAAATTCAATCCTGAATATGCGTCATTACCCGCTTGTGCTACAACATTTGAGTTTCCTGCGATCATGGCAAGATTTGCATCATTCGTGGAATCGGTAAGATAGCACCCCGAAAACCATTGGCTCAAAGGATAAATCTTATCTGTGGCAACTTGATTGAAGAAATTGCCAGCGCTTAAAGCATTCCCAACCCACCCCGTTATGGTGTTGGATTTCTCAATACGATGAACAACCTTCCCATCACGAAGAAGGTCAATCTGGGTATGACCGTGAAAAGAGACTGGTCTCTTCCCCAAGTAGGCGAGATTCGTGAAATCTATCAGGTCTAACTCGGGATTCTTTAATCTTCTGAAGAATGTTTTTATGTTCATAGTTATTCTCCTTACATTCCAATCTTTACGGCTAACAGTCTCGAATACACTACATTGAGAGCGGTTCCGCTTGTCTGATAAGCATTTAGATAAAATGTGCTGTTATCACTTGAAACTGTTATTACATTTACAGTCTGAAATCTTGTCTGTCCCGATGCACAAGCGTTTACTGTCATACGGGTTGCGGCATCTCCAGCATCTCCGCTGTTTGATGATATATTTATGCCTCTGACACCAGTCGTATTCGGGCTAAAACCAAGCATACCAATAAATAGATACAAGCCTTTATTTAATGTTATTTGTACGCATTCGGTATATGTGGAATCGGCACAGGTAACGGGATTACTTGAAGCCGTTGATGCCGAAACAACAGCACCGAGGTCAAAGTTTACCCACTTGCTTGATTCGCTATCAAAGGCGAGAACATCACCTGCTGAAGGTGATGTGATATTCGTATCTATTATCTTTCTATTCACCTCATTAATCGCACCGACAGGCGTCTTTGATTCAGTATCCAATCCGTTATAAATACGGCTTGTATTCACATAATCCGCTACATCATCGCCGTTAACGTGTTCCGTTGCGCCGTTTCGACTCTGAAACAAATACGAGCTTCCATCAAATGTACCAGCAGAAAAATCAAGGATCGGTTTACCTTGTTCTGGTGTGGGTATTACTGCCATTTCATTATCCTCCGTCTGAATTTATTAACGTAAACATTCCGCTATCATCAACAATCGCATATAAGCCATCATCTGATACGATGGCAAAAGGCTTAAACGCCAATCTCAACGACACTGTGCCTTCCGTCAACGGTGCAATCAGTCTGCCGAGCGTGTAGGTATAGATCGTATCGTTTACCGTAACAGGCAATGGTCTGTGTAAGTCGAGTGTGAACGTGCTTTCCGTAAGAGAAGCAATCAGTCTGCCGAGCAGATAAGGCGTGATGTCATCGGTGAGAGTGATCGTGTCGTCAAACGTATCGGAAGCGTTCATAGCCTGACCTTTCAGCATTACATGAAGATCCTCGATGCCTATCGTCGCCGTGCCACCGCTTACGACTGCTTTAACCTCGAACGTATGCGGCACGGATGGTGTGACATCCTTGAACCAGCCTTCAAAGTTTCTCGTGTAGTATCCGTCAGCCGTGAAAGTGTCGACAGGATCATAATCTTGAAGTTCGCCGTCGAGGTAGTAGGCCAATGTAAGAGCCTGTGAAGCACCGCCGTCGAGATCGACCAGAAGCTTCAGCTCGTGCCACCATTCAACCGTGGTCCTCTGTGATGCAGAGAAGTTTATCGAGTAGAGCGAAGTCTCTGTTGTGTCGATGGTCTTCTCTTCCGCGTTGACATAGGTGTAATATGTCAGCTCGTTGGCTTTATTCTGCCCGGAAGCCGCCGCGATAGCCTTATCCGTGAGCGACGATACACCTGCGGCAGCAGGGTTCTCTCCGTAGCCTTCGATAACAGTGCTGTCGACTTTGTAAGTGACTGACATGATGCAGCCGATAGCGCCCTGACCTATGCCACCCGTGAACTCGATCACATCGCCCAGGTCGAGCGACGGATCGGGCAGGATAGTCACTGAGAACGGTGTCGCCTCAAACGGCTCAATAGCGTCAATGATAGCCTGCCTTCGCGCGGCTACGACAGAGTCGATGCCGTACTGCAAAAACGGATTGCCGCCGATATCCATGATAAGACCGTTCGGATTGTCGTTCACATAGGCGGAAACAGTATTATCCTCCATGTTCGTGACATTGAGCTGTGTATAAAAGCTTGTATAATCACGGAACGAAGTCGAGTATCTCAAGGTCGCAGGAATGGTCCTGACGCTCGTGCTTGTATCCGGCAACGGTCTGATGACCAGCTTGCCGTCTCTGGTAGCTGTCGCATAAGAGGCGCATACGATACAAAGCTGTGACAGAAGATCTCTGAAGGTCTCCATCGGGCTGCCCGGATAGATGCTTAGTACCTGGTCGCTGTTCACGAGCGCTGCTATGTCTTCAGCGGTCATGTCAAAGACTACATCGCACTCCTGCGCTATCAGCGCGAGAAAGTCGCCTATCGTGCCCGTAGTGGTGTCAAAGGTCAACGCCTTGTCAAGTTCGCCCATGACATCGTAAGCGACTATCTGAAGGCCTGCATCTACCCAGTTTGCGTCTGCAATCGTATATACGCCCATCGGGATATACTCGAACGCGCCTCCGGCAAGCTCGACTCCTATGGATGCCGTGATCGTCTTACCCTTCCATGAACCGCGTATATTGAGCGACTCCGCAAATGCTTTAGTAAATGTAAGGTCAAGCTCTCCGACATATACACCGCCGAGCTGGATGGCTGTCGCCGGGCAAAACTGGTTTTTGACGACAAAGGTATTTTTTATTACGTCTCCGCCGTCAAAGCTATGCCCGTTCACCGTGCCTGTCAGCTTGTGAGCCCTGGCATTCTTTGTGACGGCGATCTTGTAGTCGTTGCTTGTAGGATACATATCAAGTCTCCAGATCGTTCAATTTGAAAGAAACCTTATAAAAGCGGTCTGTTGGTGTTTCCACCAACAGATCCGCAGAGTAGTTGCTCATAAAGCAAGCCCATGTGATCTCCTGAGCCGTTTCCTCGTCCCACCGTTTGCATGAGATACTTGACGCTCTGTTGAATGCGTCCAGCTTCGCCTTTTCTGCTCCGTCGCACTTATACGCGACAGATAACGAAGGGATGCCCGTTCTCGTGACCGCGCGGAGTGTGGTTCCTGCCTCCGAGGTACTCAATGAGTCGACTGCGGAAAAGCTCTCGGTGT
>Ga0326511_10002870_pt1 | contig 13907 bp, 8 predicted proteins | sample 0_2496_0518_D_FD_203701 | JGI IMG/M metagenome (GOLD analysis project Ga0326511, IMG submission 203701) | Bovine rumen microbial communities from UC Davis, California, United States - 0_2496_0518 | ecosystem: Host-associated > Mammals > Digestive system > Stomach > Rumen | place: USA: California... | reverse complement strand
AGCATCGACATGACGCTCACCCCTGATGACAACACCTTCTATTATGTACTCGTCGACGGTATCTTCCAGCGCAGCACCGCCGGCACACTGCCAGCCCGCAACTGCTATCTGGAACTCGGCAGCGGCAGTGCCGCCTCGCACGCCCGCAGGTTCAGCATGGTAACTGATGACATGATACTGGGCATCGGCCAGGTGGAAAACAGCCTGCGCACCATCGGCGACGACGCTTGGTACGGGCTGAACGGCATACGCATGGCACAGCCCCAGAAAGGTATTTATGTGAATAAGGGACGAAAGATTGTAGTCAGGTAATTTTTGCTTCAAACGCACGTGCCAATCATCCAAGACCAGTGGAAACATTGGTTTTGGATGTTTTTTGCATGGCAGAGCGCAGAAAAGTGTCGGGGTGAGACAAGAAAGTGTTAAACAGTCCCAGCCTTTTGTCGTAAATTTGCAACGGAAAATCAAAACCACGAGAAATGAAAAAGAGTATCATCATGGCCCTGCTGCTCCTGTTCTGTGGCTGCAGCAAGGATGCGGAGGCAGAGCCGCAGACACCAGCCACACAGGACACGCAGGGCGAAACAGCATCGGCCATCAGCCAGTCGCTCATCAATCCCAATGCCACTACGGAGGCACAACAGCTATATGCCAAGCTGCGCTCCGTCTATGGTACGAAAGCCTTGAGTGGCGTGGTGGCCGACATTGACTGGAACATCCGTGAGGCGGAGAACGTACACAAGTGGACGGGCAAATGGCCAGTCATCAATGTCTTCGATTTCATCAACATCCACGCCTCGAAAGATGTGAACCCGCAGGGATGGCTCGACTATTCGGACATGACGCATGTGGACCAGTGGCACCAGTTGGGCGGCATTGTCGGGGCTATGTGGCACTGGCAGGTGAAGGCCAACAACGGCACGAATATGACATGCTCGCCAGGAGATAAGCCAGGTGAGACGAGTTTCGATCCGTCGCAGGTCTACGTCGAGGGTACAGCAGAGAACAAGCAGGCCATACACGATGTGGATCAGGTGGCCGGCTACTTGAAGAAGATGCAGGCCAAGGGCATCCCCGTCATCTGGCGTCCCTTCCATGAGGCGGCGGGCAATATGTATGAGTTTGAGGGTGGCAAGGCCTGGTTCTGGTGGGGAGCCAAGGGTGCAGACGTTTATAAAAAGTTGTGGCGTTGGATGTACGACCGGCTGGTCAGCCATCACAAACTGAACAACCTTATCTGGGTATGGACGGCACAGACGGGCGACGAGACATGGTACCCCGGCGATGATGTGGTCGATATCGTGGGGCGTGACAACTATGCCGCCCTGATGTACCCACTGATGAAGGAATTCAATGCCTTAACAGAGCAGTATCCCACGAAGATGATTACGCTGGCAGAGTGTGGCAATGGCGACGAGGTAAAGATGTCGCCGTGGTCGAAAATCTGGGCGCAGGGCTCGCGCTGGTCATGGTTCATGACCTGGTACGATCATGCTTATAACGAGGGCAACAGCGATGACCACCAGTTTGCCGGACCCGACTGGTGGAAGGATGCCTTCGACAGCGGTACGGTAATGGATAGGGAAGCATGGAAAAAGGTGAAAAGTGAAAAGTGAAGAATTTGCTACCGCTATGAAGAAAATAATACTAATAGCCCTTTGTTGCTTCAACTATCTACTCCCCTCCATTACAGGGAGGGGCTGGGGGTGGGTCTGTTATGCCGACGAGCGTACCATCCTTCTCGGCCCAAAGACCATAGGCCCCGGGTGGAAAGACAATATCCTGCTGGAGGCACGTCATTTCGAGAAGGCCAAGGCAGGCGATATAATAACAGTATATAATGATAATGCCAAGCGCACGGCACAAGCCGCCTTCCAGGACCCAAAGGACTGGCAAGGCGTGGCTCCTGAATACGGCTGCTTCAACGTGGGCGGTCCGTTCCGTATGACGCTCTCAGACGAGATACTGGTCAAGCTGCGCGAGCGCGGCTGCTACATCGGAGGTCACGACTACCGCATCTTGCGCGTCACGCTGACTCCCTGCGAGGAGTTCGTGGAGAAGATTGTGTGGCGCGGCCCTGCCAAGCAGATGAAGAGCGACTGGAGCGTCAGTGCCGAACTGCCTGCGTCCTGCTTCAAGACATTGAAAGTGGGCGATGGTCTGGTGCTCCATGCTTCTCATGTTGAGGAAGACGCTGCCGCCAAAATCATGGACTTCACATGGAATGTGCTTGAAAAGGCTACCGACGGCATCCCCGTTGGGCCAACGGGCTGTACCTATTATATCAATGATGACGCCCCGCTGCTGAAACTGCAGTTGGCTGGCAAGGACAACCCTGCTGCCCTGCGCATCGGTGGCAAGGGCTACCGGCTCAACAAGGTGGGCATCGTTTCATTCATCGGCCAGCGCAGTGAAGACCTGAGCGATGTACAGCGTACCCCAAAAGAATACAAGTTGCAACCCGGGGAACTGTTTCACGGCGAAAAGCTCTTCCCCAACGACTGGAGCGGCAATCTACGGCTGACTGCAGAACCCTTTCAGGAGTGTACAGAGAATGATGTCATCATCATACACTACGAACTATTGAAAGATTGTGACACACCACAAATGTCGTTCCGCGAGAACAAGGGGAAATGGTACGACATCACTGGAGCGAAAGAACCCGTATGGTACAAACTCGATGGCAACGACGTGGTACTCACCTTTGACAACCCTGTACTGCTTGACCACTTGAAGACTTCCGGCCTTGTCATAACCGGCCTCGGTTTCACACTTACGAGAATTGAATTAATATCTGCACAATAACTAAATAAACAAATCAATATGCAAAAATGGATTTTATTCTGCCTCTTGCTCGCATGCAGCATGGGAGTGGAGGCGCAGACAAAAATCACGGGACGGGTGCTTGACGGAGCTAATCCTGGCGAGACACTCATCGGTGCGAGCGTGAAGGTGCCAGGCACCAGTGCAGGCACCATCAGCGACCTCGACGGCAATTTCCAGTTTGAATTGCCTGAAGGGAAGTTCATCATCCAGGTGTCGATGATTGGCTACAAGACCCAAGTAGTGAACGTGAAAGGCAAGACCACCGTCGAAGTGACGCTGCAGGAAGATGCAGGGTTGATGGAAGAGGTGGTCGTGGTGGGCTACGGTACGATGAAGAAGCGCGACCTCACGGGAACCGTCTCTCAGATCAAAGGCGACGACCTGCGCGCTGGCGGTGCCACCGACGTGGCCCATGGTCTGCAGGGAAAGATTGCCGGTGTGCAGGTGCAGCAGAGCGACGGCTCGCCGGGTGCCGGGGTGAGCATCACCGTGCGCGGTGCTAACTCGTTCACCACGTCATCACAGCCATTGTATATCGTCGACGGCATACCCTTCGGCACCGACCCTAACGGTACGCCAACGAGCGATGCCAACAGCGGTAACAACCAACAAACATCGCCCCTACAGATGCTCAACCCCAACGACATCGAGAAGATTGAGGTGCTGAAGGATGCCTCGGCTACGGCCATCTACGGCAGTCGCGGTGCCAACGGCGTGGTCATCATCACCACCCGCAAGGGACAGACGGGCAAGCCGAAGGTGGAGGTCGGCATGAAGTGGACGGTACAGCACATCGGCCGCCGAGTGAAGACGCTCGACCCCTATACCTACGCCCTCTACCAGAACGAGGCCAACGAGAACAGTCTGTACTACGAGAATGGCACACAGCGCAATCCCTATCGTGGCGAGTGGACGTATCCCTACACGGGCGGCTCGTTCATCTATACACAGGGCAAATACAATCCCTCGCCCGAGGACTTCCTCACGCCTGGCCAGCGCACGGATGAATATGGCAATGTGGACGTGGTGGAGGGTACCGACTGGCAGGATGAGATCTACCGCACGGGCTGGCAGCAGGAATACAATGCCAGTGTGAGTGGCGGCAGCGACAAGGGCTGGTATGCCTTCTCCGGCAGTTACACCAAGCAGGATGGTATCATCAAGAACACGGGTTATGAGCGCTACGGACTGAGCATCAACATCGCCCGTCACATCACCGATTGGATCGAGGTCGGTACATCGAGCCATTTCACCAATGCCACAACCGATTTCCAACGCACCAACTCTGAGAATACGGGTATCATCCGCTCGGCACTCATCTTCCCGCCCACGGTGAAAGAAGAGAGCGATGCCACCGACTGGCTGGCCGCCAACCCGGCAAACTACGTGAACGGTGCCACCGACCAACTGAAACAGATTTCGTGGTTCTCGTCATCGTATGCCGAAGCGCAAATCACACCATGGCTGAAATTCCGGCAGAACCTCGGTTTGGGCTATAACGACGGGCACCGCAACACCTACTACAGTCGTCTCTGTCAGGAGGGCAAGAGTCCCATCAACGGTAAGGCAGGTAAGGCCACGAACACGTGGAAGAGTTTTACCAGCGAGAGTCTGCTCACCCTCGACAAGACCTTCGGCATGCACAAGCTGAACGCCGTGGCAGGCATCACTTTCGAGAGCGGACGTGGCGAGAGCCAGAGCATGACGGCCACCAACTTCCCCAACGACCTGACGAAGGGCGCCGACATATCGATGGCCCTTGACCGAGCTGTTGTGAAGAGCGACCCTGAGACGAAGATGAATCTCGAATCGTTCCTCGCCCGTGTGAACTATACCTTATTAGACAAGTATCTCTTTACGGCCTCGGTCCGTACCGACGGTTCATCGGCCTTCCAGGAGAACAAGAAGTGGGCCACGTTCCTCAGTGGTGCTTTTGCGTGGCGTGCCATCGACGAGACTTTTATCCAAGACTTGAACTTCTTCTCGAATCTGAAGTTCCGCGTGTCGTATGGTGAGACGGGCAACCAGGGCATCGGTGCCTACCGCACACTGACTGTGCTCCAGGCCGCCAACTATCCCTACAACGGCACGTTGTCGAGCGGTTTCTCGACGATTGACTGGCGCGGGCCGCAGAATCCTGACCTGAAATGGGAAACCACGGCACAGGTGAACGCAGGTATCGATTTCGGTTGGTTGGACAATCGCCTGCAGCTGACTGTTGACTACTATTACAAGAAAACGCGCGACTTGCTACAGATGGTCACCATCCCCTCGTCGTCGGGTTTCTCGCAGCAACTCGTCAACAGCGGAAACGTGACCAACGAGGGCCTGGAGTTCACGCTGAGTTATGACGTATTGCGTAAGGGCGACTGGAAATGGAACTTCTCCGGCAACCTGTCGTTCAACCGCAACCGCATCGGTGGACTGGACGGCGACCAGTATGCCACGGCCCTGTGGTCGAAGGCCGACCAGGTCTTTTTGCAGCGCAACGGCTGTCCCATCGGCACACTCTACGGCTATGTGGAGGACGGCTATTATGACAATATCTCCGAGGTGCGCTCAAACAAGGCTTACGCGGGACTGAGCGATGCCGAGGCCCTTCGCTATGTGGGCGAAATCAAGTATCGCGACTTGAACGGTGACGGGCAGATTACGCAGGATGACCGTACCATCATCGGCAATACCAATCCCGACTTCACCTACTCGCTGACCAACAACCTTTCGTACAAAAACTTCAACCTGAGTTTCATGCTCCAAGGTACGCAGGGCAACGACATTTTGAACTACAACCTGACTGACGTCACCATGTCGAACATCGGCAACATTCCTGTATCGGCATACGAAGGACGCTGGACACCAGAGACAGCAGCCTCGGCTAAATGGCCCAAACCTACGGCAGGCTACACCCGTACATGGCTCGTCAGCAACCGCTATGTAGAGAACGGCTCCTATCTGCGCTGCAAATACATTACGTTGGGCTACGACTGGCTGAAGCCATTGAAAGGCATCGAGAAGATTGGCTTCTCGCTGACAGCCAACAACCTCTTCACCATCACCGACTACTCGTGGTTCGACCCCGACGTGAATGCCGGTGGCCAGAATGCAGCCTGCCCGGGTGTCGACAGCTACTCTTATCCTTCTGCTCGCTCATTTACCTTTGGCGTGAACTTCCAATTCTAATCTTGAACCACGAATTAAAAGAACTACACGAATCATGAATACCTCTGTAATAAAATATGTTCTTCTGTTATTATGTCTGTCCTCGTTTTTCTGCCTCTCTTCCTGTAAGAGTTGGATTGAGGAGGATCCCGAAGGTCTCGTGACCGACGAGCGCGTAGGCGACAGCGAGGAGGCTGCTGCGGAGTGGGTAACGGGTACCTATTCGAAACTCATCTACGATATGTTCTGCTGGGGTTACTTCCCCCGTGTATTGGAGTTTGATGCCGACTACATCAGTGGTCCCGACTGGCTCTTCGGGACCTTCGGTGCCGGCAACTTCCAGGGTGAGAGCGACGTGACCGATGCACTGTGGAAAGGGTGTTATGGACTCATCGCCCGTGCCAACAACGCGGAACAACATATCAACGCCATGTCGAACATCAGCATCGAAGCCAAGAACAACGCCATTGGCGAGATGAAATTCCTGCGCGCCTTTGCCTACTTCCTGATGGTTCGTGCCTACGGCCCGCTGCCTATTCAGCCGGAAGAGGCCACCACGGAGTATGACCAGCCCCGACAGTCTGTTTCCAATGTCTACGCCTATATCGTCAAGAACTTGGAAGAGGCCGCTACGCTCCTTTATAAGAACACCGACAGGGCTTACCAGACTGGCCATGCCTCTGCCGGAGCAGCCGCCGGACTGTTAGCCAAGGTCTATGCCACACAGGCCTCTGCCGCCATGCCCGCCGGAACGGAGGTAATCGTCCGCACAGGTCCTGCCTACGATGGCACGGGTGATGACCGCACCTACGCTCCGTTGCGCTCCGTCACCATGCAGAAGACTACCGTCAGTGGCTATGAAGGGATGAATGTCACGTCGCTCTATCAGCAAGCTGCTACATGGGCAAAGAAAGTGATTGATGGCGAGTATGGCAGTTATGAACTGTTGAGTTATGACCAACTATGGAAGAAGGCCAACTGCAATGCCTCTGAGTTCATGTTCTCGCTCTGCACGGTCAGTGGTGATGCAACCTATAAGGTCAGCGTACATTCTCAGTACGAAGGCTATATGACCGAGCAGGGCAGCGACTTCATTCAGGAAGGTGGCTGGGTTGGCTGTACGCGCCACTGGTATGACCTCTTCGACAGTCAGGACTATCGTATTGTGAAAGGCGTCAAGCACCGCTGGCGTGCCAAGACACAGCGTGAAAGCAACAGCGGCTTCTACTATCCGCAGAACAACGAGTACACCATTGCCGCCACGGGTTATGACCTCTCTGGCAATCACGTCGGCGACCCCACGGGCATCTATGCTGACGGCGTTTCGTATTACTATTCACAAGATGCACAGTGTCTGGCCTTTACCACAAAATATATGGATGTGACCAACAATGCCATCAACAACGCCGACGCCAACTTCCCCTTCCTGCGCTATGCTGACGTGCTGCTCATTTATGCCGAGGCACAGAATGAATTAGGCAACAGCAGCGAGGCCATCGATTATCTGAATAAAGTACGCACCCGCTCCAATGCCACGGTAGCATCAGCCACCGGCGCGGCCGCCATTGACAGCAAAGCGAAACTTCGCTCAGCCATCATCGAGGAACGTGCCAAGGAGTTTGCGTGTGAGGCCGACCGCCGTTGGGATCTTATCCGCTGGGGCATCTACCTGCAAGCCATGAATGTCATTGGCGGCAGCGACGATGCCGGTGTGCTGAAAACCCGTCAGGAGCGCAACCTGCTCTTCCCCATCCCGCAGCCGGAACTGAACACCAACGAGGCCATCACCGAGAACAACCCCGGATGGAACTAATTACTAAGGTAAAAGTGAATAGTGAAAAGTGAAAAATTTGCTACCGCATTAAGAATAAAAACACGAATTATGATTTCCAAGATACATCATTCCTTCATTGTCTTTTCTTTATGCTGCGGCATTGCCGCAGCTCTCACAGCCTGCGATGACATCGTGAACTACAGCGACGGCTATACCCCTGCCGAGCAGCAGGCCAACGCTGGTGCCCCTGTTATCAAAGCTGTCTATGATGTGGCCGACACCGCTTTTGCCACACCGATTACGCAAGGAACGCTTGGCCAGACGGTAGTGCTGGTGGGACAGAATCTGAATCAGGTTCAGTCGGTGTCATTTAATACCGTCGCTTGCGACATCAAGAACGTCTATACCCTGGCGACACGCGCCATCGTACAGATTCCTTCGAAACTCTCTACTGAGCAGGTGAACAAGATTGAGTACACCACGCCGCAGGGCACATGCAACTACGATTTCCTCATTCCTTTCCCCGACCTTATCATCAGCGGACTGGCCTGTGAGTTCACGAACGCTGGTGATTCCGCGACGGTATATGGAAAGAACTTCGACCTCTACGACTTTGAGGGAGGTGTGTCTACTATCAAGATCGGTTCTTCGACGTTGGGTGTGGGATCTGTTACCTCAGAATCCATGAAAGTGCTGATACCAGAAGGAACGCCAGAAAACACCGACTTACAGTTCTCCTGGCAGACTAACGGCACAGCCCACACCGCCACGCTCCCCTTCCGGCCCTCACAATATCTGCTCTTCGGTGACTTCACCGATGTAAGCATGAGCATGGACGGCTCCGTGCAAATGGCGATTGAGACCGACGATGGCATTGGCGCCTCCGCTTGGCTCAACCAGAAGAACATGCACTTCTCTGGGCATTACAGTGCCTGGGCATGGAACACCATCGACCTCTCTTGCAATATGATTGATGCCACAGTTCCCGACGGGTCATCATCGGGTTCCTCCCTCGATGACTACGTTCTGAAAATGGAGGTGCTGACCAACGCCAACTTCCCACTCACCGAACAGACAGGCCTTCAGTTCTGCTTCAACTGGGGCGATTCATACTCCTGGAATCCCGCGAATGGCCTTGGCATCAACACGCGTGGGCAGTGGCAGACCGTCACGCTGCCCCTTGCTCCGATGGCAACCAAAGGCATCTCCGAGCCATACAAATGGCAGACCCTACGCATCATCTTCCAGCCCCATGCCGACTATGATGCCGACTTCCGACTGGCTAATTTCAGAATAGTAAAAAATAAATAAACCTTATTAAGCAATTATCTGTTATGAAGAAAATCCTTACACTCATCGTTGGCCTGCTGGCCATGACCTCTGCACAGGCAGAAGAAAGAACCGTATGGGAAGGCTCCGAGGCCATCTCATGGAACACCGAAGTAGCCCCTGGCACACAGTTTGAGACACCCGAGGGCACATTTAGCGGCTTGTCTGTGGGCAACACCATCCGCATCTACACTACTACGACCTACGAGGAGCCGCAGTATGTTGTTACCTACAAGAAAGGCGACTCTTGGGAGTGGACAGACCTTGAGACGACAGTAGCTAACGGAATTATCAGTTTCACTATCGCCGATGAACAGACAGCCAGAGAGATTGCCGACCGCGGCCTTATCCTGCGCGGTCAGGCTTGGACTGCCACGAAAATCACCGTAGATGCCGAGGCGCCCAAACCAGTGGAAGGTGAGCAGACCGTATGGGAAGGTTCGGAGCCTATTTCCTGGAATACTGAGGTAGCACCCGGTACCCAATATGAGACCGTTGAGGGAATCTTCAAGGGTCTTGCTGCCAATGATGTGGTCCGTGCCTACACCACTACAGAATACGAAGCACCCCAGTATGTCATCACATACAAGAAGGGCGATTCGTGGGAATGGACTGATCTCGTCACCAGTGTCGCAGACGGTATCATCACTTTCACCGTTGAAGATGCCCAGATGGCTACCGAGATTGCCGACCGTGGCCTCATCTTCCGTGGTCAGGCCTATACGCTCACGAAGATTACTGTGACGAAAGGGGGAACAACGGGCATCAATACGAATCTTACTAATAAGGATTCTAATGAAACATATAATCTCCTTGGCCAGAAAGTAAAAACCTGGCGTGGACTGATTATCAAAAATGGAAAGAAATACATTCGATGAAGAAAACAATTCTTTTATTTGGGGCAATGCTCCTTGGCGCAGTCCCCTCGATGGCTTGGCAAGGGGAAGTGAAGGTGGAAACGCCAAACATGCTGATGCTGCTGACGGCACAGGAAGGACAGGACCTGCGCATGGCTTACTTCGGAGCGAGGACGGCCACGCTACAGGAGGTGCGCGATGCTGGTGATGACATGAACTTCCCGGCACTGCCCGCCTTTGGCACGGTGGATATGATTCATCTGCCAGCCATACAGGTGCAGCACGCCAATGGGGACCAGAACCTTGAGTTGGAAGTAGAAGGCCTCACCCCCGACCCCTCTCCGAAAGGCGAGGGGAGTGATTACACTCTTACTGTAGTCACTATGAAGGACAAGTTGCTGCCCGTCACCGTGCGCCTCTTCTATAAGGCTTACAAGGATGTTGACATCATCGAGACGTGGACAGAGATAGAACACCAGGAGAAGAAGGCCATCACGCTGAAGCGCTACGACTCCGGCCATCTGACGCTGCGCCGGGGCGACGTGTGGCTGACGCATCTGCATGGCGACTGGGCTTCGGAAACCGACGTGACACAGGAACCGCTGGCACGAGGCCTGCAGGTGATCCGTAACTCAGACGGTGCACGCAATGCCCATTTGGATGCGCCGGAGGTGATGTTTTCATTAGACGGACAGCCTAATGAGCAGTATGGCCGGACTATTGGCGCAGCCCTATGCTGGAGCGGCAACTTTGAACTACGCATCAACACCACCGACAAGAACTTCCATCATTTCTATGCCGGCATCGACCCGCAGGCTTCGGAATACATCTTGGAGCCGAATCAGGTCTTCGAGACTCCACATCTGGCCCTGACCTACAGCGAAGAGGGCATGGGCGGCGTGAGCCGGAACTTCCACCGCTGGGCGCGAACTTGCGGTATGCTGCATCGTGGCATGAACGTGGGCGACATTCTGTTGAACTCATGGGAGGGCCTTTACTTCGACATCAACGAGGAACGCATGGTGCAGATGATGGATGACATCTCGAAACTGGGCGGCGAACTGTTCGTGATGGACGACGGCTGGTTTGGCGACAAGTATCAGCGCAACAACGACTCCTCAACGCTGGGCGACTGGGTGGTGGACAAGAAGAAGTTGCCCGGCGGACTAAAGGCGCTGGTCGATGCCGCCCGCGAGAAAGGCATCAAGTTCGGTATCTGGATTGAGCCGGAGGCCGTGAACACGAAGAGTGAACTCTTTGAAAAGCATCCTGAATGGGCATTGCAGACGAAAGGACGGGAACTGAAGTTAGGACGTGGAGGCACGCAGTTGGTGCTCGACATGACCAACCCGCAGGTACAGGACTTCGCCTTTAAGATTGTCGATGACTTGCTGTCACAATACCCAGAGATTGCCTATATCAAATGGGATGCCAACGCATCGATACAGAACGTCGGTTCGCTCTATCTGCCTATGGCGAAACAGACGAACCTCTACGTGGACTATCACCTTGGACTCTTGAAGGTGTTGCAGCGCATCCGCGAAAAGTACCCCAATGTGGTAATACAAGACTGCGCCTCGGGCGGCGGTCGTGCCAACTACGGACTGCTACCTTACTTCGACGAGTTCTGGGTCAGCGACAATACCGATGCCCTACAGCGTGTCTATATCCAGTGGGGCACCTCGCTCTTCTTCCCCGCTAACGCGATGGCAGCCCATATCAACCACTGTCCCTACTGGAATACGGGCGGGCGGGTCATCCCCGTGAAGTTCCGCTGCGATGTGGCTATGAGCGGCCGCCTCGGCATTGAACTGCAGCCCAAGGACATGACGCAGGAGGAACGCAGTCAAGTGGAGACGTGCTTCAAGGACTACAAGGAGATACGCACGATTGTTCAGACTGGCGACCTCTACCGCCTCATTTCTCCATACGACAGAAAAGGTGTGGCTGCGCTGATGTACACGACCGGGGATGGGTCTGCTGCGTTGTTTGTTTATAAGGTCGAGAATTATTACGGCCAGCCCATCCCTCGCATTCGTTTGGCAGGCCTCAATCCTGACAAGACCTACACCTTGACCGAGAAGAATGTGCGTGTCGGGCAGAAGCCCTGCTCTCTAAGCGGTAAGCAGTTCACTGGCCGTTTCCTCATGAATGTCGGCATCGAGGTGCCTTTGTGGGAAGACTATGCCAGCCGCGTTTTTAAATTGAAATAATAGATGTTATGAAACAGTATGTATTTTTGCCGTTAATTGCTGTACTTATGACGGCTTGTGGGTCAAAACCTGTCAAAGAGATGACTATTAGCGAACAGTTGGAACAACGGCTGCAACAATTGCAGACGCAAGGCTATATGATGGGCCATCAGGACGATCCTTTCTATGGCGTCAACTGGTCGGGCATCGAAGACCCCTCGAAGCCGGAACTTGGGCGCAGCGACACAAAAGAGACCTGTGGCGACTATCCCGCCGTAATGGGCTTTGACCTCGGTGGCATAGAGATGGGCGACGCAAAGAATCTGGACAGCGTTCCTTTCACTCGCATCCATGACGAATTGATTGCCCATCATGAGCGGGGCGGCATCGTCACCCTATCGTGGCATCCCCGCAACCCGCTGACGGGTGGCACGGCCTGGGATGTCAGCGACTCCACCGTGGTACGCAACATTCTACCTGGCGGCAGTCAGCATGAGAAGTTCCGGCAATGGATGGGGCGCGTGGCCAACTTCATCAGTACGTTAAGCGACAGCAAGGGGCGGCCTGTACCCATCATCTTCCGCCCTTGGCACGAGAACAATGGCTCGTGGTTCTGGTGGGGCGAGAAGCTGTGTACGGCAAAAGAATATAAACAGTTGTGGAATCTGCTACAGGATGACTTCCGGCAGCGCAGATTCGACAACCTGCTGTGGAGCTATTCGCCTAATCTCGACGGGCAATGGACAGAAGCACGCTTCATGCAGCGCTATCCGGGCGACGACCGGGTAACGCTGATAGGCGAGGATGCCTATCAATGGGGAACGGAAGAGGACTTCGTCAGTCAGGTGACTGCCGACCTTGACTTCCTCAGTGCCTTTGCCAAGAATCATGGCAAACTTATAGCACTGACCGAGTGTGGATTGAAGAATATGACGGACTCAACGTGGTACACCCGTGTGCTGCAACCCGTCATGGACCGCTACCCCATCAGTTATTTCCTGTTTTGGCGCAACTCCCACGAGGAATTCTTTGGCCCTGTACTCGGACAACCTTGGGCCGACGACTTCAATAAAATGGTAAGCAGCAAAAATGTGCATACCTTAAAAGATATCATCCGATAAAAACTATTTAAATATGACTTATCAAGAAAAAGTAAAACTACTGCGCGAGCGTCATACAGCACTACTCGCACGTAAGAACAGCCCCGTAGAGGGCGGAAACGGCATATACGAGAAATACCAGTACCCCATACTGACTGCCGAGCATACGCCGTTGGAGTGGCGCTATGACTTCTCGGAAAAGGACAACCCCTACTTGATGCAACGCATCATGATGAATGCGGTTCTCAATGCAGGGGCTATCAAGTTGAACGGCAAGTACCTGCTGGTGTGTCGTGTGGAAGGAGCAGACCGCAAGAGTTTCTTTGCCGTAGCGGAATCGGCTAACGGTATAGATCAGTGGCACTTTTGGGAAGAGCCTGTCACCATGCCCGACACATTGATTCCTGCTACCAACGTCTATGACATGCGACTGACACAGCATGAAGACGGATGGATTTACGGCGTGTTCTGCGCCGAGCGCAAAGACGAGCTGCGACCTCAGGACATGAGCGCTGCCAAGGCCACGGCAGGCATAGCCAGGACAAAAGACCTGAAGACCTGGCAGCGGCTACCCGACCTGAAGTCGAAGAGCCAGCAACGTAACGTGGTGCTGCATCCAGAGTTCGTGAACGGAAAATATGCCTTCTACACCCGTCCGCAGGACGGATTC
>Ga0326511_10002869_pt1 | contig 13910 bp, 11 predicted proteins | sample 0_2496_0518_D_FD_203701 | JGI IMG/M metagenome (GOLD analysis project Ga0326511, IMG submission 203701) | Bovine rumen microbial communities from UC Davis, California, United States - 0_2496_0518 | ecosystem: Host-associated > Mammals > Digestive system > Stomach > Rumen | place: USA... | reverse complement strand
CCGACGGCGTGACCGAAGAAGCATTCACCGCCCACGCCGTGATGCACCGCATGAAGCCCGACCGCACACTGCGTGCCATCTCTGTTGACATTGAAGGCATTATGAACGGCACCGTAGCCGACATTCCTTTGCAGAACGAGGACGTGCTCTTCGTGCCCACCCGACCTGACGTCAACCAGCAGAAGACCATTGGTATTCATGGCGAAGTACTCTATCCTGGCACTTACAAATATGCCGAAAACGAAACGCTGGAAGACTTCGTCATGCAAGCCGGGGGTCTGAAGGAAACGGCCTCGATGCACAATGTGCTCGTCTCTCGCCGTGTCAGCGACCCTCTTGCCCTTAATACCGACACCGTGCTGGCCAAGACCTTCAACTTCACGCTGAAGGAAGGCTTTGTCATCGACGGCGAACCAGGCTTCCACCTCATGCCCTACGACGAAGTCTTTGTGCGCAGAAGTCCCGGCAGCACAACCCAGCAGCACGTATATATCGGTGGCGAGGTGCTCTTCTCCGGCAGCTATGCCATCACCCACAAGAACGAGCGTCTGAGCGACGTGTTCAAGAAGGCAGGCGGTGCCACCGACCTGGCCTACATCGAGGGTGCCCGTCTGGAAAGGAGGCTCAACGAGGCAGAACGTCTTCGTGTGGAAGAAATTCTCCGCAAACGAAAGGAAGAGAAAGAACGTCTCATGCAGGAGATGGCCATCAACTCCAACCGCTCTGTGACCGACCTCATGGCTACTCGCATCGGTCAGAACGGGCAGGTAGAAGAAAAGAAAGAAGAAGACCTGACAGAACAAATTCCCGACACCTACCCCGTAGGTATTGAGCTCGACAAGGCACTGGCCAACCCTGGCTGCGATGCCGACATCGTGCTGCGCGACGGCGATATAATCTTTGTGCCGGCCTACAACGGAACGGTCAAAATCAACGGTGAGGTCATGTACCCCAACTCCGTGGCTTTCCATGAAGGCAAGAGTGCCAAGTACTACATCAAGCAGGCCGGTGGCTACAACCGCTATGCCAAGAAGAATCAGACCTACGTGAAGTACATGAACGGCACGATTGCCAAGGTGAACGACGGTGCCAAAATCCGCCCCGGCTGCGAAATCATGGTTCCCGCCAAGCCCATCAGCCGCAAGATGACCTCCACCGAGCTGTTTACTATTGGAACGTCGGCCGCCTCTATTGCTACGATGATTGCAACGCTGACGAACATTCTGAAATAATGTATGATTCATCCTATAAGAAGAAATATGGAAGAAAAGAAGCAACAAGCCAAGGTTATTGATATAGTAGCCATCATCAAACGAATATACAAAAACAGGACGCTCTATTACAAGGTTCTGCCAATAGTATTTGTGCTGTCTTGCTTTTATATTCTTAGCAAACCACGATACTACAGGACAGAAATCAAATTAGCACCGGAAATCGGTGCACCGGATATGGGCGGAACATTAGGTTCACTTGCCTCGTCTTTCGGCGTTGATCTTGGCAACATGCAATCGTCCGATGCCATTACACCGCTGTTATATCCTGACCTCATGAACGACAATCTCTTTGTTACTCATTTGTTCGACATTAAAGTCAAAGACAGCAAAGGCACCATCAACACGACTTACAAAGAGTATCTGGAGAAGCACCAGAAATCCCCTTGGTGGTCATACGCCATCAACTGGGTTAAGCGGCTCATTCCCAAATCAGGCAAAGGTGTAACTCCAACAAAATTCGACCCGTACTACCTTTCCCAAAAAGACAACGAAATCGTCCAAGCAATTCAAAGTAGTATTAACCTGTCGATGAACAAGAAAAACGGTGTCATTACCATCCTGGTCCAAGATCAAGACCCGCTGATTTGTAGGACGGTAGCAGATTCTACCATGATTCACCTTCAAAAATTCATAACCAACTACCGCACTAACAAAGCGCGCATTGATTATGAATACTACTTGAAGCTGACCAAAGAAGCGAAAAAAGACTACGAGAACATTCGACGTAAATATGGCAGTTTGAGCGATGCCAACAGCGATGTATTCTTAAAGAGTGTACAACTCATGCTGGATGATTATGAGAACGAGATGCAGCTGAAATTCAACGCCTACTCGACCCTTAACACTCAGTTGCAAGCAGCACAAGCAAAAGTTCAGGAGAGCACGCCTGCCTTCTCTGTTATTCAAGGTGCTGCAGTACCACTAAAGCCAGCAGGGCCGAAGCGAATGATTTTTGTGGGCGCTATGCTCTTCCTAGCCTTTATCGCCATTTCGCTCTATGTCTGTAGAGACTTTATCTTTAAAGAGTAAAAAACGCCTTCAGACAAAGCTTTTTGCATGGCTACCATCGCTTCCATCATCATTCTTTTTGGCTTAGCATCACTATTGCCGCTAATAGAAGACTATATGGGTAAGTACAGAATACACATATATGTCTTTATGGGTATGATGATGATACTTGTGGCAGGGTTGAGAGAGGTCGGGGTCGACCCAGACTCTTTGAACTACGAAGAGGCTTACTTGCATTATGACTCTCAGTCCAACGAAGATTCAAAAGAATTCACATTCATCATTCTTTCAGAACTCTTAAACGAAGTCACAGACGATGTTCATGCCTTATTCCTTATCTATGCATTCATTGCAGTAGTTCTCCACCTCATTGCATTCCGCCAGTTGTCTGAATATTGGTTTCTGCCTCTCCTCGTCTATGTCAGTTTCTACTTTGTCATGCACGAGATGATTCAGATACGAACAGGCGTATTGTCAGGTTTCTTCATGCTGGCAATCAAACCTATAGCCGAAAAGCGACGCTTCACTGCGCTCTTACTCATATTGGCAGGCACAACCTTTCATTTGTCAGGATTAGCCCTCATCCCGCTGATATTCCTGTCCAACAAGCCTCTAACGGGTGCTAAGCGCTGGTTTTGGATGGCTATCATTCCCGCAGGTTACGTTGTGTACACTCTAGGCGTGGCAGCAACCATGTACCTTGACATTCCCTTCATCGGTCAGAAACTAATGGATTACCAAAGCGGTGATGAGAAAGGCCAAAGCATTGTTACCGTCGACGCATTCAACGTAGTTCAGCTCCTTTCCATCGCAGCCTTTTATTACCTTATGTGTTTCCACGACACCATCATCGAAAAGAATAAGTATTTCCCACTGATGATGAAATTATTTGCCCTTGGCACGGCAATCTTCGCTGCGTTTTCCTTTTTCCCCATTATCGGCGATCGCATAGGTTATCAAATCAAGATGATTAACATCATCCTCTTTGCAAACATTTTCTACACCATAGTGCCTAAGTGGATGGGCCGCATTGCCATATTTTTTGTCAGTAGCATCCAATTGGTTTACATTTTATCCTACGCATTCATCAAATGAGCCAATCGAACGACATACACTCAACTCCGCAACGGACGAAAAGCATTGCTTCCAACACGATGCTGCTGTTTATCCGCATGTTCATTCTCACAATCATTAACCTCTATGCGGTCAGACTCATTCTCAAGGGTTTAGGTCAAGAAGACTATGGCATCTTTACAACCATTGCTGGCGTGGTCACTACGGCCAGTGTTTTCAGCAGCGTCTTGGCGCTGTCCATCCAACGCTTTTTTTCTTACTATTTAGGTGTCAATGAAGCATCGAAGCTACGCGACATCTTCTCGTGCAGTATCAATATTATCCTGATTCTCTCTGTCATCATCCTGATTTTATTAGAGACTGTTGGCTTATGGTTTGTCCACACACAGTTGGTCATTCCACATGAGCGTTTTGAAGCAGCATTATGGATTTATCAGTTCGCTATTGCCATGCTCATTTGCTCTTTCTTGCAAATACCGTTTATGTCGGCAGTGTTTGCCCATGAAGACATGGGCAGCTATACGATTATTTCCACCATCGAATGTCTGCTCAAGCTATTGGCAGCCTACGTCATTGGCATAGTACTGGTCGACCACCTGAAACTCTATACTTTCGGACTGCTCCTCACGGCCATCATCATACTATTTTGCTACATCATTACAGCTCGACGCTATGAAGAATGCCACTATCGAAAGCCCCATGACAAGCGGCTCTATCACGAACTGCTTTCCTTCTCCGGATGGTCATTGTTCGGCACCGTTGCCAACACTGGACTCATACAGGGCAGCACTCTGTTACTGAACGTTTTCTTCGGTCCTATCATCACTGCGGCTTTTGGCATTGCTATGAACATTTACAATGCTTTCGGCATGCTGTGCAACAGTATCGTTCTTGCTTTCCGCCCACCAATGATAAAGGCCTATGCCGAAAAAGACAACACTTATCTCACTTGCCTGTTCTATGCCAGCAACAAATTTTTAGTATATGCGCTCATTTGTATAGCCGTGCCAATGATAGCCTTAATGGATACTATTCTTCAGTTGTGGCTGGGCGACTACACATCCGACACCCTTACTTTCGCCCGTTTCACTATCATCCATATGGTCGTCATTACACTACACCACCCTATTACCATCATCATCCAAGCCACAGGACGCATCCGCAACTACCACTTGTTCGTTGAGTCTTTCACACTGCTTAGCCTGCCCATTACTTGGTTGTTGTTTCACACCGGCCACACCCAGTCATCGGTCTATATCGCGATGATTGGCACCTGCGCCTGCGCCCACATTATTCGACTGCTCATTCTAAGACAAGAGTATCATGCTTTCGCAATCGGTCGCTATTGCCTATCTATCTTTATTCCAGCTATAGTTGTATGTAGCCTTTCTGGCACAACGGCCTATCTCATTCTTCAACATATCCCGACATCTGTTCTGCAAAAGACCGCACTTCTTTTCATTCCGCCACTTATCACCATCCTGCTAACCTATTTGATTGGCATTGACAAGCAAGAGAAGGACATGATTCGTTCGCTGTTCATCCAACACGTCGGCCACAGATTCAGCCATTCATAAGTTTTCTCTATATTCCATTTGGCTATCAAAAATATAATTTGTACCTTTGCAAACAAAATTCAGAAATGAAGCATCACTCATGAAATCGAGAATAATAGCATTCTATCTGCCACAATTCCATCCCATACCCGAGAACGATAAGTACTGGGGGAAAGGGTTCACAGAATGGACCAATGTGGCTAAAGCCCGTCCTTTGTTTCGCGGACATTATCAGCCACGCATCCCTGCCGACTTGGGATTCTACGATCTGCGCATGCCTGAAGTGCGGGAAGCCCAGGCACAATTAGCTCGCGAGGCAGGCATCGAGGGGTTCTGCTATTGGCACTACTGGTTTGGCAATGGGAAACGACTTCTGGAACGCCCGTTTGAAGAGGTTCTAGCAACGGGCAAGCCCGACTTTCCGTTCTGCTTAGCATGGGCCAACCATGACTGGTCTACTTCTACTTGGAAGAAAGGCATGAAAGATGGAATGATTGCCGAACAGCTTTACCTCGGGCATGAAGATAATGTGTTGCATTTCAACACCATGCTACCTGCTTTTAAGGACAAACGCTACATAACTGTCGACGGCCGACTGCTTTTCCTGATTTACGATCCCTACCGGTTCATTCACGTTGAAGACTTCATGACCGACTGGCAACAATTGGCGAAAGCCAACGGCCTGCCAGGTTTCTATTTTGTAGCCATGTGCAACTCCACCAACACCCGCGTTCGCTTACCAGAAGGCGGCATTGGCAACGGACGCGTTCAGCCTGACCTGAAAAGTAGTGCAACAGTATACAACACTTTCCTCAATTTAGGTTTCGACGGCATCAATTCCCTTGGCAAGTCGCGCGCAGAGATGATTGTGAGTGGTAAGTATCGTCGCGCCCTCAAATTCAAGCTCCACGAAACATTCTCTTTCCTACCCACTATTCGCTACAACTACCCAGAAGTCATACGCCACTTCTTTGCACCAGAAGACAGTTGGGAAAACGTCTTCCCAAGCATATTCCCCGGTTGGGACCGCACGCCAAGGACAGGCGACCAGGAAGGCGTCTACATCAATGCCACGCCCCAGCACTTCCAGCATCATATTGAGCAGGCTCTAAAGATTATCAAAGACAAGCAGCCTGAGCACCGTATTCTCTTTCTGCGTTCATGGAACGAATGGGCAGAGGGCAACTACGTAGAACCCGATTTGAAATACGGTCATGGCTTTCTGGATGCTATCCATAACACTATCAAATGACCACACGATGAAAAAGGTATACGAAAGAACATGCATGGCATTAGGTCAGTTGTGGTCCTACCTCTGCCCCCCGGTTTTCCCAAAGTCATGCCGTTCACTACGCGACAAGCTATATACAGGTTACCTGCGTAGACATTTTGCACATTTCGGAAAGTCGGTTTTCTGCTGGCATCTCTATCATCTCAGAGGCAGTCAGTACATAAGCATCGGCGACAACAATATTTTCGAGAGCGGTCTGCAATTGACGGCATGGAGAACAGATGGCCACCAACCGTGCATCACTATCGGCAACCACTGCACCATACGACGCGACAACCACATTACAGCCATTGGCCGTATCACCATTGGCGATTATCTGCTGACTGGCACCAACGTACTGATTTCCGACAACGCCCATGGTTCAAGCGACTTCGACAGTCTGACCATTCCACCCACACAGCGCAACATTGTGACCAAAGGTCCTGTAGTCATTGGCAACAACGTCTGGTTGGGCAACAATGTGTGTGTGCTCTCTGGAGTAACCATTGGCGATGGTGCAGTCATTGGCGCTAACAGCGTTGTTACGCACAACATTCCTCCCTATTGCGTGGCTGCCGGTATACCAGCCAAAGTCATTAAGGACAATGGCCACAACCACAAGCATTAAAAAACAAAAGTTCCTATGTACAACATACCAGTATTATTCATCATATTCCGTCGTAAAGACGTGGCACTCAAGAGTCTTGAACGCATCAGAACGGCAAAGCCGGCCAGACTTTATTTGGCTGGCGACGGTCCGAGACCCGGCATAGCAAGCGAGGCACAACAAGTGGAAGACACACGACAGGCCGTGCTCAATGCCATTGACTGGCCCTGTGAGGTCAAGACCCTGTTTCAGACCGAGAACCTTGGTTGCAGCTTAGGCGTCTATACCGCTATCAACTGGCTGTTTGAAAACGAGCAGTGCGGCATTATCATCGAGGACGATTGCATGATGCAGCAGTCGTTTTTTCCATTCGTCGAAGAACTTCTGGAACGCTACAAGGACGACCAGCGCATTGGCATGATTGACGGTGCCAATTATATCAAGGATGTGCACATACCCAATTCCTATGGATTCAGCCGTTATAAGGCCACTAACGGCTGGGCCACATGGCGCCGTGCCTGGCAATTGATGGATTTAGACATGTCGTGGCGCCAGTCGCCCTATGCCGAATCGATTATTTGCAACATGGGCTACAGGAGCAAGGACGTGAAGTACTGGAAGTACCGCATCAACGTGGTCGATCATCACGACGTCAGTGCTTGGGACTGGCAGTGGTATTTCACACTTGCCGCCCACAACCTGCTGGGCATCTACCCCTGCTGCAGTCTGCAAAGCAACATCGGCTTTGGCGAAGGAGCCACCCACACCAGCAGTGGCAAGTCTCCCTCGTACTACCTGACCGCCGAGGAGATGACGTTTCCTCTGCGCCACCCGAAATATATTGTTCCCTTTGAGCCTTATGAAAAGGGGTTCTACAATCAGAACAACACGCTCTACACCAACCTCATGAAGTATCTGCCCATCCCCATTAAGATGTGGTTAAAGAAAACTTTTCATTTATAAGCATACGCACATGTATAGAAGCATCAAAACCAACCAAGGTAAATACCGCTATAAGTTCGTGCCCATCTTCGAGGGTATCAAGCCCATCGACAAGACCATTGCCAACGAAAACCTGCAGTTGCTGAAGCAGGTGTGCGACCGCAACAAACTGCCGTTTCTGCTGTTCTTCGGCACCCTGCTTGGAGCAGTTCGAGAGCACGATTTTATCTCCCACGACGAAGACATCGATTTGGTGATGCAGAAGAGCGATATGCCCCGCTTTCTCGACATGCTGTTCCAGTTGCGCGATGTGGGCTTCGAGATTGCCCGCTATGAGCGTCGCGGTTTCCTGTCTATCATCCGCAAGGGCGAATATATCGATATCTACTTCTTTGCCACCTACGAAAAAGACCCGACTCTGATGTACTGTTGTCAGGACATCTGCGAGCGTCGCTTCGTAGAAGACACCATGCCCATGACCTTTCTCGGCCAAACCTATCTGGCACCGAGGGAGTACGAAGCCTATCTGGCCCACCAGTATGGCGACGACTGGCGCACGCCGTCGCAGAAATTCCAGTTCGGCCTATCAAAAGCGGCCAAACTGAAGCAGTTGCTGATTAGCTATTCTAAGATTTTCATTCCTGTGGCGCTGCTCGAAAAACTTCAGCAAAAGAAAGAGCAGCCCGAGTTAGACCGGTTCATAGAGCGCATCTACGCTCGAAGAAATATTCAATAACACATAAACGCATCTTACACCTATGCAAGCAATCATCTTGGCAGCCGGAATGGGGCGCCGACTTGGCAAATATACGAAAGACAACACGAAATGTATGCTTCCTGTCAACGGCGTACGTCTCATTGACCGTTTGCTGACGCAGTTGTCGGCCTTGCCGTTGAAACGTGTCATTATCGTTGTGGGCTACCAAGCTCAACATCTGCTGGACTACATTGGCCATCGGTACGACGACACGCTGAACATAGAATATATACAGAATCCCATCTACGACAAAACCAACAACATCTACTCGCTGGCCTTGGCCAAAGAACAGTTGCAGGAAGACGACACCATTCTCGTAGAGTCCGACCTGGTCTTTTCCGACAGCCTTTTCAAGATGATCTACAAAGACCCCAACCCCAATGTGGCTCTGGTGGCGAAATACGAAAGCTGGATGGATGGCACCATGGTGCGCATCGACGAGGATAAGAACATTGTGAATTTTGTGCCCAAACAAGCGTTCAACTATTCTGAAACCGACAGTTACTATAAGACGGTCAACATCTATAAACTGAGCCGCGACTTCTCTGCCCAGAAGTACGTGCCCTTCCTCGAAGCCTACTGCAAGGCCATGGGCAACAACGAGTACTACGAACAGGTGTTGATGGTCATCACCATGATTGGCAGCACCAACATGAAAGCTCTACCTATTGGCAACGAAAAATGGTATGAGATAGACGACATTCAGGATCTGGACATTGCCGAGACAATTTTTGCCGACGACGACCAGTTGGTTGACAAATATACCCGTCGCTACGGCGGCTATTGGCGCTTCCCCGGCCTGCTGGACTTCTGCTACCTGGTCAACCCCTACTTCCCGCCTCAGCAGATGGTTGACGAACTGAACGCTAACTTTGTGCCGCTCTTACAGAACTATCCCTCGGGCATGTACGTCAATTCATTGTTGGTCGGCAAGTACTTCGACATTGAACAAGACTATGTAGTTGTCGGCAATGGTGCCGCAGAACTCATCAAGAGCCTGATGGAGCATGCTACGGGCAATGTGGGTATCACCTACCCCACCTTCGAGGAGTATCCACACCGCACAGACCGCCAACATCTTGTAGCCTTCTTTCCTACTACCCCCGACTTCACCTATGGCATTGAGGATCTCGAGGCTTTCTTCGCAGACAAGCAGCTGAGCATGCTTCTGCTCATCAACCCCGACAACCCTTCGGGCAACTTCATCCCCTTTGCCGATGTATGCCAACTGGCCAACTGGACAAAGGAGCGAGACATCAAGCTGGTGGTCGACGAATCGTTTGTCGACTTCACCGACGACTTCCAGAACAACTCTCTGTTACACAACGAGCTGCTGGAGAAGTGGCCCAACCTGACGGTGGTGAAGAGCATCTCCAAATCTTACGGTGTGCCTGGCCTGCGCTTAGGCGTACTGGCATCGGCCGACGTGGCTACCATCAACCACATCAAGAAGGATGTCTCCATCTGGAACATCAACTCCTTCGGCGAATACTATCTGCAAATCTTTGGCAAGTATGCCAAGGACTATACGAAAGCCTGCCAAGCCTTCATCCAGGAGCGCAACCGCTTCTATCACAGGCTGCAGACTGTGCCGTCGCTGTACGTCGTTCCTTCGCAAGCCAACTTTTTCCTTTGCAAGCTAACAGGAAGCATTACGGCAAGCACACTCACACGCCGTCTGCTTAAAGAGCACAACATACTCATCAAGGACTGCAAGAACAAGACGGGCCTGTCTGAAGGCGAATACATCCGCATAGCCATTCGCAACAGTCAGGACAACGACCGTCTCATTGATGCGCTGACAACTATTATGCCCAACAAGTAGTCATCATATGAAACGCCATGTCCTATTGCTCTTCGCACTGCAGCTCTGCCAGATGCTTATGGCCGAGATACCCATCATTGCCTTTTGTGGCATTCCCGCCGAGCACTCGTCGGCAGAAAGGTTCAGGGAGTTTCGCAACTGCGGTTTCGACATATCCATAGAAAACTATGGTGACATGAATGGCCTGCAGCTGAAGGCCATACTCGACGTAGCGCAACGGGAGCATGTCCGTCTGATAGTGCGGTCGGCTTTTTTCGACACACGTCCAGGCAACATTACGCGCCATATCAAAGGACACCCAGCTCTCTATGCCTACTATTTGGAAGACGAGCCTGTAGGCGAAGCCTTGGGCCGCTTGGCCAGAAAAGTCAAAGCCATGAGGGTCAGTGACGACTCTACCCGCTACTACGTCAACCTGATGCCCACATATGGTATAGAGAACCACGACAAGAGGGCTGGTGCCTACAAGCGCTACCTGCAACAGGTATCGGCTCTCAACCTGCCTCAAATCTCGTTCGACCACTACCCCATTTGCGACAATGGCATCAGGAAAGACTGGTACCGCAACCTGGAGTTGGTCCGACGTGAAAGCATGCGCACAAACCGGTCATTCTGGGCCTTCGTGCTCTGCACACCGCACATCTATTATCCACAACCCACCTTAGCCTCGTTACGCCTGCAAATATATTCCAACCTGGTCTACGGTGCCCAAGCCATCCAGTATTTTACCTACTGGACGCCTCACCCTTATGGCGACTACGACTTCCATGACGGTCCGATTGGTCTTGATGGTAAGCGCACCAAGACCTACATGCTGGTAAAGAACATGAATCAGGAACTGCGCAGACAGCTATTTTTGTTCGACGGAGCTACCATTGAGTCGGTCGGCCACCTCATCGACATTCCCGACGGAACCACTAAAGCCGCCAACTTGCCGCGCTCCATCAAACGACTGAGAGTGAAGGGCAAGAAGGGGTGCATCGTCTCGGTAGTGCGAAAAAACAATCACCAATACCTCGCTATAGTCAACAAAGACCTGAAAGGCAAACTCACGCTCAATATCAAAACAGACGAAGGGGCAGCGCTGCTCGACAAGCAACTACGCCCCCAACCGCTGAAATCGATGTATAGGATTACAGCAGGCGATATGCTCATCATCCAACTGCCTTAGCCATTGGCTGCCTAATCAACTTGAACTCAAAAATCTTATAGAGAAACTTCACGCTAATCATCAGCCGATTGGTGTAGATGCCGTTTTCGCGGCAACCGCGCACATCGTCCTTGATTAGCGTCAGCCGACTCTTCAGGTTGCGGGTGCTGGCACCACCGGTGCGCATCGTCACAAAGTCGAGGGGCAGGTAGGTGGCCTTGATTTTATGCACCATGAAGAGGCGCACCATCATCTCGTAGTCAGAGCCAATTTGGTAATCGGTCTTATAAAGTCCTGCTTTCTCGAACACCTCACGCCGACAGTAGAACGAGGGATGGGCCGGCATGAAGCCGAAGCGCAGCCAAAGCGGGCGGAATAATTTCGAGCTGTAGTAGCGCACGCACTTCTCCGGCTCACCGTCGTGAATGAAGTGGATGTCGCCATAGACGGCATCGGTCGTTGGGTCGTCGAAGACCTTGACAAGCCGCTCCACTACATCGCTGCTGGTGAAGAAGTCGTCGGAGTTCAGGATGCCCACAACGTCGCCCGAAGCCATTCTGAAGCCTTTGTTCATGGCATCGTAGATGCCGTGGTCTTTTTCCGAAATCCATTTCAGTCGACCGTCGAAATGCGGTTCGTAGTGCTTAATCAGGTCGAGCGTTCCATCAGTCGAGCCACCGTCTACCACGATATACTCTATATCAGGATAAGTCTGGCCGAGAACCGACTTCATCGTGTCGTCCACCGTTTTCGCACTGTTATATGTAGCTGTTATTATCGATACTTTCACGTTTCCCAATATCAAAGGTTTTTTTATAGAACGCACAAGCTCGCGCTTTATTGTATTGTGCTATTAAAAACTTAATTGGGGAGACATCTGCTTTTGTGTCTTTGTAGCGAATAGTTGTTTTGTCAAGATAACTACAAAAAATTAACACTTAAAAAACTTAGATTCCAGGGATAGAGAGAGGCTGTTTTGGACAGAAATTGTGATAATTTAGGCTTGAACAGCAACTATTTCCTTTTGAAAAAAAGCGTAGTTTTGCTAACTTATCGATAAGTTGGCGTGGCAGAAGGCTGCTTTTTTGAAATAAAAGCGAGGCTGCAAGCCGAGACTTATCGATAAGTGGTCTTCTAACTCATCGATGACTTTCGCGCTACTCATGCCGACTTTTTGGAAACTTATCAATAAGTCAGACCCAAAGTCATCGATAAGTTGACCGTCTACTTATCAATAACTTTTGCCGGGGTTATCGATAAGTTGGTGGCCGACTTATCGATAAGTTGGCTGAAAATGCCCTTTTCTGGCATCGGAAGACAGAAATACGGCCACACAAGAAGGGCCGTTTTAGCAGCCAACAGATAGTTGGCAAGCAAAAACGACCACTTTTTCATAGTATTTTGTCCATTCTTTTCTTAAAATGTTAAATAACCGATGAGAGAGAAAAACGGAATGATGCCAAGGAATTACTGTTGTCCATGCAATAATCATGTCGTTTTTCGGTTATAATAGAAAACATGACTGCATGACAACATATTTACTCTATATCATCATATCCTTCCTTTGCAGCGCCGTGTGCGGTTTTGTGTTCATACCGCTCATCATCTCGTTTTGCAAGCGGAAAGGACTCTACGACCTACCCGACGAACGTAAACTACACCATTCGAACATACCGCGCCTGGGCGGCATCAGCTTTCTGCCCAGCATGTTTCTGGCGGCACTGGCAGCTCTGGCCCTGAACAACCACTTTGCCAACGACGACCAGATGACCATCAGTCTCTGGACGGCCTACTTCGTCATCAGCCTGCTACTCATCTACGGCGTAGGACTGGTCGACGACCTCGTGGGGCTGGAGGCTACACCGAAGTTTGTAGTGCAGATTATTGCGGCCGTGCTCATGCCTGCCGCAGGACTCTACTTCAACAACCTATACGGCTTGCTCGGCATCTACGAGATAGGCTACTGGCCCGGCGCGCTGTTCACGGTCTTCGTCATCGTCTTCATCAGCAACGCCTTCAACCTCATCGACGGCATCGATGGGCTGTCGGGCTCGCTGTCGTTGCTGGCCTTGGGCGGATTTCTGGTGCTCTTCCTGCATCAGGGCATGGTGCTCTACGGCATTCTCATTGCCGGACTGATGGGAGTGCTTGCGTCTTTCTTATACTATAACATCTGGGGAAAGGTCGAGAAGGGACAGAAGATTTTCATGGGCGACGCCGGTTCGCTGACGCTGGGTTTCATCTTAGGATTCCTGGCCGTGAAGTACTCCATGAACAACCCCAGCGTGATGCCCTACCGCCCCTACTCCATGCTGTTGGCCTACACGCTGCTGGTCGTGCCGGTGTTCGATGTGGTGCGCGTGTCAATTCTGCGCATCCATCACCACAAGCCCATCTTCGATGCCGACAAGAACCACATCCACCACAAGCTGTTGCGCACGGGCATG
>Ga0326511_10002868_pt1 | contig 13912 bp, 15 predicted proteins | sample 0_2496_0518_D_FD_203701 | JGI IMG/M metagenome (GOLD analysis project Ga0326511, IMG submission 203701) | Bovine rumen microbial communities from UC Davis, California, United States - 0_2496_0518 | ecosystem: Host-associated > Mammals > Digestive system > Stomach > Rumen | place: USA... | reverse complement strand
ACTGAAAGGTCATGTACAATAGTAACTGCACAACCGACATTTGTTGAGGTGGTTGCAATATGATACATTGCACCTAATCCTGCAATTAATATTATTAAAATAATTAGCCATCTTTTATCCATATTATACCCTCAATTATTTTTTTCCCTAATAGCATTAGCTATGTATGCATCACAAACTTCATTAACTTCTCCTTCCATAACTAGTTTTCCATTATCAATCCAGATACATTTGTCACAAATTTTTCTAATCTGACTTATGGAATGTGAAACTAATAAAACTGTAACTCCTTCAGCCATCATTTCATTAATCTTTTCAGAACTTTTCTTTCTGAATTTAATATCTCCAACAGATAAGATTTCATCAACAATTAAAATGTCAGGTTCTACAAGGGTTGCAATTGAAAAACCAAGTTTTGCTCTCATACCTGAGGAATAATTTTTAACAGGATAATTAATGTATTCTCCAAGTTCTGAAAATTCAACAATTTCTTCAAATTTTTCATCTAAGAAATGTTTTTCCATACTTAAAAAAGCACCATTTAGATAAATATTGTTTTTTCCAGTATAATTTTTATCAAAACCGGCACCAAGCTCAAGTAATGGAGCAACTTTTCCTTTAATTTGAATGTTTCCGGATGTTGGCTCATAAACTCCTGCCAATATCTTTAAAAGTGTACTTTTTCCAGCACCATTAAAACCTAAAATTCCAAGCTTGTCCCCTTTATAAACTTTAAACGAAATATCATCAAGAACTCTGACTTTTTCTTTTTCTTTTTTAGATCTTTTCAATGTTCTGATAACATATTCTTTTAATGTATCAATTTTGTCTCTGGTTATTTTGAATTCCATACTTATGTGTTCTACATTAACTACTACATCTTCATCAAGTAAATTAGCGTAATCTTTGTTTGCGCCTGGATTAAAAATATTTTTTATTTTATTAAAAATTCCCATATTATGACCCACTTTATAATTCTAATGCTAATTTCTTCTCGTATATATTGAATAAGATTACTCCGATTCCAAATACTGTAAATGCAAATGCTGCTAGATATGATAATGTTGACAAGTCTGGGAATAGTCCATAAACAACTGATTCCCTAAAGCAGGTAACTGCTGAATATACTGGATTTAATGTAAATATGGCCTGTATTTTTGCCGGTACAATTTCGATTGGATAAAACAATGCAGATGCATACATTAAAATTAATGTAAATACATTGTATAAATGACCTATATCTGAGAAATAGGTGTTACATACTGCTAAGATTAATCCAACACCGAAGATCAATATGATAAATAGCATAATTGGTATTATTGCAAAAATTGCAGTCCAGTGGAATTCTGCACCGGTAATTAACATAACTCCAAATAAAATGACAAATGAAATTAAGAAGTTAACAAATTCATAACACACAGCACTAACTGAAAACATATATTTCGGAACATAAATCTTTTTTAACAGTGAAGCATTTCTTTTAACAGAATTCATTGCTCCTTTTGTAGCGGAGCTATAAAAATCATATAAAATTCTTCCAGATAAAAAATAAACTGGATAATTATCAATATTTCTTCCAAACAACATTGAAAAGATTGCTGTAAAGACTAACATAATTAAAAGTGGATTGAAGAAACTCCAAAGAATTCCCAATACGGAATCCTTATACTTTGAAGTTAAATCCCTTTTAACTAATTGTCTTAATAAGAATGCTTTTTCCGATACTGTGTCAAACATGTTATAACCAATTTCATTTTTTTTTAAATAAATTTTATATTATAGTTCATAAATATTTTGTTGTTATTTTCTTCTTTTTTCAAATTCATCAAATATTTCATCAATGGAAATGCCTTTCTTCACTAATATTAATAATGTATGAAATATTAAGTCAACAGATTCATAAACTAAATTTTCATTATTTTTAGCAGCTATTATTACTTCTCCAGCTTCTTCAGCTATTTTTTCAAGTATTTTATCTTCTGCTTTTTTATCACTATCTTGCATGATGTTTGATGTATATGAATCAATAGGATTGTCTCTTCTTGATTCTAATACTTCATATACTTCACGTATAATTTTATCATCACTCATTAATCATCACCTTTAGATGCCTGTTCTTGCATACTTTCGGTAAGTGCGATTAAAGGGTGTTTATCATCATCAATAATTTCGATATCATCAAAACTTTTAATTCCAGCTTTATCTGCTGTTTTTTCCATACCTAATTTAATATCTTGACCTAAATCGATTACATATGAATCAACAGTTTCATATCCTATTTGGGATGATGCAACTGCTCTGTGATGTCCATCAACTAAAATCCATCTGTCTCCTGTTTTAACAACTATAGCAGGTTCAGCTAATCCCATTTCTAATTCATAACTTCTACCTTCAAGTTCATCAGCATATACTCTGTCCTGAGTTGGTCTTAATTTATTAGTTTCTACTTTTTCACGTTTTAAAGTAGTTTTGATGCCGTATAATTGTTCCATTGTATTTTTAAAGTATTCAACTTTATTAGGAGTTGACCTTTCAATATGTGAGCGAACCATATCGGTATTTGTAATAATTCCTACTATATTTCCTTTTTCGTTTACAACAGGCATTCGAGATATTCCACGTCTAAACATAACTCTTGAAGCGTCATTGATTGATAAATCCTGGTTGGCAACTACTAATTTTGTACTCATAATTCCGTCAACTGTATCTGCCCATTCTTTAGCTACGATGTCGAATGCAGTTACCATACCAACTAATTTGTCATTATCAACAACAGGATAACTGTTGTGGTGACTTTCTTTCATCAAATCAATGATTTTTCTAGTTTCAGTGTCTGGAGAAACACAAATAACGTTTTTTGTCATGTAATCTTTTACATAAGACTTTTTTTCTGCCATAAATGTCTCCTCACTATTCAATATTTTCTTTTAAAAGTTTTACAGTTTCTCCGGGATCTGCTTTTCCACGGGTCAATTTCATTACCTGACCTACTAAGAAATTAAGAGAAGCTTTTTGACCAGCTAAGTAATCATCAACAGCTTTTGGATTTTCATCAATTGCCTGTTTTACTGCAGCTAATACTTCATCATCTTTTACAACACCAAGCAATCCTAATTCCTCAGCAATAGCTCTTGGGGATTTGTCATTATTTGGCATTTGCTCGATGATTTTATGTGCTGCTTTTGCGGTAATTTCTTTATCCTGAAGCATTTTTAAAAATTCAACTAAATCTTCAACAGTAATTTCACTATCTGCAAAGTCTAATTTATTATATGATAAAACTCTTTTTAGTTCATCTCTCATTACTTTAGCTGCAAATTGTGAATCAACTTCTTTTACAACTTCTTCATAAGCTATAGCTAAATCAAGTTCTGATGTTAATACTTTAGCAGATTCTTCATCAATCTTATAATCATCAACAAATCTTTTAACTTTATTGTGAGGTGCTTCAGGCATTGTGTCTGAAATTCTCTGAATTGTTTCGTCTGAAATTTTCATTGGTGGTAAGTCAGGATCTGTAATAAATCTATAATCGTCAGCATCCTCTTTCATCCTCATTCCAACAGTAATCATTTGGGATTCTAAGTATGCACGTGTTTCCTGTTTAACTTCCACTCCTCTTTTCATAAGGTTTTTTTGTCTTATAAGTTCAAATTTCAATGCTTTGTATGCACCTTTAATGGAGTTTACATTTTTCATTTCCACTCTGTTTCCTCCGTTTATGGAAATGTTAACGTCAGCTCTCATGGTACCTTCACCACGTGCTCCTCCACTATATTGTAAAACACGAATTAATTCCTTTAAGAAGTTTCTTGCTTCTTCAGGAGATTTTATATCAGGTTCTGTAACAATTTCAACTAATGGTATTCCAGAACGATTAAAGTTAACAGTACCTCTGTCAGGTTTAAACTGACCAGGGTCTTCTTCAGCGTGAATTTCTCTTATTCTAATTCCATTTAATTCACCTTTAATTCCAATAGGTACTGAAGTTCTCTGATAACCAGATGGTAAATCCGGATAATCGTAATGTTTTCTCATAAAATAAATAACGTCTTGATCAATTTCACAGTTAAGCATTAAAGCAATCATCAATGCATTTTCCAATGCTTTTTCATTTGTAGGGTGTGGCTTGGCACCTGGTTGATTTAAACAAACTGGGCAGATGTTTGAATTAATTGGTGCATCCTGATAATTTGTAGGACAGTCACAAAATAATTTTGATTCAGTTTCTAATTGTACGTGGATTTCAAGTCCACACATCATGTCGACATCGTCACTAATAATAATTCCTCCATAGGATAATTTTTTATATTATCATTATATTTGTATACTATAATTTATAAATATTATCTAAAAAATAGGTATATTTAATATTAAAAAAAATTTAAAAAAATAATGAATTAGTTTTCAAATTCATTAATTAATATTTGTGCCTGTTGCCAGTCGTTATGGTCATCAATTTCAGTCCATTTCAAACCATTTGTTAAAACAAAATCAATTGGAGTAATTGTACTTAATTTTTTATATGCAAAATCGTAATAATTCTGTTCGTTTTCAGCTATTAATTCTTCAAGAATTTCATTGAATTTTTGGATATCTTTTTTGGCAACTTTTGAAACACCGATAAATTCTCCGGTTGATGTTGGAATGTCAATTTCTTTTCCAATTTCTTTTATTGTTCCGGTAGCTATTGATTTATCGTCATTTAAAGTTTCATCTGAAATAATTAATTTAAATGATTCTTCATTAAGCTGTTTGTAATTATCAACAATCAGACTTGTGTTTTCTCTTTTTGAAATATCTTCAATGATTTTTGGATCTACAACATTATCTCCATTGATTAATATGAAATCTTCATTTTTCTCATCTTCAATATATTTGCTTGCAAGATATGTTGATACTGATGTATTTGTAACGTCATATCTTTCGTTTTCAATTATATTGATGTTTATGGAATATTTTTCTTCTAATTTAGGAGTTAAATCTATTACTTTATCTTTATTATATCCGACAATCACAATAAATTCTGAAATTCCAACGTTTATACAATTTTTCATCATTCTTTCAAGTAATGTCATTTTATTTACTTCCAGTAATGGTTTTGGAATTTCTTTAGTAAGGGGCATTAATCTTGTACCCATTCCTGCTGATAAAATTACGCCAATCATAATATTCGCCTTTTATTCTATATTTTCCCATAATTTATTAAATGCTTTAATGGGAGATATTTTTTTAATTATTACATCATAAACAAAATTTACAATATCGCTGTTAATATTGTGGTTATCACAAATATCTTTAATAGCTTTGATGGAATTTTTTCCTTCAAAAACAATTCCGCTTGCAGCTTCATCAATAATCAATCTTTGACCATATAAAATTCCTAAAGTATGGTTTCTACTTTCAGAAGATGTGGATGTTAATATCAAATCACCAAAACCACAATATTCATGTGCTGTTTTCGAATCACCGCCAGAAGATTCAATAATTCTGATAGTGTCAATAAAACCTCTGGTTAAAATACTATATCGGGCATTTTCATTTATGTTCATTCCTTCACAAATTCCATTTGCTATTGCATTGATATTTTTTAAAATGCCGCAAAGTTCAATTCCCTTAATATCATCAATTATTCTAACTTTGAATTGTTTTGTAGCTAAAGCTTTTTTAACTTTTTTGGAATTTTCTAATTTTCTTGATGATATATTGGTTATTGTAGGTTGATTTAACATTATTTCGGATGCAAAATTAGGGCCGGATAATGCAACATAATTTTCATCGAAATATTCGCAGATTAAATCTCCCATTGTCTTTAATGAGGGGTATTCAATCCCTTTTGCAGTTGTAACTAAAATAGTGTCCTTGCTTATTACTTCTTTTAAATCTTTTAATATTGATCTGAATGCAGATGAAGGAATTGTCAAAAATATGATTTCACAATCCTTTAAATCATTTAAATTAATTGTTGCACCAATATTTTCATGTAGTTTCAAATTAGGATAATATTGTGTATTAAATCCTTTGTTGTTGATATCATCACATAAATCCTGTTTTCTAACATGTAATATTACATTATCTACATTTTCACTAATTATTTGTGAAATTGCTGTACCTAATGCTCCAGCACCAATAACGCCAACATTTAATGTCATTAAAATACCTTCGTTTGTTGTTTTATATTATAATATTAATGTTTTTAATATTTATTTTTTAAAGACTCTTTAACATATCTTTTAATAAATTTGTCTAATTCAGGTGAAACTTCACTTTTTTCAGGTCCTAATTTGTCTTTGTCTGTAAAAGTTCCTTTTAACTCACGTCCAGCCCATTTAACTTCTTCTTCAACTCTTTTTCCATACTTGGTGCCAAACATTTTAAATAATGGGAATTTTGTTATTCCATTTGCACCGCTTAATATTAAAATTCCAATATTTGCTAAATTGTCTATCCATGTTCCACAGATTATTTCTATGTCTGGAAAAGCTAATCTGATTTGTGATACTACTTGGGCATAATAAAGTGATGCGGGCTGTGATGAATTTGCATAAACTGTTTCTTTGTGAGGATTTAATGAGTAAAAGATTACACGATCAATTTTATGTTCTTTTATATAATCAATAATATAACCAACATCATCTAAGGTTTCACCAAGTCCTAAAATTATTGTAATAGCTTTTTTAAATCCTAAATCTCCAGAAACATCTAACATATTACTTATATCTTCCAATTTTTTAGAAGGACAAACTTTTTTGTGAATTTCCGGATTTGCTACTTCAACTGCTCCAGTTATTCCTTTAATTTCATTACCATAATCGTTTAGTTCATCTGTAATTCCAGTGTTTAACCAGACACCATCTCCAGTAATATTTTTTATATTTGTTGCGATTTCTTTAATTTCTTGAGTTGTAAATGAGTCATATCCTCCTGATAAAAATTCAATATTCCAGTCCAAACGTTTACACATTTCTGCTTCAGCATAGATATTGCTGATATTTCGTCTGGCTTTTTTTGGATCATTGATTTTTTCTTTTTGGGTGGACATATAACAAAATGCACAATCTCCTTTATCGCACCACCAGGATAGAAATACTGCTCTTTCTAATGTTATTAAGTTTCCATGGTTTTTTAGGGTAATGTCGTTAGCTTTTTTAATTAAGTCAAATATGTTATAATCCATATTGTAATATATTATTCTTAAACTTTATATATTAGTTAGAATTAATTAATGTATAGACTTTATAATTTTTGGAATTATTGTCGAATTACCAAAACATTTATATACTATGCTAATTATAGTTATTATTACTGTTTAAAGTCTTTTGATTTTTAAACATGGGTTTTATTTGGTTAAGTTAGATGGGTGTCTTATGCCATCGTAGCTCAGTAGGTAGAGCGTTCGGCTGTTAACCGATTGGTCACAGGTTCGAGCCCTGTCGATGGCGCTTTTGGGCCCATAGCTTAGCCAGGTAGAGCGTCCGGCTCATAACCGGAAGGCCATGGGTTCGAACCCCATTGGGCCCATGTTAATTAAACTTTATTGTATCTTGCTCCGGTGGTGTAGTCCGGCCAATCATTTCGGCCTTTCGAGCCGAAGACTCGGGTTCGAATCCCGGCCGGAGCATTTTAAAAAATTTGTTAAGATTTTTAATGGTTTCTATGTATCCTTTCTTTTTCATAAGCGGGGGTGCCCGAGAGGCCAAAGGGGACAGGCTTAGGACCTGTTGACGCAGGTCTACCAGGGTTCAAATCCCTGCTCCCGCACTTTTAACATTTTTTTTAGTATTTAATATTTAAATGCCGGGGTAGGGTAGGCGGTCATCCTCCGGGACTGTGGATCCCGGGACTCGGGTTCGAATCTCGGCCCCGGCCCCATTTAATAATTTATTTTTTTGATTACTTTTCAAATGCTCTTACATTTCTTTTATATATTATCGAAATTAGATTAACTAATATTGATATTTAATTTTGAGTGTTATTATGGCTAAGAAGGGTTCGGCTGAAGAGAGAGATTTGGTACATAAACTTTGGGAAAGAAATTTCGCAGCAATGAGGGCTCCTGCTTCTGGTGGAGCTACTAAAAATCCATTACCTGATGTTATTGCAGGAAATGGAAAGTTATATCTTGCAATTGAAGTTAAAACAACTACAAAAGATAAAGTTTATATTGATGCTCCTCAAATTGATGCTTTGTGTGAATTTTCAAAAATATTTGGTGCAAAACCATATATTGGTGTAAGATTTAAATATACTAAATGGCTTTTTTTAGAACCTGCTAATACTCCAAAAACCAGAAATGGGAATTATAAGGTTGAAAAAGATTATGCCTTAGAAAAAGGCTTTGAAATTGATGAAATTGCTGGTATAGATGTTCAGGTTAAATTTTAATTTAATCGTAACTTTTATATATAATTAAAATAAATTTAATATTGTATATGTAGTTGGGGTTATAGTGTAACCTGGCATCATCTGGGACTCCAGTTGTCTTTGAAGAAATATACGCGTAACTGAACAGTATCCGTTGTGATGATCAATTGGAGTACTGAGGCAAGAGAAATCCCAGGATCGGGGTTCAAATCCCTGTGACCCCATTTTTATAAAACTTTTTTTTTCAAAACTTTTAATTACTTATTTGTTTATATTTATTTTCATGAGTTCAGATATTGTTTATATTTTAGGATTTAATATTGATTCCAATTGTTATTTAATTGACAATAATATTTTGGTAGATACAGGTGCTGGTGAAAATAAGGATTATCTTTTTTCCAAACTTCGTGAAAATGGTGTTGAACCGGAAGATATTGAAATGGTTGTAAATACTCATTGTCATTTTGACCATATTGGAGGTAATTATCTTTTTCCAAATGCAGAAATTGCAGTGCATAAATCAGACGCAGTTTCAATGAAAAATAAGGATACTTTAGGCACTGGTGGCAATGCCTTTTTATACTGCGATGGTGCTAATTCAAGAGTGGATAGAGAATTATCTGGCGGTGATAAAATAGCTGACTTTGAAGTTATCCATACTCCAGGACATACCAGTGGCGGGATTTGTCTTTGGGATGGTGAAAATCTAATCAGTGGTGATACAATTTTTGCCGGCGGTGGTGTTGGCAGAATGGACATTGGCGGCAACTATGATGATATGAAAAACAGTGTTGAAAAGTTAATGGAATTAGATGTTAAAAACATCTATCCAGGTCACGGTCCGATAGTGGAAAAAAATGGAAAAGATCATATTAAATTATCTTATTCCTTTTTATAATTATTTTTCTAATTTCTTAGATAATTTTTTGAAGTTTCCTCTTTTAACTAATACGGAAACTTTTTCCCCACGACTTATTGTGTTGTCTGCTTGAGGAATTACCAGCTTACCATTATGGTATGTAGCTATTATAATGAATTCTTTTGTTGGAGAAATATCTTTAAATCTTTTTCCAATTACTTTATCATTAGTAATGGTAATATCTAAAATTTCAGCATCTCCTTCTCCAAGGGTCATTAATTCTGCAACATTTGGTCTTGTTACATATTGCTGTAATTGTCCTGCAGCGGTAATTTCCGGACTTATTACCTGGTCAATTCCCACTTCTTTAAATGCTTCTTCGTGGTCAGGATTACTTACACGGGCAATGATATTTGGAACATTGTACTTTTTAACTAAAATACATGAAAGCAGGTTTGCTTCATCATTACCTGTTGTTGCAATAAAATAATCAGCATCTTCAATATTTGTTTCTTCAAGAAGTTTAGAATTAGTTCCATTTCCACATATTACCAATGCATCAAGCTCAGATGCAACTTCACTACATAATGCTTCATCACTTTCGATTAATGTAATGTCATATCCATCTTCAATTAATAAATTCGCAAGGGAAAGTCCTACTCGACCTCCTCCCATGATAATAATATACATTAAATCCCCTCATATTTTTGATAATCAATATTTATTTTGAAACATTATAAAGTTATCTTTTAAATATTTCAAAAAATGCCCTAATTGTAATTAGTACAGGATATATTTCTAATCTTCCGGTCCACATGTTGAAGATACTGATAATTTTTAAAGGGTCTTCCAGGCTAAAATTAATCTCTCCTAAAGTTAAACCTACATTTCCCTGAATGGAGATGGTATCGAATAAACTTTTAAAAGGGTCATGGCCGTATAGACAGAATAGGGACCATGTAATCAATATGCAAATCAAATAAAGGGTTATATAATTTCCACTATCTCCGATAGCTTTTTGTGAAACTTTGGTATTGGATATTTTAATTGGTACAACTCTTCCTTCAGGTGATAGGATTTCTCTGATGTGTTTGTAGATTCCTTTAAAGAATATTATAATTCTTGAAAGTTTAATAGCACCTACAGTAGATCCGCTTGATCCACCAACTAACATAAGTCCCATAATACAAATCAATACAAATGATGGCCATTTAGCCATTAAATCATAACCCTGAACACTTCCACCAGTTGTTGTTGCAGCTGAAACTACTGTAAATAATAAATCCATAGGAACGATGTGTGATGCAAAATAAAGTATGATGGTAACAACGGCGATTACAGTTATCATTACTTTAAACTGTAAATCCTGTATTAATGATTTTCCTCTGGTTTTGATAACTTTATAATGAACCAAAAAGCTTGTAGCTCCTAAAATCATTAATACCATTGATATGAAGTAGATTACATCGCTGTGGTAGTATCCGATGTTTGCATTTTTAATACTCATTCCTCCGGTAGATATTGTGGTGAATGTATTACAAATAGAGTCAAAAAGAGGCATTCCGGCAAGGAAATATAAAATTATTCCTGCTGCAGTATAAATTAAATAAATTTTAATGGTTTGAATCAATGTGGCTTTGGTACTTGGTTTTAAACGTTCTTCACGGGCTTCGGATTGGTATAATTTTGAGGATGAACCTCCGTGACTTGATAAAACAGCAACAATCATAACAATAATTCCTAATCCTCCAATCCATTGTTCTAGAGATCTAAAAAATAGCATACTTTGAGGTAGGATTTCAACATTCTGATACATTGTAACTCCGCTTCCGGTTAATGCTGACATACTTTCAAAAACACCGTTGATGAAACTTAAATCAGTAACCATCAGCATTACAAGTCCACTAATTAAACTTGCCCATAGCCATGAAACAGTTGAAATAATCATCCCATGTTTTAATCGCATCTTTCTGCTGGAATAAGTATCGAGTAATTTTGTACAAGCAAATCCTAGAATTATAGATATTAAAGCAGGGATTATATATCCTATAAAATTAAATTCAAGATATATTAAATCAACAATGATGGGAATCAGACACATTAATCCTATTCCAATCATTAATTTTCCTGAATTATTTGCTACAATAAGTAAATCAGTTTTGTTAATATATCTCATTATTGTAATAATTTGAATAAATATCTATATAAATTTATAAGTATGAAATGAAATATTTATAATAAACTATGGATAAAAAATCAATATTTTTTTTAGGAGTCAGTATTCTGATATTGGCTGTAATGCTTTATTGGGTAGGTATTGATAATGTCATTAATGCTTTAAAGATGGCTAAACTTGAGTTAATAGTTTTAGCGATATTAGTTCAGGTTGCAGTTTATTTGATGTACAATTTGCGTTGGAATATATTAAATAATTCTGCAAACTTGAATGTCAGCTTTAAAAAACTGCTTCCGATGACATTAGTTGGTCTTGCTATAAATAATATCACTCCTTCAGGACGTGGTGGTGGAGAACCTGTAAGAGCATATATTCTAGCTCGTGAAGAAGGATATAATATGGAAGAAACTTTTGCAGCGGTAGTTGCTGATAGGGCTTTAGATACATTTCCGTTTATTATTTTAGCTATAGTTACTATTATTGGAGCAACATTTTACTTCGATATTGATTCTTGGTTACTTGTTGTGATGGTTTTAGCAGTAATAGCTATTGTAGTTATTTTAATTTTGCTTATTTACATGTGTATAAATCCTAATTTTGGATTTAGATTGGAAGGATGGATTTTAGGTATTGTAAAACGTTTTTCTAAAAAGAATCAGGAAAATTTGGAAAGCAGAGTTCATTCAATAATTGAAGGTTTCCAAACTACTATTAAAATGCTGTTATCTAACAAAAAGACATTGGTTATAACTTTAGCATTGTCCTTTTTCATTTGGGCTTTGGAAATTTCTCGTGTTTATTTTGTATTCCTGGCTTTTGGAGCAAACATCAATCCGATTATAATTGCTGAAGTATTTATTATTGCTTCTCTGGTTGGTATGATTCCTCTTCTTCCGGGAGGTCTTGGAGCAGTTGACGGTATCATGGTTTTATTCTATTCTGCAGCAGGTATTTCATCTTCACTTAGTGCCGCAGCTACTGTTATTGAAAGATTAATTTCATTCTGGTTAGCTACTATTATAGGTATGATTATTTTACCTTATTATGGTGCATCTGTTTTGGATAAAATTTCATTAGGTTCAAACTCTGATGATGATGAAGAAATCTCTGATGGGGATAAAAAAGAAATTGAAGCCAAAGAGGATGAGTAATTTATTAAATAAGTTGTTTAAAACAACTACTTTTATTAATTATTTTAAGATTAAATTACCTGCAGTTACTTTCATATAATCAATTTTTTATATTAAATATTTTTTAAATTTACAAATTAAATAGAAAGTTTTATTTTAATTTATTTTCATAAATTTAATTATCACAAAAAATTTTATTTTTTTAAAAAAATTTTGGTGAAAATATGGAAATTAATGGTGTAGATATTAAAGATACTTATGCAGAAGGTTTCGGAATCAAAGTAACTAGAATTTTAGTTACTGCAGCAACTGAAGAATTAGCAAAAATAGCAGCTACTGAAGCAACAGGTTATGGAACCTCTGTTATTGGATGTCCTGCTGAAGCAGGTATTGACTGTTTTGTACCAGCTGAAAATACTCCTGACGGAAGACCAGGTTATGTAATCATGATTTGTCAAGGTGGTAAAAAAGCACTTGATCATGAATTAATGGAAAGAATAGGTATGTGTATTTTAACTTCCCCAACTGCAGCAGCATTTAATGCTCTTGATGCGGAAGATACCTTAAACACCGGTGCTAAATTAAAATTCTTCGGTGACGGTTTCGAACAAGAAGTTGAAGTTGATGGAAGAAAAGTATTTTCTATCCCAATTATGTCTGGTGACTTTTTAGTAGAATCTGACTTTGGTTACAAAGATGGTGTAGCTGGAGGTAACTTCTTTATTTTAGCTAAAGATCAAATGATTGGTGTAGCAGCAGCTCAAGCAGCAGTTGAAGCTATTTCCAAAGTTGAAGGTGTAATTACTCCATTCCCTGGAGGTATGGTTGCATCAGGTTCTAAAGTAGGTTCTAACAAATACGCAAAATTCTTAAACGCATCAACTAATGAAAAAATGTGTGTAACTTTAAAAGATAAAGTTGACTCTGATATTAGAGATGACGCTGACGGTGTATTTGAAATTGTTATTGATGGTGTAGATGAAGAATCTGTTAAAGCAGCTATGAAAGCAGGTATTGAAGCTGCTTGTGCTGTTGAAGGTGTACTTGAAATTAGTGCAGGTAACTTCGATGGTAAATTAGGTTCTGCTATCATGCACTTACAAGAATTATTCTAGAGAGTTAAACTCTCTAATTTCTTTTTTTTATTTATTTTTTGTATAATTTTGAATTTCATCCATTTTTTTAATCACAACTTATTTATGCCAATGCTAAAAATATTATTTAATATAATTTAGTATTTGGTGAAAACATGCAGTTTTTTAAAAAAAGTATTAAAATTTCATTAATTCTTTTAATTTTAATCGTTAGTTTAAGTTTTGTTTCGGCTCATGAAAATACAACAGATGTTGTTAAAGATAAAATTAAATAAAATTAAAAAATTGG
>Ga0326511_10002867_pt1 | contig 13915 bp, 32 predicted proteins | sample 0_2496_0518_D_FD_203701 | JGI IMG/M metagenome (GOLD analysis project Ga0326511, IMG submission 203701) | Bovine rumen microbial communities from UC Davis, California, United States - 0_2496_0518 | ecosystem: Host-associated > Mammals > Digestive system > Stomach > Rumen | place: USA... | reverse complement strand
GTATAAATTCATCAAAATAAAACACTTTACCATCTGCAACGTGAGCAAGAATACAACTCATCGGATCTACGTTAAAATCAAAAGTAAGATGTAACGGTAAATCAGGTTGATAATGTAACTCTTTGATGTTTTCATTAGAAAAGTTTTTGACAATTAAGCCGCTTGTATAATCGCCAAACTCCCCTAATACATTTATTCGGTAATATTCCTCATCGTAAAGCTCTTTCATACTTTCGACATAATCAGGTTCTAAAAACTTGTTTTGTGTAGTCGGGGCTTGTATTAATCTGTAATTGTCGGGTTTTTCTTCTACAAAATATTTGTATATCCAACCTTTGGAACTTTCAGGGTTTGTATGTCCGAATAATCTATATTTGAATCCGTTTTTGCGCCATTCAGGTTTTATATTCTGTCGTAAACGAGATATAAGCATTTTAAAGGTGCTTTCGGGTGTGTCTGACATTTCTTCTAATTCTACAAAAGCAAGGTTTAAAGATTTCAGTTTGTTTGGCTCTTGTAAGTGCCTGAATAATATCTCTGAACCGTTTTTAAACTTCAATATTTCTTCTGACTTTTGGTATTCATAATGATAACCTTCTCTAAATCCCATATTGTCTAAATGTTTAAAGTATTGTTTTAGCGTGGTATCTCTTAATAGTGTATATGTTTGCGCTCCGACAAGTCCTGTAACCCCCGGATATTTTAAACAAAATAAAATCCCTAATAAAGAACCGCAAAATGTTTTCCCTGAACCGTAACCGCCCTGATATAAAGCAATATCTCTTGGGTAATTGCCAACATTTAATAAAAATTCTTTTTGAGCGGGCAATAGTTCGTAATCCATTAAATCCCCTTAATGTTGATTACAGGTAATTCGATTTCTTGAGTAAATTCAACGGCTTTACGCTGCGGATAAACATATTTTAAAAGTTCTTTATAACATTGGAATCTGATTTGTTCATCTTCTGTATATCTTGCAATATCTAGTATTTCATCAATACAGTTTATCCCTTTTTGTTCAAGTCGCTCTTGTACCCCAAGATTATTTTTATTTTTTGTGCCTTTTTTCCTTCCTGAATTTTCAGGCTTTGCATCACCTTTTTTGAATGTCATATTTTTACCTCTTTATTAACCAGTTACAAGGCAATTTTATTATATGTAGTGCTTGTTTTATTGAAAAATCCTTGTGGAGTAACCGCAAGAATTTTTCGTGGATTTCTATTCTTTTTTTTATATCCCAATCTTCTGTGCCTATAATTTCAGCCGCTCTGACTGTAAATTTTTGTCCTTCGTATGTTGTGCCTTCATACTCATAAGGTTTTTTATCATATTCTATTGTCCAAATCTTTAATCCATCAATTATTCTTACTTTATCATTTTCAGAATTTGTATTTAAAATTTCTATCCCGCAATAATTATAAATTTTCGAATAAATATCATCTAATTTTTGATAATCAGATGCATATTCAAAACTGTTACTTATTTTTAAATTTTCGCTGCTATAATCTTTATATTGTTTTATATAGGTCGGCACTTTGTACCGCACCCTCTTTTTACCTGTGATGTACGGAGAAACTTCAAATAAACTTGTTTGAACTTGAGCAGCCATACAAGTATATTTTATATCGTATTGTTATATCTTGTCGATACATGATTTCATGTGTTTTTTGAAAAATACCATTTGATTTTGTTTCTGATAAAATCGCCGCAAGTATTTTTATTTTCGGCAGGGAACGGATGCATATAGATAATATCTATTTTCCCTGCGCTAGATGTTTTCGGATGCGCCAACCCAAATTCATAGTGCGTAAAGACGTGTTGTTTATCAATCGGGATATTGTATTTATTGCATAACTCCGCGCAAAGTTTAAACCCACGTTCTAATTGTACCCTTGTAAGCGGGAACTGCGTATTTTTTACGGTTATTCCTTTAGGAACCCAACAACCGCAAAATGCAACACCTATATTGTTTGTGTTCCCACCGCCGCAATGTTGTGCATATTTGCCGTCATTTACATTTATGTTATCTTCCGGTGCGTATTGTCCTTTATAAACAAGCCCGTTAGAATCAATCATATAGTGATAATGTTTTAATTCCTCTGTGTTTGGGATATTCCGCCCCGCGCTCCAATGGATTGTAATTTTATTTAATGCCATAAAAACATTGTATTAAATTTGAATTTTGACTAATCCTTTATAAAATTTTATCGTGCTCAATTTATGCTCAATCTGATAGAACATAAACCGTAAAATGCGTAAAATTAAAATTTATAAAACTTTATAAAATATTAGAATTAAAGTATGCTCCGGGGCAATTCGTAAAAACCGTAAAATGTAGCAATTAAGATTGCACCTTAAACCGCTCGGACACCTCTCTTAGTCGTAGCTTGTGTTTCAGTTTTTTGTGCTCAATTTGTGCTCAATTTGTTCAATATTTTTCATTTTGTTTAGCAAATCTAATGCCCCAAATTTTACACTTGGCATAACGTCAGCGTATGTATCTAATGTCATTGTTGCCTTGCTATGTCCTAATTGTTTCTGAACATATTTTACAGGAATCCCTTTAGAAAGTAAATAGGTTGCGTAAGAGTGCCGTAAATCGTGAAATCTTAGCTTTTCTATTTGGTTCTCTTCATCTAATATTTCATTACAGCGTTTTAATAACGGTTTAAAATATGTTTCTTCCATATTCCACGGATGCAACGGTTTGCCGTTTATATGAAATACATATTTTGATAATATCCCTTGTTTTTTATGTTCAATCAATACTTCTCTTAATGTTTCGGGCATATCTATAAACCGCTCTTTGCTCGTTTTTGTCGTTTGAGTTATTCCTCTATATATTTGTTTATTTACTCTGATTTTATTCTGTTTAAAGTCAATATCAGACCATTCAAGGGCTAATAATTCTCCCCGCCTCATTCCGGTAAATATTGCTGTATAAAAAAATGTTTTATAGACTTCGGGGCAATTCTGTGCCTGATCCAAAAATACTTCTATTTGTTTTTCATTCAAAAAGTGTATTGTTGGTTTTATCTGCGGTAACGCTTTTAATCGTAATATCGGATTCTGTGATAAAAATTCGTTATCGACTCCATAATTGAGCATCGCTTTTATAAAAGTTATTACTCCATTTATTGACTTATTTACCATTCCCTTTGATTTTAGTTCTAATATCAGGTTTTCAATATGTCTTTTTGTTATGTCTTTTGCTTTTATTCTTAATAACGGCTCTATTGTTTTTAAGTACGATTCATAAAGTGTAATAGTTGAATGTTTGCAATTTAATGCACAATGTCTTTGTAAATACTCTGTTGATAATCTGCGTAAAGTAATATCTGTTGAGCAGTCTGTTACTACATCTTTTAATGCAATTTGTGCATCTAACAATGTTTTATATCCACTTTTGCGGTATTGTCTGCCTGCTGATACCCAAGTAATTTCATAACTTGTATGTTTCCCTGATTTGTTTTTCCAAGTACGTTTCCTAATTCCTGCCATATTACATCCCTACTAAATTTCTGATCTCGTCTAAGTCATAAAATACACATCCGCCTATTTTTATCCGTGTAATAATACCATCTTTCGCCCAGTCATCAATAGTTGAACGACCTAAGCCGATAAATATTTTTTGTAATCCTTTAGCTGTTGTGTATCTTTTATCTGTTATATCCCTATTCATTTGTATAACATTATTCATAAATTTATGCTCCTTTCTTTACATGATTTCATGTAGTTTTGTAACAAAAAAAACAGCCCTTTGGCTGTCTATGCAAATCGTTTTATATACTTCAACATTTCGTCTTCGCTTGCTTCCTCAATGTAGTATAAAAAAACTGCGTGATACTCTAATAAACTTCTTAACTCCGTTAATACTTGCGTATAATCCCTGCGGTATTGCATAATCGGGATTACTTCCTCAAAAAACGGGTTCATATCTATTATGTCCCCGTCTGCGTTCTTTGCTAATTTCTTTGTTTGCTTTTCAGGGTTCATAATGTTATCCCAACGCTTGAATGTATCACTTATTGCCTGTGCCGTTTCTCGTAAATCCTGACTTGTAAATTCAAGCTGATAATTGAAATCTTTGGCTTTACGCTTGATGTTTCTGTGTACTTCATCAAATATCAATTGCGATAACTGTCTGATATATCCTAACTTGTTGTATTGCTTGTATTCTAAAATATCCCGTATTTTGCAAATGTTATCTATTATTTTGCTCATTTTTCAAACTTCCTATATTTTATGTCTAACTTGTCTAATACTTTTAACAAACTTTCAGGCATTGAGTTTAAACTGATAAAATCATTCCCAAATTCGCCCTGGACTTGATGCTCTTTAGCTAATGCAAACATTTCATTATATAAATACGGCTTGTGTTTGTTCGCTAACGTGCTTATTTCTATGTTTATTCTGTTTACTCTCATCTATTCCACCTCCTGTATGTCTATCCATAATACTCATTACAATTTTTATAAAAGTTATCTAATTTTTCTTTACGTTTATCTAAAGTCTTTTGATTAAACTTACATCCTATTTCATATCTTCCTTGATATAAATACTCTGTAACTTCATTATCGGCTACAAGTCCACAAACGTCAGGATAAGTTTCATCAATATCCCAACCATCTAACATTGGTCTATATTTACAACTACAACATCTCATTCCAAAATTCCTTTCACTTGTTGCTTTTCTTCTCCTGTTAGGTCTTGCCAAAGGTTATTGATAAGTCCTGCAATACAACTTGTAAAACTTTCAAAAGTTATATCTACACTACCTTTTTTAATATCAAAATCACCCTTGTTAATTAAAAACATTACTAAATTAATAAGTTTCTCTGCGGTGAATGGTGGATAGTTGTTATATCTGCAATTCTTACATTCATAATCTAAACAATATTCTGCACAATCTTCATCACTCATTCTACCTTTTCTTATGCCTGCTAATATATACATCTTTTCTATTTCGCTCATTGGTTATCCTCCTGTAATACAAACTCATCATATTTTTGTTTTGCTTCTTCTATCGTTTGATAACTTCCAAGATAGTGTGTTTTACCTTTTCTTGTTACGCAAACATAATATTTACCTGTTTTTTTGTCTATATTTATACATTTATAACCTGTTTTATTATTTTTCCCTATACTGGAGTTAATTACATTTGTTTGATAATCTGCTAATCGCAAATTGCATTTCCTATTATCTAAAGGAGTTCTATTTATATGGTCTATTAAAGGATAACTTGTATTTTCAACATTCATTATAAAGCGATGCAATAATATATTATGGTAAATCCCTTTTTTATCTTTTCGCCCTGTATGTACTGTTGTCATTACATATCCTGAACGATTTATAAACCAAGTATATTTTTTAACTCTTTCTACATCATCAATATCTATTTTTACAAGTTTATCTTTTATTTTTATAAAACAAATGTCATCTTTTAAAATATACTCATTTTTGTTGTTCTTTCTTGCAAATTCATATCTACATTCATTAGAACAACATATATTTTTTACGCTTTCAAAACGATTATTATCTACTCTGATTTCTTTTCCGCAATTTTTACAATTAACACTTCTCATTGGTTTGCTCCTTTATAAGTTCAAATTCAATATCAAAAACTGGTTCATTTATTTCCAAATCAGTTTCTCTACCGTCAATATTTGCAGACACTCTTTTAATCAAACCGTAAACTCGTTTTGTTTTATCGTCTTTTTTAGGATATCCGCAGCAAAAACAAACGGCTCTTGAATAAGGAAATCCTGCATCTGTTTCAAAAGTAAAATAATCACCTGTGTTAATTGCATTGGATAACCGTTCTTTAATTCTTGTATATCCTAAAAAATTTGATATTCTGCTTATCCAATATTTACTTTGTACTCTATATTCGTGCGTTTTCTCACCACTTTTGATTTTGTCAAACCATTCTTTTTTCAGATTGAATGTCAGCATCCTACCCCTCGCTTTCTAATAGTTCTTTGTTTTCGTATATGTTGCCGATTACTTCAATATTTTTGATATGTTTAAAACACAATATATGACTAAACCATCCGTATTTTTCACCTGTATAATACTGAAGTTCATAATGTGCATTATCCCACTCAATTTTGCCTATACATAAATCATAAACTTCATCTTTATATTTAACAATATCGCCTTCATAAATCAGTTTGCCGTTCTTGTCTTTTAATCCTGTGCATTGCATAATTACAAAGTCTTTTTTGTCATAATCGACGGGGTCAAAATAGTCAAATATTGTAGGCATAAATGCCTCAATACACCAATACCATTCATCTTCCCCGTATTCATTTTCTAATATTTTATTATTAGTATTTTCATCAATCATTATTTTTTTATTATTATCGTAAAATCTAAACTTAAATCTATCGTTCATTCTTCCTCCGCTTTAAATATCAATTCCAATACTTTATGCAATCTTAATTCGAGTTCATTACATATTGCTGCATAGTCATATTCAACTTCTGTTGCAGTTTTTGTTACAGAAAAATCTATAAACGGCTTCGGTGCTTCCGCTATCTTTTTTATCTCTTGCAAGGTTTTTTCAAGTTTTGTTTTATCTTTTTGATATTCATTTGCTATATTTGCCCAAGATAATGCTTCTTTTCTAAACGTTTCAGAAAGGTTATCTCTTGTTTCGACTTCTTCTTTTAACCGTTCATTATCGATTCTGAGTTCTTCCCAAGCAGTTTTAAAATCTTCGTTGACATCTTTATATGCTTTGAGTTCTGCGTTTTCTTGCTCTAATCGTTTGACGTTATCAAACAATATATTTGCTTCCCAATTTCTGCTACCATCTTCATTTGTTATTTCTGCCATTTTTCCATTTCTCCATATCTAGTTCAAATTTTAATCTTTCATTTTCTGCTTTCAGGTTGTATATTTGCTCCTGCATTTTAAACATCGCTTCTGCTATATCCATTAGTTATTCCTTTCGCAAATCTACTATTTGCAAATCTTGCTGATATTGACCTAACATATTGAAAAATCCCATATCAACAACCTGCAGTTCACCGTCTTTTATCGCTTTTAATAAAAGCATTGTGCGATTCTTTACCCCGTACTTTTCAAACATTGTAGAAAATGCCCTTTGTACGGTTGTCCAACTCAAATTAAGCCGTTTTGCTATCTGCCTGTTAGATAAACAAGCCAAACTCAAAATCTCTCTTTCCCGTTCGGATAACATAAAATCTCTCTCCTATTTGTAAAGTGGTTTTAATCCTATTCTGCCGTTTATTGCCCAGTCGTAAAGCTGCGCTCTGTATCTTGCGCGCTTGTGTAATTCCTCCTCAGATGCAAGTTTGCGCATTGTATCTTCTGTGTAAAATTTATGCGTTTGTCTAAACTCCGCTATTTCTTCGTCTTTTGTTTGTTTCATATTAATACTTTGAATACCTCCTATTAAAAACTAAATCCCACCTGCTTATTTTGAACTTTTGCTCAAACTCTAAATCGGTGAGATTTTTTACTGCCTGTCTGTGTATTTGTTCGTGTAGCCAACTCGGGATGTAAAACAATTTTTGCTTTATTCCCCGTTCGTCATACCATTTTTTATTCCGCTTATACTCGCCTTTAGGGATATAGTGATGAACATTCATAACAAAATGATTGTAATCATCTACGGATTTAATCCAAGTACAAGGAATAATCTGTCCGTTATGCCCGATACAGTACAAAGGATATTTACTCAAATCATCGTTCATACTCATTTGTCCTGCTCCCAAAATTTGTAATTATTTTGCTTTTTCAAAATGTATTTTTCCCACCAAACTTTTTCCCCAAACCGATTGCATCCGGTTATTCGTTCGTTCGGTTCAAATTCTGCATTGAATTTTTCTTTTATATCCCTTATAACACTTGGCAAATGTCTTATCCCGTACATCTCGTGCGCCTGTGCGTTTGTTATACTGCCGAATATTTGCAAGTGGTTATAAACTCGCTCCGCCTGTGATACCATAAATCCCTCCTCAAATAGTTACCCAATGTAACTCCGTTTCATCAAACATCTGCATATTGGCAAATTCACCTTTAAACCGCCGCATTGCCCTTTGTTTTATCTCTTCAAAAGACAAGCTGTTTTGATATGTTTCATAATCGTATTTATACCCGTCTTTCAGGTTTATTCTGATTTTTATCCCGTCTTGTGTAGCATAATTTACCGCATCTTGTTTTACACATCTTGGGAAGAAATCTTTAAACCATTTCGGCGGGGGCAAATATCTTGATTCTGCTTCGTTTAGGACCATCCGATAAAGTTTATCCCAGTCTATGCTTTCCTTTACCGTAAGGGCTAAATCGTAAGCCCGCATCAAATTTTCGTCTTTACTCTTAAAGAACATAAAGACCTGTTCAATAAATTCACTTCGCTGCATTAGTAAATCCCTTTCGCCGCTAATCTCGCTTTTTCTTTTTCGTAAAACTCATCAAATGCCTTATTAGACTTTGCTTGTTGCTCGTGAAACTTCTCCGGGTTTTTTACCCTAAAGTTGTAATATGCTTTCAATCGCTCATAATGAGCATTAGGCAATTCTGCTATGTAAGGTCGCTCTTTCCCTACCTCGATATTTACCGAGAATGAATTTATAAGCTCATTAAGCAGTTTGTCACTCAAACATATACCTAACAATTTGTCATATTGAGTTTTACTAAGGTTAACATTATGATATTCTCCATATAGGGATATATCTTCTTTTTCTTTGTATTGTTCTTGTTCTTTTTCTTCAAGGGTATCCATACCCTTTGGATACCCTTTCAATACCCTTTCGAATAGGTTATATTTTTTTAACTTTTCTATTATAGGTTTATGCGGTTTACAATTTTCTGATAAAGTTCCATATTGAAATTTGATAAAATCTGAAACAAAAATTTTGTCATTATCCAGTTTCTCAAACATATAGTTCTTTGAGTTAATATAATCAATGTTATTTTCTGTAACCGATTCGCCTATAATAAAGCTTGCTAGTCTGTAATTGACATTCCAAACTCCCGCATTATCGCAATTTTGGAATACATATAAGACTAATAATTTATTTATGGGATTTAGTTCCTGAAACCAAGTTTTTTGCCATAATTCTGTATCAACAAATCTTTTTGACATTTATTGCTCCTTAATACGGAATTTCCCCGTCATCAATTATTGTTTCGGCAGATACTAAATTGCTTGTCGGTTTAAAATTGTTAATTTCAGCGTATTTATTGCCGTTTTTTGAGGTCTTTATATCAAAATTGATAAATCCGCTGTCCGTTATCGGATTGTCGCCAAATTCCTCTAATTTTATCCCGATTTTGATTATTTCCCCGTACTTTGTTTGTACGGCTCTTACTTTTACTCCTTTTGCAAAATCTACCATTGTTCTTTCCTTTCATAATGATTTTTTATATTCTCGTTAATTTCACCGTTCAGGTTATACTTGATAACACTTTGTATTGCGCTTATCTCTGCCTGATATGAGCTTAATACCTTATCCCAACCTTTGTAATTGCCTCTTGATGTGTTCATTTGTTCAATATAAATCTTTGCGATTTCGGCTTTATCGGTTGTTAATAACTTCGGCAATTTGTTCTCAAACGATTCTTTACCTTTGTAAAGCCCCGTTTCATATATCAAGCTGATAAGTTTATTCAATGCCTCTGAATATAACGCTCTTTCTTTTTTGTACTCAAAAGCGAACTGTTTATACTCTTTTGAGATACTTCGCAGCTCGCTTGCATAATCCAAATTATCCATTATTTATTCACCTTAAATTCAAACTTCTCTGATACTTTCGGCAAATAATACTTTGCGAACATCTCCGGTTGTTCTTCTTTGAAAAGTGACTGATCAAATGCTGTCCTTTTATTTTCTACTAACCCAAATGAATAAACTCCGTAATCCATACTTTTGACATCCGCCTGAGATAATAAAGCAATAAGCTGTAATTCTCGTTTTTCTATCTCTTTTTCAACGTTCTTCAACTCAAACGATAATCTCGCTTTGTCGTCTTTTAATGCATCCATTTCAGATGTAATCTTTTCTAAATCTATTGTTACCTGCATTTATCCTACCTCCTGCGGTGTTTGTAATTCTTCTAATGTCGGCAATTTGGTATAAATTGCTGCATATACCTTTTTAAAGTTCGCTATATCCTCAACCTCTTTTTCATAGGTTTTAAAATATCTGTGTGCGTTCTCTTTGCAGTCCATACCTTTTAAACCTTCGATAATATCAATATCTTTTTCATTCAATGGTTTAGGTTGTATTGATACAACTTTATCGGTTTTCGTTTGATTCGTTGTATCAGAGTCCTTTGTGTCGTCTATTGCAAATAACCCGTTTAAAGCATATTTACGGGCATAACTTGAACTTGCTCCTGTTACTTGCGAACCATCCATTCCCTTTTTGCTTTCTTCTTCTCTTGCATAAGCAGATGTAGAAGCTAATTTTTTCCCCCCATTGTCATAAATAGTAGCCGTTGCTTTTACATAAAACCGCGTTCCAATGTACTCTATTTCATCATTAAGAGTTATAAATAAATTCCTTGCGGCTAATAAGGGCTTTACTGCTTCCAAAATATCTTCACAATTTCGGTATTTGTATTTCCCAAAAGAATTGTATTGACCCTTTGGGGCTTTTAATTCCTGTTGGATTTCAATAATCCTATTCATACTTATGCCTCCTGTTAATCTCATCTTTAATACGTTTTCTTAGTCTGCTGTCGTGCGTTTCCTGTGTTTCGTAATACAGAATCATCAATTCTTCCCACGTTAACATTTCAAAATCGTTCATTATAACCTGCCTTCTTCGTGCATACGGTCAAACTGTAAATTGCCTAAGTCGTCTGCTCTGTCCTGTAATTCTTCTGCATCTTCTTCATCTGCGAACGGGTCAAACATTTTTGACTCATATTCGCGCATTGCTCGTTCAAATCCTTGCATAAGTTACCTCCTGTTCTTTACTCATATATTCATATAATTCTTGTACCGTTTCAAAACCCATATCATCTGCAACTTGCCTGTCAAGTAAATAATCATAAATTTCAAATGGATCATATCCGCACATAATTACCTCCTAAAAAAAAAATAGCGGGGAGTAAACAATGGATTGTTAAATATGAAGGAGATTCCCCGCTTGTGCTTAGTTAGTTAAAATCTAAAGAAAAAGGCGGGTCGTTGTAGTTTATTGGGATACATTTATGCTGTTTCCCCGCCTTATAGTAATGGAATATGAGTTCACGCTTTTTCATACAATGATTCAAATTTGTTTATATCCGAAAACAAAACTTTGACAATCTCGCGCTTTGCTTTCGATTCTGTATCATCATATATGCCCGATAAATTGATTTCATTCTGCTCAATCGTTCTGAAATAGTCAATCATTTTAGGTAACATCCTATTACATTTGTGTAAGTTCATCTGTATAGCGTAATAAATAAATTCTTCCTCTAAACTATGCCACTTTAAAGAATTGTCGTAATTTGTCATTGTTATATTGTCCTTTTGTTTCTTCTATTACTTCTTTTATAGTGTATTTTTTCTTTTTATTTTTTAAAACATTTTCTACAAAATGACGGGTTCCACCTTCACAAGCTCCTGTAATACATCTATACATTTTGATTGCTTCTTCAAAACTGATAACAGTATCAAGCGTATAATCTTTGTATTTTGATGTATCACGATCTGATATTTTATATAACAAACTGTCTTTTGCTTCTTTTATAGTTGCTCCGTGCGAATATACCCCGTCAACTTCAATACAAAAACTTGCTTTTGTATGCCCGCAAATTTGTATTTTATATATATTTGTATTATTTTTATTCGTTTTTTTAGAAATGATTTTTGCTAAAATATTATCTGCAAATAAATACCCTATCTTTAAAAAACATTCAAAATTAAATTTTAAACAAATTTCTTTTGTGCCTTTAACATTAAATTTCGCTTTTGGTGCTGATAACTCAGCATTGGAATTGATTTCAAGAGAACTGCCGACACTCTTAAGTGCTGATAACTCAGCATTGGAATTGATTTCAAGATAACCGCCGACACTCTTAAGTGCTGATAACTCAGCATTGGAATTGATGCAAAGATAACCGCCGACACTCTCTAAATTTGGTGCTGATAACTCAGCATTGGAATTGATGTAAAGATAACCGCCGACACTCTCTAAATTTGGTGCTGATAACTCAGCATTGGAATTGATTTCAAGAGAACTGCCGACACTCTTAAGTGCTGATAACTCAGCATTGGAATTGATTTCAAGATAACCGGTTATTTTTTCTACACAACTAAAATCATCTTTACAACCCTTTTTTATTATTAAATTACCTTCAATAATTTTTTCGTATTTCATTTTATCCTCCTATAATTCGTAAATAGATCATCAAGCTAATAAAAATAAGTAATCCAAATGTGATTAAATCTGCTAATTTGTTCGCTTCAATTCTGTCTGCTCTGTATTGCAGCAGTTCAAGCCGTTTTGCTCTCATAATTTTGTATTCCATAATAAAATCTCCTATAAAGTTCTCGTAAGTGGCGGCAGTATATAACCACCGCCGAATATGAAAACTTTTAATTAGTTTCTCCGTTGCTACGCTGTTTATTTCCAGTCGGTTTACGCTTTATTCAATTTTCAAGGTTCAATTTGTAAATTTTTTGTAAAAAAGCACAGTTTAATCCGTCGGGCAATTTGATTTATTGTCCGCTTTGTGCTATTATTTACTTGTGGAGATTATTGGGGAGTTGCTAAGCAACTTCCTTTTGTATCTCTAAATACTGCTTTATCAAATCTCCAATAAGAGCAGTCATAGATTTTCCTTTTTGAACTGCATAAAGTTTCAATGCTTTATGTGTTCCTTTTGGTAATCTAACGTGTAACATTTCCATAATCTGATCTGTCCTTTCAATTTGATTATGTAATAAATGTATCATATAAATAATAGATTGTCAATAGATATAATAGAAATCTAATACAGAAAGATGAGAAAATGCCAAAAATCAAATGTCGTGCATATTTAGACGATTTACAAAACTTCACAAACGGTGCAGTGGCTCTTACTGAAATTGCAAGAAATTTTATTTTAGGTGGAATATCTAAACAACAAGATGTAAAAAAACTTGCGAATAGTCTTTCTAATCGTATTTATAATGACGGTTATTTTAGTGATGATGAAGTCAAAGTATTAGATAAAGTTTATAAATCTAATGAAACTCTAATGCCACAAGATAACATCCAAACCATTGAACTTGATTATTACCCTGATATTTTCGGTTCTTGTGGTACGGGTTATTTTGTATCATCTGAACAAAAAGAACAGATACAAGTACCGGTTAATGCTTTGTTCAAAAGTTTATCAAAAGGCAAAAAATATTCTGTTATAAACGCACGTGGAACATCTATGCAGCCATACATAGAACCGGGCGACAAACTTATTGTCGAGCATTTAGAGAATCAACCAATAGTTGATAACCACGTTTATATTTTTTGCTATGACAATGATTTGTATGTTAAAAGATTATATAAAAATATTGATGAAATAATTGCAAAATCCGATAATCCTGATCCGGTATTCAAAGTTAAATCTATTCCAAAAGAAGAATGGAATAATCTGCAACTTATAGGTGAGATCGTCGGACTTATGAGGGAATTGAAGTAGCGAGGTAGTATGAAAAGAATATTATTATATTTAAGCAGTATAATAGGTTTAATTGCAATAGGGCTTTTAATAGGTTTATATATTAAACCAAATGAAATAGGAAGATATCAACTCCAAACAATGTATTCAGATTTTAAATCAATCCCAAAAGTCTTAACAGATACAAAAACAGGTGATGTGTGGGTTTTATATTTTAAAGATGGTTTTGAATGGCGGCAAATTAGAGGTAATAAAGTAGAAAATAAAGGGTGGGCTTTTTAAGTATG
>Ga0326511_10002865_pt1 | contig 13917 bp, 13 predicted proteins | sample 0_2496_0518_D_FD_203701 | JGI IMG/M metagenome (GOLD analysis project Ga0326511, IMG submission 203701) | Bovine rumen microbial communities from UC Davis, California, United States - 0_2496_0518 | ecosystem: Host-associated > Mammals > Digestive system > Stomach > Rumen | place: USA... | reverse complement strand
CGGCTTTGTGATGAAGAAATGGATGCCAACAGATGATAAGTGGATACCAACAGTCCTGCTCATTCTTGGAGCAATCAGCGGTCTGATTCTATTCGGTGTTGACTATGAAGGAGTCGTTAAGGGCATGGTTTCAGGACTTGCAGCTGTAGGCCTGCATCAGGTATTCAAGCAGCACATTTACAATAAGACAGTTGAGCCTACAGAATACGAAGAGGAGATGCTTTGTGACAAGGAGGCTGAGTAATGGCATATACAAGAGAACAGACTGTTGCACTCGCTCTCAAGTACAAGGGAGCGACACAGGGCAGCGCAAGACATAAGGACCTGGTTGACACATTCAACCGGGTCAGGCCTCATGGTGAGGTAGGTAACTACAGATGTGCCTGGTGTGCTATCACTGTTACAGCATGGCTCATCAAGGCTGGATATACTCCAAAGAATATGCCGATGTCATATAACTGTGGCACTCTGATCAGCGATGCTAAGAGGCTCGGTGTATGGGTAGAGAAGGATTCATTCCATCCATCGCTCGGAGATCTCGTCATCTATTACTGGTCTGACTCCGGCAAAGGTGACTGCACATCAGGAGCTTCTCACGTAGGCATGGTATGTGAGATTGGCAAGAGTACATTTACAGTCATTGAAGGTAACAAGGGAAGTAAGAATCCTTCAGTAGGACTTCGTACACTTGAATACAATGCTCGTTACATCAGAGGATTCTGCCATCTGAATTATCAGTCAGGATCTAAGATAATCTACAGGCCAAGCACTCCGTACACAGGCAAGCTGCCTAAAGAGACAGTGCATTATGGTTCCCAGGGCGATGATGTAAAAGCAATGCAGACATTCCTTAACTGGTGTGACAATGCAAAGCTGTCTGTGGATGGTTCCTGCGGTCAGGCAAGTACAGCTGCTATCTATGACTTCCAGGTAACTTACGGCCTTGAGGTAGACGGATACTTCGGCCCAGCTTGCAGAAAAGAAGCTCAAAAGATAATTGATCTGTACAAGGGAGTGCAGCCAAAGCCAGAACCAAAGACATACTCCGGTAACTTTCCAAGTATAAATAAGCCTAAGCGTGAGCTGATTGCTAACAAGGCTAATGAGCTTGCATACAAGGACACTGCATCCAGCAAGGCTAAATATCCTTCCGGTAAGCCTACAGAAGCATTCAAGAAGGCTCTGGATAAGGTCTTTCCAGATAGGAAGAAGTGGGGCAAGGCTCCAAGACTCGGAGCAAGCTGTGATGTATTTGTAGGCACTGTGGTCAGAGCATCCGGCATTGACAGCAAGTTCCCAAGAGGCCTTGCAGATCAGAAGCCATATCTGGCTAAGTCAGATAAATTCGACATGGTATCTACAGATCCGGAAGACGCAAAGACAGGTGACATCATCACATATGTTCATGCGACAAAGAGTGGTGGGCATATCTGCATCAAGTATGGAAACAAGCTTAAACATGCTGCTTATGAATCCTGGTATGGCAGAACTACAAGTCCGGGCAACAGATTCAGCAAGAAGGTCAACAAGGACTTCAAGGTATGGAGAGCGACTGGAACATACGAAGGATCTTTGCATAAGGGCGATAAGGGAACAGAGGTCAAGAGGCTGCAGCTGTTCCTCAACTGGTATGGCAACTACAAGCTCGATGTAGATGGCAGCTTCGGAGACAAGACAGAGGATGCGGTAAAGAAGTTCCAGGAGGCTTGTGGCCTCACAGCAGACGGATTCTTTGGCCCGGCATCACTGGCTAAGGCAAAGGAGATAAAGAAATGAGTAATACAATAACAGCATTCTTCAAAGGAAGAGTAGGGGTAGCTGAGTCAGTATATCAACATGATTATGGCCTGGTTTTAGTTTTAGATGGTGTAAATTTCGAATCGGTATTTGATGCATATTTTGAAACTACAGAGCAAGATGAAGCTATTCCAGTTATAGGCAGAAATAATAGAGTAGCCATTCCGAATGATTGCCTATCCAGGGCAGGAACTGTGGTACTGCACATACCGGTTCATACAGGAGTTAATGACAGTGAAGTGGAGTACATCGTTTCTTTTAAAGTTATAGGTAGGGCAATTCCTATATATGATGGGACACCAAGAGAATCAACAGCGATAGCAAAAGCAATCGCTGTATTGCAGGATATTCAGGGAGATGTAAACACATGGCTCGATAACCATCCAGAAGCAACAACTACGGTTCAAGATGGGTCGATATCAAGAAAAAAACTGAATGACAATATTCAGGGCCTTCTTAGTTCTTTTAGGCTCAACGGATTTTCAAGTTCGTTTGAGGCAAGTGCCGCATTCTCAGATTTAGAGATCCCTAGTGGATATTCATTCCAGTGTGGGACTTTCGACACTAAAAGAAGTCTTTACTATTTCGTCTTTACAAATGATGAAACAGTAAAAATCGTTACTATGTCTCAAAGTTTCGAGTTTGTAGCAGTCCATGATATATCAGGTGCATATCATGGAAATGACATAACTTATAATTCAAATGATGACATGCTCCTTCTTGCCACAATGACGGATGCCATATTGATCATAAATCCTAATGACTTTACAATAGAAAGCTACAACTTTGGTGAAAGAGTGAGCTTCATATCTTACGATGAAAATGAGGATGTCTATTATATTGGCAATACTGATTCGACATGCGTTTTCTATAAATGCGATTCTCAGCTAAACAAGATAGAAACATTTAGCTCTTTTTCAGAGGAATCTGTTCGGCAGCTGTTAGCATTAGCTGCTAACCAGCATCTGGTTATGCAAGCTACTTGCATGATAAATGATGATTTATATATTGTTGCTTACACTTGGTCTACGGCATCCCAAATCAATGACGCTGGCTATATAATCCTTATCACAGGAGATCAAAATTATGCAGTAAAGTTAACAACAAGTTTTGCTGGGGAAGAACCGGAATCGATTGTTATAAATGGGTCGGAATGCTATATGCTTTCCTGGAGGCATTTATATGTAGAAGATGAATTAATAGTATCCAGGTTATCTGGTGCTGATGGATTGGTCTTTGCATCGGATTCATATTTTAGAGGGGAACCATTAGCAAATGTGGATCTAAATAATGTTATAGGGCCTGGAAACTATTTTTCGAAAAATACTGCATCGACTTCAACCATTCAAAATGCCCCTGTGCAGACCTCTTTCTCAATGATGGTAAGAAGCCAGGGATATGAAAATATTAGACAAATTGTTTTTGCAGATGATGCAACAGGACTTTATACAAGGACAATATATCCATCTACTGGATATATTGAAAACTGGTATAAGGTTGAGATGAGAAATACAATATCTGATTGGCAATCATTTAGACTCACTGGAGATAATGAGTGCGTTTTCTATTTTAGAAAAATATCAACAACGCAAGTTGAATGGAAACTCGACACCGGAAGCACAAAACACCCTACTCAAATTGATGTAGGAACACTTCCAAGCGGATTTGTTCCTTCTACCGGTTGGCACTTTAGCCTTGCAAGATGGATTAATAATGGCACACAAGGGGTAAATGCTTTGAGAATTACAGTAGATGGAAAGGTTCAAATTATTACAACCGATGACTATGTTCATGGAAGTGGTGTTTATTCGATAGACTAAAAGTGGTGGGTGATGGATATGTACATAACATACGAAAGATTCATGGCTGCACTTGCTCTGTTCACTGCTCTGTGTATTGCCGGTGGCTGGCTGATCAAGATCATCCGGGGTGTGAAGAAACCTGCAGATGATATCAACAGTAAGGTGAAGAATCATAAGGACAGACTGGATAAGCAGGAAGAGAAGATCGACAAAATAGACAAGACTCTCGACTACCTGGTGAATGCAAACAATTTAGTGATTCGGACACTGTTCACTGTTCTCGGTGAGCTGGCTGCAAACAATGACCAACATGGCAATTGCAAGAAGGCCCAGAACGAGATCCAAAAGTTCCTTACTCCTGTAGATGGACAGCATGATGTGGTATAATTAAGTAACCGCAAGTGTTGAAAAATCAAGGAGATTAAGACATGGAAGAAAGTAAAAACACAACAGAACTTAATGCTGAAGATTATAGAAGAGATGTGCCTTATCCAATTTACAGAGATATGGCTGTTAGGCATGATAACACTGTGAAAAGGTTCCTGATTTCTATTGTTGTGATTGTAATACTGTTTTTGGCATACTCAGCATGGCGAGAGTACACATGGCAAAAGCTTTTTGACTCTTATGATATTTCATCTGAAACCATAGAGATTGAGAACCAGGATGATGGCAATGCAAATTACCTTGAATCAGGCATGGATGGAGTAATCAATAATGGCAAGTAAAATTAAAGTTCAGCGAAAAACAATGCGCAAAAGAGACAGGTCAAAGGTTAAAGGCACAATGCGCAAGAAGAAAGTTACAGTCCGTAATAAAGGCCGAGGAAATGCTACTGTGGCTATGGCTAAAAGACCATGAGAGATTATTCAAAACTAAACTACTCAGATCTGCAAATAAGTGAGGCTATCGATAGAGTGATCGTAGGCAAGAATGCCGACCGGAACAGAATCATTCTTAGGCTTGCACTCTTACATGGCTTCACTTATGAGCAAATAGACGAATGGCTCAGGCTTAATGACAGTCTGCCGAAGCACTATAAAATACAGGTAAAGCAGATTGGCAGAGTAGTACGAAGTGGTGAGCTGAAGGTATATCAGCGATTACATAGGGAATATGATCCTTAAATGTCCTTTTATTGGGACTCAACTGGCACCTAGATGGCATCGTCTAGGTGCTTTTTTATTGCGAGAATTCACCTGAAAGGAAGGTGAACGCAATGGCTTATGTTGAATTTAATCCGAATCCGATAGGCCGTAAGGTCGGAGACTGCGCTGTTCGTGCAATCTCAAAAGCACTTGACATGGGGTGGGAAGCTGCATTCATAGCACTTACCATTAACGCTCTACAAATGGGGGATATGCCGAGTTCTGATGCTGTCTCCGGCTCCCTTCTTAGGCAGCATGGGTTCAGTCGCAAAGCAGTGCCGGATACATGTCCAGCTTGCTACACAGTCAGAGAATTCTGTGAGGATCATCCGGAAGGGAAATATGTCCTTTACTGCGGTGGACATGTTGTCGCTGCAGACTCTGGGAATTACTTTGACAGTTGGGACAGCGGTTCCGAAGTTGTCCAATTTGTATGGTACCGAAAGGAGAATGAATGATGGCAAACAACTATTACTTTCCACAGGGATATCAGCCTATGCAGTATTATCCGCAGAATCAGCAGATAATGCAGCAGCCACAAATGCAACAGCCTCAGCCACAACAGCAGGCCGTAACAGACATCAAGTGGGTACAGGGCGAAGCAGGAGCTAAGAGCTACATGGTAGCACCTAACACAAGCGTTACTCTCTGGGATTCAGAGTCGCAGGTGATCTACATCAAGTCAGCTAATGCATCCGGCCTGCCGACTATGACAGTTATCGACTACACAATTCGTACTGACTCATCACAGACAAGGCCTGCTGTAGCTACCAGCGACTTTGCTACCAAAGAGGATGTGTCACTTCTCAGAGAAGAAATCGAGTCTCTCAGGGCAAAATTTGCCGATTCAGAAGGGAAGGCTAAGAAGTAATGAATATCAATCCGATGCAATTCATGCAACAGCTTAATCAGCTGAAGAGCCGGGGTGGAGATCCTAATCAGATGATCCAGCAGATGCTTAACTCCGGAAGGGTCACACAGGCCCAGTACGATGCTGCTGTGAAAAGGGCGCAGCAGATACAGCAGATGTTATCACCAAGTGCGCATAGGTGATTACATAAATATTCAACAAGGGGGAAAATATAATGGCTTTTACAGATGAAAGTGGAAACGGCATGGTAATGCCAGTATCACCAATGTACGGTGGAAACGGAAACGGCATGGGTTTCGGTGGTGACTGGGCATGGATCATCCTTCTTCTGCTCCTGGGATGGGGCAACAACGGATGGGGCGGTAATGGCTTCGATGGTGGAGCTGGCTCCCTGTATCCGTGGATGAATCAGACAGAAACTATCAATGACGGATTCCGTGATCAGATGCTCAACACTTCTGTAACATCTATCAGAGATGGCATCGGTGACATCAGCACACAGCTCTGCAATGGCTTTGCAGGAGTAAATGCAAGCATCGCTAACGGATTTGCTCAGAGTGAGATCAGTGCTAATGCTCGTCAGATGGCAGACATGAATCAGAGATTCGCTCTGCAGTCACAGCTTGCTGACTGTTGCTGCGAGAACAGACTTGCAACATGCCAGACTCAGAACATCGTTCAGAGCGAAGGCAGTGCTACAAGATTTGCGGATGCTAATAACACCAGAGACATCATAGACTCTCAGACAAGAGGCACACAGGCTATCCTTGATAAGCTCTGCGCACTCGAACTTGATGGAGTCAAGGCACAGCTTGCTGCAGCTGAGAGAGAGAACCTCGGCCTGCAGAACCAGCTGAACATGGCAAGTTTCAGAGAGTCTCAGACAGCTCAGAATGCTCTGATCACAGCAGGATTCAGCAATGAGGTCGATGCACTCTACAACAGACTGAACAGCTGCCCTGTTCCAACTACTCCTGTTTACGGAAGAACACCTATCTTCACCTGCGGTAACAACAGCGGTTGTGGCTGCGGATGCGGTAACGGAAGCTTCTAGGAAGGTGGTGCATCATGGCAGAGTTTGTTTACAACGATAGACAGATCGTCAATGCGAATCAGCCTGTTGTTCTGAGAACATCTATCCCTTGCGGAAAGAACTATGTTTTTCATCGCAACGAGTCAGGGATTATAACTCTCAGAGGCATCGTCAACAATCCAAGCGCTTGCTTTGCTAGATACCAGGTTACATTCAACGGAAACATAGCGGTTCCTGAAGGTGGTACAGCTCCGGCTGCTATCAGTGTGGCCCTTGCTCTTGATGGAGAACCGATTCTCACATCTAAGGCTATAGCTACTCCGGCAGCAGCTGCAGAGGCAGCACCATCTAATGTGAACTTCTTCAATGTGACAAGCACAGCTATCATCACTGTGCCGAAGGGATGCTGCTTCAATGTATCTGTAGAGAATACATCCGAGAGCGCAACACCTGCTACTGTTCCGGCTCCGGCAATCGAAGTACAGAATGCTAACCTGACTGTCACAAGGATAGCGTAGAAAGGGGGAACAGATATGCACAAACTGATGGAATTCGTATGTGATGAGCTTGAAGAACTGGAGCGCAAGGCTGCTAAGGATGGCAAGCTTTCCAGAACTGATCTTGAAGATGTCAAGAATCTTACTGAGGTCAAGAAGAATATCCTCAAGATAGAGATGCTTTCAGATGAGTCTGAGTACAGCAATGCTATGGGCGGTTATTCCAGAAGAGGCAATTACTCCAGGAGAATGTCCTATGACGGTGGCGGTTCATATGCTGACATGTCCTATGCAGATGAAGGCAGAGGCGATTTCGTAAGACCAGATGGTTCTTACAGAGATGGTGGAAGCTCATATGCAAGAGGCAGAGGCCGTTACGCTAAGAGAGATTCTATGGGAAGATACTCCAGAGCTAATGATGAGATGACTGAGGAACTTATGAAGCTCATGGACAAAGCTCCGGACGAGCAGACAAGAAGTGAGATCAGAAAGCTGATGGAAAAAATGTAGGGTAATTTTTAAATGAACCTACGGAAAAGAGGTGGATGTGTAAAAGCATCTGCCTCTTTTTTACATGAAGTGGTTGTGGGCGAAATAGGAGTTAAATTCCGTTAAACTTTGAATTGCAAAATCTTTAGAAAGGAGAGCGTTTCAGATGGCTAAGAAGAAAAAAGCTAAGGCAAAGAAGAAGGAATACAACCCTATGGCTTATACAAAGGCTGCCAATCCTGGTAACTATACATCAGCTTATACCAATCAGATCAATGCTGCAAGGAATGAGTTGACTGCTGCCAGAAATGAGATGGCTGCTGCAAGGAAGAATATCCAGAACTATAAATATAATCCTCTGCAGGATGCTAACTATCAGGCAATGGCTCAGATATATGGCGCACGTGGAAACATTGCTGCTCAGGATACTCTCGGTGAAGCAGCTGCTCTTAATGGCGGTCAGCAGACATCCTTTGCTGTTTCTGCAGCACAGCAGGCACGTAACCAGTACAATCAGGAACTTGCTTCGTTAGTGCCAGACTTTGAACAGAATGCCTACAACAGACTGACCACAAACTATGGTCTGCTTGAGAGCAACTACGGCATGCTTCAGGATAACTACGATCTGGTCAAGGATCTTGACACTGAGGCTTACGGCAGATACAGAGATCGAGTCGCTGACTATCAGTGGGGCAAAGGCTACGACACAGACATTTACCAGTACAAACAGGCTCAAAAAAAAAGTAGTTCTGGCGGTGGTGGCGGTGGCGGTAGACGCAGACGATCAGGCGGTGGCGGTGGCTACTACAGTGGGGGTGGCAGCGTGAATTCCGATGATTATCTGAAAGGTCTTTATGAGAAAACCGCACAGGGCCTGAATAAGAAGCAAGTTCAGGGGCCGAAGCCAAATGTACCACAAACAATCAAGGCTATTGCTAAGTCGGCAGTAGTGAATGTTAACAAGAAGAAGAAGAACAAAAAGTAACTGCGTAGGAGAGGGCAGTAATTGTCTATCAGCAGAAAGGATTTTAATATGGCAAGATTTTTAGATAATGCTGCTGACATAAAGAAGAGTGTCAGCAAGCCTAAGAAGAAAAAGAAACAGGAGACTACACAGAAGAAGGTGCAGTCTCCTTCTGTGTCTAATACGCAGAGAGCGCAGCAGGCACAGCAGCAGAAAATGTATGGTGGCACTAAACAGCAGCCTGTTAAAAGAGCTACCACATCTAACAATAAGAACGCTGCTCAGCAGAGACAGCAGACTACTTCTCAGCAGACGCAGAGAACCATAGACAGGCTTCAGCAGAAGTATGGTGGCACTCAGCCTGGAAGCAGGAATCAGTCAAGAGTTACAAACACTTCTCAGAGAAGGCGCAATGCTGAGGCTAATACTAACCTGAAGCAGAGCATGATCCGCAGAAGTCAGGAGCAGAGAGAAGAACGCAGACAGACATCCAATCAGAGAAGGCTTGAAGCTCAGAGACAGAAGATGGGCCTTAACAGCATGGCTTCTAAGGAGACTCAGGAAGCTGCCAATAGAGCTATAAAGAATACTCCGAGTCTTGTTAAGAAGGCTGTGAAGGATACAGTCTCCGGGCATCTTCAGACTATTGCAGATATCACTGAGATGACTGCATCCAACGAGAATGGCACAAAAGCTAAAGCCATGAAGATGGGTATTGATCTCAATGACAAGAAGCAGATGGCTGAGCTGGAGCAGGAGCGTAAGCGTACTGCGCAGCAGGCAAGGCTCGACAGAGAGAAGTGGGCAGCTGAGCAGGACAAGAGACAGCAGGAATGGGATAAGAAAGTCAATGGCGCAACTGGTGTTGAGAAGGCTTACTACGGTGCTGTTGAATCAGGAACAGGCATGGCTACTGACCTTGCGCTTGGTCTTGGTACACAGGGTGGTTCTTTGGCTGCCATGTTCTCAAGGACATATGGTACTACAAGAGGACAGGCCCAGAAGGAAGGAGCTACAGAAGCTGAGGATAGGACATATTCATTTTTGCAGGCAGCGAAGGAAGTTGGCACAGAGCTTATGTTCCCTGGTGCTGGTCTTGCAAAGGGATATGCATCTAAGAAAGTAGGACTTCCGTTAGCTGAGAGAGTAGCGAACAATCTGACAAGCAGAATCGCTAACAGAACAGCTGCAGATCTTACCGGAGCAGGTGTGAGACTGCTTGGTGGTACTGCAGAAGAAAACCTGGAAGAAGTCGCTGGCTTTGGCCTTGATCCTATCATCAAGGAATTCTCATACGGAAGAGCAGTCAGAACCAGACAGAAGATGGCTGACCTTCAGAATGAGAGTGATCAGCTGAGAGCTAACATCAGGAGCGAAGATGATGCAAGAAGAGTAGCATCATATCTCAGCTCTTCTGAGTGGCTTGATCAGAACAAGCAGCAGTACATGGAAGCTGGCCTCAATGAGAAGCAGGCACAGGATGTCGCAGAGAAGATGCGTGACTACATGACTGCGAGTCTGACAGGCGATACTGAGACTATGGATGTGCTTGAGCAGGATATTGCGAGGACATTATCCAAAGGTGAATTCTCATACACAAAGAGCCTGGATAAGACAGAACTTCTCGATACTCTTGCATCGACAACACTTCTGACCATGACTACAGGCCTGCCGGGAACAGCAACAACAGCTATGCGTGGCTCTGTGATCAGAGACAATCTTGGTACCGATGGACTGCGTACACTGGCTGAGTCAGCTATGAACTATGAGGATGCAGAAGCATCTAAGCGTGGTGAGGTAGCAAGAGATAGGATCAATTCCGGTAAGGAGCTGACAGCATCACAGGTATATGAGCTGGCTGCATCACAGGCACAGCAGGTTGAGAAGGATACAAGAAGAGTAGTGGCTAAGAATAATGTAGTCGCTGATACTCTTGAGTCTGACAGACTTGTTGCTCCGATGATCATGAGAGATGAGAAGGGCAACATTCATGGTGATCCTATAATCACTCAGAGATACAACGATAGCGCACAGGAAGCTGAGAGCGCACTGAAGGATCTCGATAAGGAGCAGAAGCTGTCACTGTCTGACTCTGAGCTTGCAGTAGGCAGCAGAGCTATTGCCGGATTCCAGACCGGAGCATTCACGATCAATGATGCCAATGCTCTGAACTACACTAACACAGCTGTAAGAGAAGCATTCGAGAAGGTTACTGGTGTTGATCTTGGTCAGTACGTAGTAAAGACTTCCGGCGGTGCAGTCGATTATGCTGCAACAAATGCTGCGACAAAGGATGCTCTTTTCACTATGGCTGCAGATAACTTCATCGAAACTGCACGTGCTGAGACTGAGAACTTCAAAGATGTTGCTAAGGGTATCACTGCAGAGCAGATGGCTGCGAGAGTCGGTTCTGAAGGTGACATGGCAATATCTACAGCACTCGATACTGTAGATCCTGCAGACGAAGATGCATACGGACTGATGGCATCAGCTGCTCAAAATGTATATGAGTACGGAAGATTCACTGAGGACACATGGGATGATGTCTCTGCGAATCTGAGCGAGATGTATCCGGGCCTCTCCCAGGAAGCTCTTCAGGATGTTTATGATGCAGCAAAGAGAGATAAGGCTATAGCAGAGAATCCTTATTACAATGCAAGGATCACTGCTGGTGAGTCTGTAAGAAAAATGGATATGTCTGAGGCAGAGCAGGCAGAGTACGGCAAGTTCACTAATGAAACCGGAGAAGATATCGGTATGAAGCAACGTGCTGTACTTGAATCTATAGCAAGGGAATTCAACATCAACATCAGGCTTCTGCCGAGTGAATTCTTTGAATATAAATACGTTGACAGGAATGGAAAAGAAAAGACTGCATACTCTAATGGATCGTATGATCCGAAAACTGGCACTATGCTGCTTAATGGCGGTAATGATATGGAGCGCAATATTATTGCAGTTGCGTTACATGAGATTACGCATCACATTGCGATTTATGCGCCTGATGAATATCTGGCATTATCGAATCGAGTCATGGAAGCATGGTACAAGAATGATGTTGATGCGTTTAATGCAGCGATTAAAAGAAAGCAGGACAACTACAAAGCACAGGTAAAGCAGAATCTGTCTGAAGAGCAGGCCCTTGAGGAAGTTATCGCTGATGCTATGGGTGAGATGAGCGCAGATCCTGACTTCATTTCGCAGATCTGCACAGAGGAACCTTCACTTGCTGAACAGATCATTAATGCTATCAGGTCTGTGATGCGTAAGCTGAGAGCTATCCTTGCATCCGGCAATGTTGCTGAAGAGCATGAGGACGCATTCTTCAATCAGCTTGGTATCTGGGATGATGCTCAGAGACTGTGGCTGGAAGCTGCAAAGGTAGCACAGCAGGCCAGAGCGAATCAGGCTATTGATGACTGGGATGCAAATGCAAGGCAGAGAACAGTAGAGGAGCCTGTTGAAGAGATCGCTGAGGATATTGAGCCTAAAGAGAGGTTTTCTGTGGATGAACCTGTCGAGCGTGTAAGAGATTTGATCGCTGTTCATAACTTGAAGCCACAGGATCTTATCAACACATTCGATCTTGGCGGTTTTCCAATGCCTTCCATTGCTGTTACAAAGGATAGCATGGGGCATGATATGTATGGTGACATCACTCTGATGTTCCATAGCGATACCATAGATCCAAAGAAAAGACGTACTAACGAAGTGTTTGGTGGTGACGCTTACACACCTGTCTTTCCAAGAATTCATTACAAGGCAAGCTCAAAGGTAGAGAAGAGACTATCTGACTTGTATTATGAATGGTCACAGAAATATGGATATGACACAGTTAGGCCGTTCTATGAATATGGTCAGACTCTTCAGGATGCGCTTGATAGAGCTGGTGGTGAAGCTGCCCTCATAGACCAGCTAAAGTCAGACAGTAATTTGATGAGGATGTATCTTCGCATCAATGACAACGATGTTGACGATGTCATGAAGATAACTGAGATTACAATGCCAGAAGGAGAAGTCGATCTCAGCAAGAGACTCATTGATGCTTTAGGTGAAGAAGATATACGGAGCATTGTTCCTGAAGGTATTACTGGAAGAGAAGCATTACAGTATAGAAGAGAGTGGGTAGAGGCGCATAAAGAAAAATTAGAAAAGGTATACAGAGATTACTTCACTTCGAGTGGAGTGCTTAGTGAAGAAGATATAGAAGCAGTTATCCCTGAAATTAAGCCAGGTGAATATGCGGTAGCTGTGAGAAAAGCTCTTGATTATCTCAGACATGGAGCTACTACAACTAAAGAGGAAAAGGACTACGAAGCAACTACTAATGCGATTAAGCAGGCAGCAGAAGAAACTGGCTATGATGAATGGATTGATGACTTATTCAAAGGTGTAGAAGAAAAGCGTGGCCTTAGAAACGATCGTGACATGTTCACTGCTAGTGGCAACAGGCGCAAGTGGGAGTCGCTTTACGAACCTGTAACACTCGATGGTGTTGTCAAAGTAATGTCGCAGGAACTGTCAGCAGGAGCTAATGGCTTGCTTGGTGCTAATCCTAAAGGTGCTTCACAGAAAAGCTATAGGAGCCTGGATGAAATAAGAGCAGATGAGGATAGACTTCAGCAGCTGCCGGAAGAAGAGTTCAAGGCATTAGAGGAAGCAGCAGTTCAGAAGCTCAGTGATGTTTGTGGAGACATTGTAGACAGCAACAGCGATGCATTCCAGAATCGCTTTGGTGCTGCGCTGGATGTAGGCGAATACATAGCAGAGATCCTTAATGTGACAAAGGACAGAGCGACTATTAAAAGGAAGCTTCAAAGCGATTACAATCTGAAGGTTTCTGATACGCAAATGGATGCATTAATGGAAGCAATTGATGAAATAGCAAACCTTCCAACAGGTTACTTTGAGGCAAAGCCAAGAAGAGCTGTTGGATTTAATGAGGTTAAGGCTGCTATTCTTCCTGCTGCTAAAGACAATGACGAATATGCAGCTATTCGTAGTGGCCTTGAGGCAAGGGGTGTTCCTATTTATGAATATGATGCAGACAAAGAAGGTGATAGATCTAACGTATTGAATCAGGCTGCTTCTGAGAATAATCTGCGTTTCTCTCTCAATGAAGAATCACGTGTCATGTACACACCTAAAGGAATAGAGGTAGTTCAGAATCCTACGGACAGTGAGTACAGCTCTATGCGAGAAGAGATACTTGCAGAGTATCCGTGGCTTAGAGGAACAGGAGAACCACTTCTTCGGCATACATATGATGAGTCTGGCAATGAGTATTACTGGAATGCTTTTGATGGAATGCATCGA
>Ga0326511_10002864_pt1 | contig 13924 bp, 10 predicted proteins | sample 0_2496_0518_D_FD_203701 | JGI IMG/M metagenome (GOLD analysis project Ga0326511, IMG submission 203701) | Bovine rumen microbial communities from UC Davis, California, United States - 0_2496_0518 | ecosystem: Host-associated > Mammals > Digestive system > Stomach > Rumen | place: USA... | reverse complement strand
GAGTGCAAATGCAGAGGCAACTATCAAACATTATTCTACCATTGAAAACATTGCTGATAATGACGGCGATGAGACTACTTGCAATTACTATGAAGTTTATTCAGAAACTTTTGACTATGTTCACAAGGATTATCCCTTGAAATACAATTTTACACAACACCCCTATCATAAATATGAATGCTCCTTAACTGCACACAATGGTTCAAAAGCGAATTTTATGGTAACAGGTATATTCCGTGATGAAAACGGTGAACCCCTTGTTTATACCCTGAAAGAAATTAAGGATATGACCGGAGAAGAAATGCGTTCTGGAACTGTTCCGGCGAAGGGTGGGGGAGACTATACTTGGCCCGCTAGCTCCCTTGAACAGTCCGGAACAACTGTACCTTTGAAGGGGAAAAAGATTTCTGTTGGCGATTTGTTCTATATTGATTACAGGGAAGGAATAGGCATTGGTGATGATGAAGAGGACGATTTTGGCATCCTTGATGGTCATGGCTGGTGGGACGGCGGTGCAGAACCTTCTTTTAACACTCGTTCACTGGATAAGATGTGTGAAAACGCAGCTGAATACCCCGAAACCTATTTTAAGCAATGGAGTCAGTGGGCTCCTGAAGGCACAGTAACAGAAGGCAGAGAAACAGACCCTGAATTTTATCGTGAATGTATGTTAAACCATCTGCGTGATGCTGAAATTTGCGAATACCTCGGGAATGGGGTTGACGTGTTCGGGGAAGATTTCGTGAATGTCATTCGCTGTGAATTGTCTATCACACCTTATGTAAATATGAATACTGTGGATTTCTACAACATTGATGTGGAAGATTACAGCCGTTCTGATGTGAGATATGGGGATGTTACCAATGATGATAATGTTGGGGTTGTGGATGTGCTTGCCACAAACCAGTATCTCTTGGGAATCCATCAAATGAACGACTACAGCAAACTCGCCGCCGACGTGAACCATGATGGAAGTATCAATGATGCGGATACCCTCAGCATTCTGAAATCCGTTGTCGGGCTGGAAACATTACAATAATTGAAAATTCGTTCATTCTCTCCAAAAGAGGAATCAAAAAAAGGCTGCTGCACGAAATGTGCAGCAGCCCGATTTTTTTAGGAAGACACGGGAGAAAGATAGTAAATGTTATAACTGCCTTCATTTAAGAAGAAGTGTCCAAGGCTTTCGACTTCATGATGTCCGGCAAGAGCGGTGCTAATCTGTTCGGGGGCTAATTCAATCCCATCACTGACAAAGAAGTAACTTCCTCCGGTATTCTGAATATTTCCCAGCAATGCTTCATCGAAATCTCGTGCATAGTAAATTCTGTCCGCATTCTGGAAATATGCCGCATGGTTATGAACCAGATAGCTTGGGTTGGTGAGAACAAAGCACGTCTGCCCTGCTGTGACGTTCTCCAAATCGCCTAACCCTCTTTCATAGAACAGGAAATAATTCTTGACACCAAAATTCCCCAGAATGGTAATGATAATCAGTGCGATTTCCGGAATCACGATAATATTTTTGTTCAGATTGAATTTCTCAATGAAGAAAGTAATTGCCCTCACCGCTGCCACTGCAAGCAACAGGAAGCAAAGCGGTAAAAACATGAAGTAATAGCGATGCTGGAAAAAGGGCATTACAGGATTAGAAACGGAAACAAATCCGCCTGTGATAATGCAAACCACGGTCAGGAAGATGAACTTCAAATTTCTCAGGTCGTGCCATCTCTTCACACAAAAGAATATCACGGCGAACAAAATCCCAGCAAATGCAACCAATTCAAAGAGGGACACAATTTTGTCATTGGTGGCATCTTCACACGAATAGACGCAGTCTAATAAAATTTTCAGGAAGCCGTGCAAAGGGGAAATGTTGGAAAAATTAGACTTGGAATTTTCCGCATAGCCCGAATGGGTCAGCTGTGAAATGGCTGGAGGGAATGCCAGAAATGCTGTCAGGACTGAACCGACTTCCAGCAAGCCGAAGGCTATCAATTGCTTCCATTTGCGTTCTGTCAACAGAATAATGCAAATCACAGCCGCCATGAAAAAGGTAATCACATAGACATAATTCTGTGTCAGAAATCCCAATACATTAACAGCGAAAATGGGAATCAATAAATGATAATTGGGCGATTCTTTATTTTCAATCCATTGCAGATGAAGCCAGAATGATATTAGTACTTCCAAAGTACAAAGCATATACATTCGAATAAACATAACATCACTGAATGCTGCTTTGGAAAATGCCCAGAATGCAGTTGCTAAGAGTGCTGTTTTTTGACTTGGTAAAACTTTCTCTGCAATCAAATACAAAAAAATAATGCTAGCACCTAAGAATAAAATATTAGGAACTAAACCAAACCATTTTGAAAATTGTTCGGGGAAAAATGAACAGATGGTATGAATCATCATATAGTACAATGGGGGGCTGACGTCCGTTTCCTGATAATGGTAGGGGATGTCATAGCGGAATCTTTCTCCCCCCTGTACGGTGATATAATGCTTGAATTCGCTTCCCTCGTGCCAATGCTCAAAAAATGCGTTAATGCTTGGAAGTGGGTCATTGGGAACAACGCCATTACTCCACCATTCAAAAAAGAATTTTCCGGTTGTGCTATTGCTCAAACCAAATGACCATACCTCATCAATGTGGTAGATATTCCGCTGAAATCCCAACATAATCGAAATTCCGACACTAAGCACAACAATCACACCCAAAAAAAGCGTATAACTCAAATTTTCCTTTTTAATTTTCATTCTGTACGCTCCTTCAAGTATTCTTTGATTTGCGAAATCGTCACTTCCTCCATATTTTCGTGATTGAGCCAACTTCTTGACCATTCGACTGTTTTTTCGACAGCTTTTTCGATATTCCAGAGCGGTTTCCAGCTGAAGACACTTTTCACGAGGTTGGTATCCAATTTCAGGAAATTTGCTTCATGGGGCATATCTTTTTCCGGCTGAATTTTATAGGAAAAGCCCTCTCCATAATATTTGGCAAAAAGCTTCACTAATTCTTGTGTGGTGACGCTGTCTTTGTCATCAGGACCAATATTATAAAATCCTGCCTTTGAAGCATCTTTGTATTGTTCCGCACAAATCGTCATATAAAGATACAGCGGTTCTAATACGTGTTGATAGGGGCGAATCGAATCAGGATTCCGAATCTGTAACGGATTTCCGCTGATGACTGCCCTCACACAATCGGGAATAATCCGGTCAACGGAAAAATCCCCTCCGCCAATGACATTGCCTGCACGAGCGGTGGAAACTGCAATGTCTTTGAAAAAGCTATTGATATAGGCGTGTGTTACCAATTCTGAACAACTCTTACTATTGCTGTAAGGGTCAAAACCGTCAAGCGGTTCATTTTCACGGTATCCCCAGCACCATTCCTTATTCTGGTATACCTTATCTGTGGTAACATTCAGGAATGATTTCACACAAGGATGCAAACGAACACACTCACAAATATTGACAGTCCCCATCACATTGGTTTCATAGGTATAGCGTGGTTTCTGGTAAGAGGTGCGAACAATCGGCTGTGCAGCAAGGTGAAATACCATTTCCGGCTGAACTTCGTCAAAAACTTGATTTAAATGCTCATAATCCCGAATATCCCCATTGATATGGCGAATTTGTTTCGAAATTGAAGTCAATGAAAACAAATTCGGATTTGTCGGGGATTCAAGCGCATAGCCTGTGACATCTGCACCAGCAATTAAAAGTAATAATGTCAACCATGAACCCTTAAAACCAGTATTCCCTGTGACAAGCACTTTTTTTCCATTATAAAAATCCATCAAAATGCGGTAAAACTTTCCAACATTCAAATTCTGGGAAAGTACCGCTCCCTCCTTCTCTCTAAAATAATATATCATTCGCCAAATCCATTCAGGAAATGGCGGATTGATGACAAATTTTCATGATTCCATCTCTGAAGCTTGTCTGTGGCTTCCATCCTGTCTGAAGCAATTTATGAATGTCTGGTACTAAATTCACAACCCCTTCCGGACTGTAAGGCACAGCTCCAAAATTCAGCTCACTGGAAGATGATAAAATCTCTTTCATTTCGCAAATATACTCCCGCAAGGGGCGAATATCCCCACTTGCAAGATTATAAACCCCACTTGCACAGGGCATAAGTGCAAATTGTTTCATTGCCTGCACTGCATCACTAACATACAGGAAATCCCAAATCTGACTACATTCTGTCAAAAAAATGGCTTCATTTTTCGACATTTTCTCAATGCAAGAGGAAACCAGCGTCTGAGGACTGTCCCCCACTCCGTACAGGCTGAAAATTCTTGTCCAAATGAATCGAATGGAATTTTCTTTTGCTAATGTCTGCAACTCCTGACAAATTCGCAGTTTTTGCTTTCCATATTCTGTCAAGGGATGGCAGGGGCTTTCTTCATGGATGCTTTCGCTCATTTTCCCATATTCGGCTTGTGAACCTGAACCAAGGAAGAAAGAACAACCCAACTGTTTGGCAGCATGGAACGCTTTCAATGTGCATACATAATTATGCTGTTGTAAATCAATGTCATTTCTTGCAGAACCTCTTGTTCCTTCCCATGCAAGATGGTAAAAATCATCTGCTTTTTCAATGTAATCGGGGAGTTGGTCATATTCTTCCATGTTCAGTGCAATGGTGTGCAATTTTTCATCTTGAGGGAGTAAATGCAATTTCTGACAGTTTTTCCGAACAACTGCAAAAATTTCACATTCTTCTTTCAACCATTCATGCAGTAAGTGCAACCCAATAAAGCTTGTTGCACCAGTGATTACAATTCGTCTCAAAGTGCCATCAACTCCATATATAAATTTCTATCTATCAATGGTTCTTGGTCTTGATTGGGAGTCCCAAAACGCAGTTTCGGAAATACAAATGTCGGTTCATCCAATCGGATTTCAATTAAAGTCGGACGCTCTGCATGGAATAACCCCTCATGAAGTTCCTCAGTAGAATGAATACAATGATACTCCAAATCATAGGCATTGGCAATTTTATCCAGTGGCGGTACTGTGTAACCGCTTTCGGGAGTGGTCTGCATATAGCGTTCTTCAAAATACATCTGCTGAAAATGGCGAATCATTCCAAGACTCTGGTTATTAAATACCACAACCGTAACAGGGAGATTTTCACGCCTGATAAATTCCAATTCCTGTAAATTCATCTGAAAACCACCGTCCCCTGTGAAGGAAATCACGGGCTGATGTGTTCCAAAATATGCCCCGATTCCAGCAGGGAGAGAATATCCCATTGCACCATGTCCACCAGAGAACAAAAATTTCTGGTTCTTCTTACACTGGAAAGATTGTGCAATCCAGACTTGATTCTGTCCAACATCTGTTGTAATGACAGTACCATCTTGTATCATAGTGCTGATTTTGGCAATGATTTGATTAGGGGTATTATCATCGATACCAGAAACTTTTTCTCGGATGGTATCACAGACCTGTAACCATTCATCACTTACCTGTTGTATATCACAATCTGCAAGTTGACGGAGTACCTGAACGGCATCAGCGCAGATGTTCTTATCATTTTCTCTGATGGGATATGCCAATTCCTCTGCATCAATGTCCACACGAATAATTTGTGCATCCGGTGCGAAATTTTCACGAATTCCGCCGACTTGTCTTACATCCAATCTTGCACCAAGGGAAATGAGAAGGTCACTTTTGGCAACAATCCAATTGGCACTTCTCGTACCATAAGCCCCTAAAAAGCCGTAATGATAGGGGTATTCGCTTGCAGTATCAAAAGCAATCATAGAGGTGACAACTGGTAAATGTGTCTTTTCAAGAAATTGTTCCAATTCATGGGGAGTGACATTCTGCTTCAATCCAGCTCCCAATAATAAAACAGGGCGTTTGGCTTGATTCAGTTTTTGCACAATCTGTTCAATATCGGAACATTCCTTGACGGGAATTTCACTTTGTGCATGGAGCATTTTCTTTGCTTTTTCGTCATCAATTTCAGCTCTTTGGATGTTCATGGGAATATCCAGCAAAACAGGGGCTTTTCTGCCGGACATTGCCGAAACATAAGCCTTTTCCAGAGATTCCATTAAATCATCTGTACTTGTCACATAATGTGCGTAATTCGTGACATTTTGCACCATGCTGATAATATCCGTTTCCTGAAATCCACGTTGACGGACTTTCAATGCGCCCTTTGCTTCAAATGTGTTGACTTGTCCAGTAATGAACAACACCGGAACAGAGTCAAAAAAGGCATTACAGATACCAGTGATAAGGTTGGTTGCCCCTGGTCCACTGGTAGCATAGGCAACCCCTAATTTTCCCGAACTTTGCGCATATCCACAAGCTTCAAAAGCTGCACCTTGTTCATGATAACAGACATGGGCTTTGATGTTGTCGGTACGGTAAAATGAATCCATGAGGTGTGTTACCATCCCCCCCGGATAGCCGAATACATCTGTAATCCCCTTCTGAATCAAGTATTGTACAATATAATCTGAGGCTTTCATCTTGCAACCGCTTCCTTAATGGTCTGAATCATATAATTCAGCTTTTCTTTGGTCATTCCAGGGTAAACACCTATCCAGAAAGTATGATTTGTAATGGTATCAGAAACTTCCAGATTCCCCACCACACGATAAGCATTTGTTTCTCTGAATTCATCAAAACATGGATGCTTTACAATGTTACCAGAGAATAACAATCTCGTTTGTACATTATGCTTTTCAAGGTAGGAGGTGACATGATTTCTGCTGATACCGCTTTCTGGTTTCACCGTTACCAAGAAGCCAAACCAAGAAGGATGACTCTGCTTTTCAGGTTCAGGCAAAATCAATACATCAGAAAGGCAATCCAATTCTTTCCGCAGATATTCCCAGTTGTTTCTTCTTGCCTGAATGAATTCAGGGAATTTCTTTAATTGTTCCACACCAATTGCAGCTTGCATTTCAGTTACCTTCAAATTATATCCAAAATGGCTGTATACATACTTGTGGTCATATCCGTGGGGCAATTGACCATAATCACCATCAAAACGATGCCCACAGAAATTATCCTGACCAGAGGAACAAATGCAGTCACGTCCCCAATCACGATAGGACAAAATTAAGCGGTTCAAAAGTGGGTCATTCGTGTAAACTGCTCCGCCTTCGCCCATGGTCATATGATGAGGGGGGTAAAATGAACTTGTCCCAATATCGCCCCAAGTACCTGTATACTTTGTTTCCTCTCCAATGGTATAGGTTGAACCAAGTGCATCACAGTTATCTTCCACCAACCAAAGAGAATGCTCACGACAGAATTTCAGGACAGCTTCAATATTAAACGGATTCCCCAAAGTATGAGCAATAATCACTGCTTTTGTTTTCGGAGAAAGAGCCTTCTCCAACTGTGTCACGTCAATATTATATTCCGGAATGGTGACATCTACAAATACAGGCACTGCACCATATTGCAGAATCGGGCTGATGGTTGTCGGAAATCCGCAGGCTACAGTAATCACCTCATCACCCTTTTTAATCTGACGTTCTCCCAATTCAGGAGCTGTCAAAACGGCAAAAGCAAGCAAATTCGCTGAAGAACCAGAATTGACTAAATGACAATGTTTTACACCAATCCATTTAGCAAATTCTTTTTCAAATGTGTTGCAAAAATGACCAGTTGTCAGCCAAAAATCAAGCATAGCATCCGTTAATGCCAGCATTTCTTTTTCGTCATAAACTCGACCGCCATAGCTGATTCTTTCCCCTGCAATATAGGGCTTTTTGATTTCGGGTTCTTTGTAGCAATGATAATATTCTGCTACCAAACTTTTGATTTGCTCTCTAGCCTCTTGTTCATTCTTCCAATTAGACATGGGTTTCTCCTTTCTTATTTCCAACATTTCCATGGTGCGTTTCCACTTTGCCATAATTTCTCAAGTTCCTTCTTTTCTCGCAAAGTGTCCATGCACTGCCAAAAGCCATGATGGGTATAGCTCATCAATTCACCCATACTTGCAAGCTTTTCCAGCGGTTCATGTTCCAGAATTGTTTCATCTCCGTGAATATAATCGAAAATTTCAGGTTGCATCACCATGTAGCCTGCGTTAATGGGGCTGCTGTCTGCACTGGATTTTTCACGAAATGCCTGTACAGCATTATCAGGACCAATACTCAAAATGCCTTTTTTCTGTTGCTGAATCACAGCGGTCAATGTGCAGATTTTTTGATTTTTCTGATGGAATTCCAGCAAATCCTGAATATTGACATCACAAACACCATCTCCGTATGTCATCATAAAAGCTTCATTTCCCACATAAGGCTGAATTCTTTTGATACGTCCGCCGGTCATGGTATTCAATCCAGTATCCACAATTGTTACTTTCCAAGGTTCTGTTTTTTGATTATGAACGGTCATTTGATTCCCATTGGAAAAATCAAATGTGACATCGGAAGTATACAGGAAATAATCTGCAAACCATTCTTTAATCATATGCTGACGATAACCAGCACAGATAATGAATTCATTGAACCCATAATAACTATATTCCTTCATAATATGCCATAAAATCGGCATATTTCCAATTTCAATCATTGGCTTTGGTTTTAACTCCGATTCTTCACTAATCCTTGTGCCAAACCCTCCAGCCAAAAGCACTACCTTCATTAAAAGACGACAAAATTACCCAACTGCAATCGTTGTGTAATCGTGTCATTCCCCCCTTTCATATTTTCATCAAAAATCATTCATCTTGTCCAGACGAATGAAAATTTTTCTCCTTTTTGGGAAAATTGAGCCTTTTTTCTTCTACCACCAATGGTCTTTTCATGATTCTGATATTCATCGCCATCACATATTCCCCTAAAAAACCAAGGAACAATAATAACATTCCTCCCATAAAGAAAATAGAAATCAGCATGGGAGAATACCCCATGACAAACTTATCCCACATACAAAGCTTTAATATCAAAAATATCAAGCCAATGATAAAGGAAATCACTGCAATGATAAAACCGCTGAATGTTGCTAATCTCATACCAGCTTTTGTATAACTAGTGAAACTGAGCATTGCAGCATCATAAAGGGTAGAAAAATTGTTGTGTGTTCGTCCAGCTTTTCGTTTCATTTGTGTATATTCAATTTCTTTGCGGTCAGCTCCCAATTCTGCAACAATTCCACGAATAAAAGGAGTCGGGTCATCCAAATTGCGAAGCACATCCAAAAAACTTCTGTCATATAAGCCGAACCCTGTAAAATGCTCAATAATATCAGCATTAGACATACTGCGCAGTAACTTATAATAAACACTGCGTAAAAAATAAATGAACGGATTTTCTTTACTGGTTGTTTTGACACCAACTACAATCTGATAACCATTGTTCCACTCATGAACAAATTTAGGTATCATGTCAATGGGGTCTTGAAAATCCGCACAAAGCAAAATAGTACAGTCGCCTGTTGTCTGCATTAAGCCATAATAGGGACTATTGAATTGACCAAAATTTTTCTGATTGAAAATTGCTCTGACATTCGGGTCTTCTGAACAAATTTCTTCCAGAATGGAGCGTGTCTTATCAGTACTCTTATTGTCAATATACAAAATCTCATAATCATATTCTGGTAATTCAGAAATCATGATATTTTTGACTGCTTCATAAATAGCTCTTGCATTTTCCTCTTCATTATAAGTAGGAATCAAAATCGAAACAGTTTTCCTTGTCATGGTTGCTCTCCTTTTTGATGACGCTCTGAGCTTTTGAAAGTCCAGAACTTATTCAGTAAAAAATTAACAGGGATACTAATAATCAGCACAAAAACTGGAGCAATCACTTCACTAATACCAAGTTTTGATACTTCCAGATACAAGAGAATGTTGTTTAAAACAATTCCTGTCAGTGCATAACTGCAATAGGCTTTGAACAAAGCATAGAAAAAAGAATCCTGCTTTTCCTCTCCATTTGCCTGAAATACACATTGTCGATTCCAAATAAAGCTCCAAAATACACCAACTGCCCACGAAACGACATTCGGGACAATATAATTCATTGGTTCGCCAATTTGTAGCTTTTTCATCACAGACAGTACCAGCAGATAAACCACATAGCCAATCACAGTGTTACTAATACCCACTACCCCAAATTTAATGAACTGCATCAAAGATTGCTTCTGCTTAGGAAGCACGGAAATATGAAATATTGCAATGATTTTGATAAATATTACATAAATTAAATTCGAGACTGCATTCACACAACGTTCCATAAAATCTTACTACACCCTTCCTTTGCGAAACACGCCTTATATGCATTCTTTTCTACTCATTTCATTATAGCACTTTCTTTCTTGACTGTCAAGTAAAATTCAAAAATAATCTGCTGGAATATGACGTAATTTTGGTTAAATAGACAACTGAAACCATTCGCAAATTTTAAAAAAATGATAAAAAAGTCAATCATCTATGGAAAATAAGATAAAAATTTCATAAAATTATGATTGGCTATCGAACAATATCACAAAAATTCCATTTGAATGGTATGAAATTTTATTGTAAATGTTATTTAAAATTTAAACCGTAAGTGTACATTTCCGATTGTGATTTCATTACCACTTCTCAAACGGTTAGGAGCGTAAATTTTCATTCCTTCAATGAAAGTATTGACAGGATTCCCCAAATTTTCAATATATATCATATTATTTTGAATATAGATTCTTGTATTCTTCTCCGCTACTGCCCTGTCATCCAAGACAATATCACAGGATTTATGGCTTCCAATCAATAACTCTTGATTCAAAATAAATTCTCGTTTTTTGGTTTTGCATGAACCTGAAATTACTTCCAAATGCATACGAATTCCATCACCGGATACAGAATTTTTCTTGAAATACCAAACGTCTCCTATGCATAACAAAAGCAAAACGCTAACTGCTGATAAAATTGGTATCAAAAGAGAATCACTTTCTTTTTTATTGGGAGGAGTTTCAGAGGGGCTTTCTGTAGGAGATGTTTCAACGGTTTCTGTCAAGTTTTCGTCAGATTCTGAAGCGGTTTCGGTTTCCGTGGGGTCTGTGAGATTTTCGGTAGATTCCGAAAGGGAGTCTGTTCCCGTGAGGTCTGTGAAATCTTCAATGGATTCTGAAAGAGATTCTGTTTCTGTGGGGTCTAAGAAATTTTCAGTGGATTCTGTATCTTCTGTAGTTGGTTCGTCAGAAATTTGCACATTGGGCTTTTGAATATCTCTGGTGTGATTGACAGGAATATTTTCATTTGTTCCGTCTGGATAATCGAAAAACAGTTCAATTTCATTCTGTGAATCAATATAATTGGAATTGGCAGGAAATCCCAAAACATAAAGGCTATCTGTCCATTGTGCAATAAAATTGCCATTTGTCATAGCAGTACTTTCATTATCAATTTGCAGGTGTTTTCCAGTACTGGAACGGAATACTTGAAGGGTATCTTCTCCAACTTTGGAATTTCCCACAATTGCCGTATGAACTACCATTTCAGAAGTTGTTTCCAAAATGTCAGAAACTTCCTGCGCCTTTTGCTGAAAATCTTGATTTGTCATGCCAGAATTTCCAGCATAGGGAACGCCGTCCGTAATCAATACCATGTTGACAATTCCCGAAAAGGCTTTTGTGAGTTGCTGATATTGCACAGCTTGTATCAAGCCACCATAAATATCTGTTGCCTTGTGAGTGTACTGCATTGCGGAAAAAGTCTCATCTACTTCCTCAGAAGTAGAGAGATTTTCTGCGATGATTTCGAATCTTTCCCCAAATCCTAAAACTGTCACAGAAATGGGTTGCTTTTCTTTTTCCATAATCGATTTCACGAACCGAAGGAGCAAAGGATGGTATTTTTGCATAGAGTCGGAACAATCCACCAGAAATATATATTTGATAGGGATGTCACTATCTGAAAGAATTTGCATTGTCTGTGGACTTCCAAGAGCTTCACCATCTTGTAACAACGAAACCTTTGTCTGTTCCGCAGACATTTGATTTTCGTGAGAAATAAAAAAACAGAGTGCATGATTATAGTAATAACTGGAAGAAAGTTGTGAAAAGTCGGCTTTTGCATAAGATAAAGGGGAAAATTGCAATAACATCAAAGTGACGAAAAAAATTGATAACAATTTCTTTTTATACATAGGTGTTTCCTTTCTGATTGTGAAAAGCTTCCATATTATTGAACCATGACAGTAATCACAGAGAGATTGTCATTTTCTGGTCGAAGTCTTTCCAGCATTCGGAGGAGCAATAACTCTGTCCATTCCTGTGGTTCTTTTGCTTTCAAAAAATCAATCAACACTTCTTCATCAAGAAGGTACGTCCATAGCCCATCAGAACACAGCATAAACCCGTCACCAGCAATTAAAGGGGTGATACTTTTCTGACAATCCGGAGTACAACGTTCAGGGTTTCCCATTGCCCGCAATAAAGAGCTTTGGTCTTCATCTTGTCCGATTTGGGAGCGTAGGATTTCGCCTGCCTTATACTTTTTGAATGCGACAGAGTGGTCATCTGTAATGCTTTGAATTTGCCCCTGATGCAGATAATATAGTCGTGAGTCTCCAACATGCGCCCAGTATGCGTAATTTTCCTGAATCAACAGTACTACCACTGTGCTTTTCATCCGACTGCATTTTTCTTCCTGCAACCTTAATAATTTTTGATTGGCAATTGCAATTTGCTGTACCAGCCATTCTTCCGCATTGACATTCGGTTCATATGGCGCATCAAGAAAATGGTCTACAATACATTGAGAGGCTAAATTTCCATCTCTATGACCGCCCAATCCATCTGCAATGATGAAAAGACATCCATCAGGCAATTTTCTTTTTCCAACAGTATCCTCATTATAGGCTCTGCCCCCAGAACTCGAAAAAACATAAACTTCTATTTTCATTGTGCATTACTCCAAATCTACTGTAAGAATATTAGAACGTTCTCCAAGATAAAAACTTGTTTTGGCTTTCAGACGATAAGGCACACCAGCAGTAAGCTGTTGACCATTCATCAGAAATGTTCCATACGTTGACCGTAAATCTGTCAGAATAAATTCACCGCTGGCACTATCCCACGAAAGGGAACAATGTCTGCCACTAATACCCGGAGTGCCTTCTGGGAAAGCAAGAGCGCAATCTTTGGCACTTCTACCAATTAAAATCTGACCGTTTCCAACGCTTGTAGTCTGTCCAGTTACAGAACGTACCACCGGTTGAGGAAGCTTTTGAGGAACAGGAATGGAATTTTGTGGTATGTTCGCACCAGCTCCAGCAGGTTGCTTCTTTTTGTTCAGGGCAATAGCTGTGCCGACTCCTGCAATCAATACCGCTCCGCCAATTCCCGATACCAGCCCCCAATTTGTGGTAGGTTCTGGGTCTTCATAAATCACATCAGGCGTTGAAGGAACGGGGTCAACCTGTGCAGGAAGTTCAGGAGAATCTAATACATAATCAATTCCATATTGAGTTAGGAAAGGAATGACCTCTTCAATATTGACTGCATAAAAAATTTGTTCTTCTCCATCTCCAATGCTGAATGTTGTCACACCTAAGACAGAACCATTTTCATTTACCAAAGGACCACCGGAATTTCCGTGTCGGATGACACAGTCAATTTGGATATTTCGTCTGCCTGTGCCGGATGTGGTAAACAAACGGCTGATTGTTCCGCTGGTAACGGTTGCATCTGATTGTGAAAAAAATGTCGTCGGGTCAACAATTGTTTCTGCTAACCCCGGATAACCAACGGCATAAATGGAAGAACCAACCATATCATCTGTGGGCTTGCACAAATGCAGAGGTCGCCTTTTGGAAGTGCTATGGTCAAGCTTTAAAATAGCAATATCCTTAATTTCATCTCCGGCAACATAATAGGCTTCTTCATAATCATTGGAATCATAACAAACCAAAATATGTCCCCTTCCAATTTTTACCCCATC
>Ga0326511_10002863_pt1 | contig 13924 bp, 10 predicted proteins | sample 0_2496_0518_D_FD_203701 | JGI IMG/M metagenome (GOLD analysis project Ga0326511, IMG submission 203701) | Bovine rumen microbial communities from UC Davis, California, United States - 0_2496_0518 | ecosystem: Host-associated > Mammals > Digestive system > Stomach > Rumen | place: USA... | reverse complement strand
CTACGACGAAATGGCGCATGAAATCAGCAGGCGCGAAAGACTCATCGTGGTCGACGACATCCCCCACAACGACACCTGGGCCCGCGACCACGGGTTCATCACCGTGGAGGAAGACGAGGCTCTGCGACTCCTGGACTTCCGCTTCAACGGCTGGGGCGAGAAATTCCCTGCCGAACTGGACAACCAGATCAACCGCCGCCTCTGGGAGCGAGGCATGGTGAAGGGCACCTATGAAAGCCACCTGGACTTTGTGCTGGAGGGCGGGTCGATAGAGAGCGACGGACGGGGTACCATTTTCACTACGGAGTGCTGTCTGATGGCTCCACACCGCAACCAGCCGCTCACCCGCCAGCAGATAGAGGAGCGGCTGAAGGAGTGGCTGGGAGCCAGGCGCGTGGTGTGGCTGCAACACGGTTCGCTGCTGGGCGACGACACCGACGGACACATCGACACGCTGGTGCGCATCTGCCCCAACGACACCTTATTATATATTGGCGGCGACGACGACCATCCCGACCTGGCACTGATGGAACAGGAGCTGCAGACGCTGCGCACGCTGGACGGCAAGCCCTACCGACTGCTGCGGCTGCCACTGCCCCGCCCCATTTTCGACGGCGACGACCGCCTGCCAGCTACCTACGCCAACTATCTGGTGGTCAACGGGGCCGTACTCGTGCCCACCTACGGCCAGCCCGACCTCGACCAAGAGGCCATGAACATCATCGGCCGGGCTTACCCTGACCGCGACATCGTGGGCATCGACTGCCGACCCGTCATCCGACAACATGGTTCGCTGCACTGCTGCACCATGCAGTACTACTAAAATGTAAACAATCTTTTCAATCATACAAGCAATGAAGATAGGTATTATCCAACAGCACAATACGGCCGACCGCGACAATAATCGCAAGCGACTGGCTGAGAAAATACGCAAGATAGCCCACGAGGGTGCACAACTCATCGTGCTGCAGGAACTGCACAACGGACTCTATTTCTGCCAGACAGAAGACGTCAACATTTTTAACCAGTCAGAAGCCATCCCCGGACCCTCCACCGAGTTCTACGGACAACTGGCTCAAGAGCTGGGCGTGGTGATTGTAACGTCGCTCTTTGAGCGCCGGGCCCCCGGACTCTATCATAACACCGCCGTCGTGCTGGAGAAAGACGGCACCATTGCGGGCCTGTACCGCAAGATGCACATTCCCGACGACCCGGGCTACTACGAGAAATTCTACTTCACGCCGGGCGACCTCGGCTTCCGGCCCATCGATACCAGCCTGGGCCGACTGGGCGTGCTGGTTTGCTGGGACCAGTGGTATCCGGAGGCAGCACGACTGATGGCCCTCGCGGGGGCCGAACTGCTCGTCTACCCCACGGCCATCGGCTACGACCCCAACGACACCCCCGACGAACAGCAGCGCCAGCGCATGGCCTGGCAAACCGTACAGCGCGGTCATGCCATTGCCAACGGACTGCCCGTCGTCACGGTCAACCGTGTAGGCGACGAGGACGGAGTGCCGTTCTGGGGCACCTCGTTCGTGGCCGGTCCACAGGGCGAGCTGCTCTTTGAGGCACCTGCCGACCAGGAGGCCGCAGCCGTCGTTGATGTCGATATGGAACGCTCCGAACAGGTACGCCGCTGGTGGCCCTTCCTGCGCGACCGCCGCATTGACGCCTATGGGCAACTGACACGACGGTACATAGATGCGCCTCTGCAGAAGTAGGTACATTGTCAATTTGTCAATTTGTCATTAAGGATTTTGGTTTTTCCCGAAATACTTTAAGAAATATATAAATATATTTATATATTTCTTATTATAAAAACATGCGAAGTAAAAAACGCTTAATGACAAATTGACAAATTGACAACTATGACAGATGTGACGTTTACACTTTTTAACCAAATCTTTGAATTAAAAAAATTGTGAGGGTCATGAAAAATCCGTACCTTTGCAGCGTTGCAGAAAAAGAATTTTTGAAGCACCCGGCGAAGCAAAAAAATTTTCCTGGTTAGCGCGAAAAATTTTCCTAACTATGCAGCAAAAAAGGATTGTATAATTTTCGAATTCAGAAATAATACCACCAAAATGATTGTCCGTAAAAAAAATGAACAAATCAACCAACGCCACCATCATGACACCCTAAAGGGTAGCACAGAAAAACAGGTGCAATTCTTGGTCAGTCCATTTTTTCTTCGTACCTTCGCAGCCGAATAATAGGCAAAGACTATATAACAAGATGGCAAACAATTTAAGATTTCAGGTTGTAGAGGAAGCTTTCAAGAAGCGTGCCGCAGACGTGAAGGTGCCCAGCGAGCGCCCCTCGGAATATTTCGGCAAGTATGTGTTCAACAAGCAGAAGATGTATCGCTACCTGCCCAAAGACGTCTACGACAAGATGATTGACGTGATGGACAACGGAGCCCGTCTGGACCGTTCGATAGCCGACGCGGTGGCTGCCGGCATGAAGCAGTGGGCCCTGGAGATGGGTGTCACCCACTATACCCACTGGTTCCAGCCACTGACCGAGGGCACTGCCGAGAAGCACGATGCCTTCGTAGAGCACGACGGCAAGGGCGGCATGATAGAGAAATTCAGCGGCAAGCTGCTGGTGCAGCAGGAGCCCGACGCCTCATCGTTCCCCAACGGCGGCATCCGCAACACCTTCGAAGCCCGAGGCTACAGCGCCTGGGACCCCACCAGCCCCGTGTTCATCATTGACGACACGCTGTGTATTCCCACCATCTTCATAGCCTACACCGGCGAGGCCCTCGACTACAAGGCTCCCTTGCTGCGTGCCCTGCACGCCGTCGGCAAGGCCGCCCGCGACGTCTGCCAGTATTTCTACGACGACGTCCAGAAGGTGCAGGTGAACCTGGGTTGGGAACAGGAGTACTTCCTCGTTGACGAAGGCCTCTACTCGGCCCGCCCCGACCTGCTGATGACTGGACGCACGCTGATGGGCCATGAGTCGGCCAAGAACCAGCAGATGGACGACCACTACTTCGGCACCATCCCCGACCGCGTCCAGGCCTTCATGAAAGACCTTGAGATTCAGGCCCTGGAGCTGGCCATCCCCGTCAAGACCCGCCACAACGAGGTAGCCCCCAACCAGTTTGAGCTGGCCCCCATTTTCGAAGAGTGCAACCTGGCCGTCGACCACAACATGCTGCTCATGTCGCTGATGAAGAAAGTGGCCCGCAATCACGGCTTCCGCGTGCTGCTGCACGAAAAGCCCTTCGACGGCATCAACGGCTCGGGCAAGCACAACAACTGGTCGCTCAGTGCCGACAACGGGGTGCTGCTGCACGCTCCCGGCAAGACGCCGGAAGAGAACCTGCGCTTCGTGACCTTCATCGTGGAGACACTGATGGCCGTACACCGCCACAACGGACTGCTGAAGGCCAGCATCATGTCGGCCACCAATGCCCACCGTCTGGGCGGCAACGAGGCCCCGCCGGCCATCATCTCCAGCTTCCTGGGCACCCAGCTGACGGAACTACTCGACCACATCGAACAGTCGGACAAGCAGGAGCTGTTCAACCTGAAGGGCAAGCAGGGCATGGAGATTGACATTCCGCAGATTCCCGACCTCATCGTTGACAATACCGACCGCAACCGCACGTCGCCCTTCGCCTTCACGGGCAACCGCTTCGAATTCCGTGCCCCCGGCTCCAGCGTCAACTGCGCCTCGGCCATGATAGCCCTGAATGCAGCGATGGCCGAAGCCCTGACATCGTTCAAGGAGCGCGTCGACCAGAAAATTGCCGAGAACTCAGAGAACTCCGAGAACTCCGAGAAAAGGCATAACTCCGTTATGCAAGCCATTGTCGAGGTGCTGCGCGACGACATCAAGGCCTGCAAGCCCATCCGTTTCGACGGCAACGGCTACTCCGACGAGTGGGTCAAAGAGGCTGAGAAGCGCGGCCTGGACGTCGAGAAGTCGTGTCCCGTCATCTTCGAGCACTATCTGGACGATTCCAGCGTCAAGATGTTCGAGTCGACGAAGGTCATGAACCGCAAGGAACTGGAGGCCCGCAACGAGGTGAAATGGGAGACGTACGTGAAAACGGTGCAGATAGAGGCCCGTGTGCTGGGCGATATGGCCATGAACCACATCATCCCCGTCTCGACCCACTACCAGTCGCAGCTCATCAAGAACGTGCAGGGCATGAAGGACGTCTTCACCGCCGAGAAAGCCGAGCGGCTCTCCGCCCGCAACATGAAACTCATTGAGGAGATAGCCGAGCGCACGGAGAAGATAGAGCAGCTGGTTGACGAGCTGACGGATGCACGCCGCGTGGCCAACCGCATTCATGACATCCACCAGCGTGCCATAGCCTATCACGACACGGTATGCCCCAAGATGGAGGACATCCGCTACGAGACCGACAAGCTGGAAATGATTGTCGAGGACGGCCTGTGGACGCTGCCCAAATACCGCGAGCTACTGTTTATCAGGTAGGATCTTAAAGGTCTGAGGTGAGAGGTCTGAGGCCATCTCCAACAACTCACATGGTGCTGCGACAAACGTTGTGGCACCATTTTCTTGCAGAAACTGCCGGTCGCGGAATCCCCAGAGCACGCTGATGCAAGGCAGTCCGCTGTTGCGTGCCGTCGCCAGGTCAACATCGCTGTCGCCCACGTAGACGGCTCCCTCCTTCCCCACTCCCAGCTGGCGCAGGGCTTCGTAGACGGTGTCGGGGGCCGGTTTCTTGCGGATGCCCTCGGCCTCGTGTTCGCCGATGGCGACTTCTATCTCGGGGAAGAAGTGGCCGACGAGTTCCCGGGTTGCCGCCATCATCTTGTTGCTCACCACCGCCATGCGGCAACCGCGCCGCTTCAGCTGGCGCAGCGTGTCGGCGATGCCGTCGTAGGGCCGGGTGGTGTCCAGCGAGTGTTCCATATAGTGACGACGGAAGGCCGCAAAGACTTCCTCAAACTGAGGATGGTCTGCCCCCTGGGGAACGGCCCGTTCCATCAGCCGTCTGACTCCGTTGCCCACAAAGCGCCGGATGTCGTCCAGCGAATGCTCAGGCATTCCGAACTGCCGCAAGGCATGGTTCACGCTGCCGGCCAGGTCGCGCAGCGTGTCCAGCAGGGTACCGTCCAAGTCGAAGATGAAGGTCTGATAGTTACTCATAGTCGTCGACGACGCTGTTGATAAAGTCCTGCATGGGTTTGGCGGCCCGGAACATCTTCTCGGTATCCTTCAGCCAGCGGTCACCATCAAAGAAGTCGTCGCCCACACGATGCCAGCAACAGTAGTTCTTCAGTCGCAGGTAGCGCACGTGCTCCCAGTCGCGGGGGAAGCCGACGGGACACGTCTTCAGCTTCTCCATGCCGAAGCCCTGCTTCGCAGTCCACGACTCTTGCTCCGTACAGGGTTCGAAACGGTCGCCAAAATACTTCACGAACTCCTTCGACTCCACACAGCGCAGCCACTCGTCGGTATTGGCCATGATTTCGTTGCGACAGGAGGTCAGGATGTTGGTGGGCAGCCAGTAGCTGCCACAGGCCACCAGACAGGAGTCGGGTTCCAAGTGGATGTAGTAGCCGCCATGCAGCGACTTCTTGCCACGGGCCGAGATGTATGCCCCCATGTGGGTCTTGTAGGGCGACTTGTCGGGCGAGAAGCGGGTGTCGCGATAAAAGCGGTAGGTACAGTCCTTCACCTGCAGAGGGGCCAGCGAGTCGTCGAAAGCCACATAGCGCTCCAGCGCCTGTGCCACGCCGCGTTCAAACTCAGTCTTGGCAGCTTCGTATGCTGCCTTATGCTCCTGGAACCAGGGGCGGTTGTTGTTCATCGCCACCTGGCGCAGGAAATCCAATATCAGTCTTGCATTCATATCATGTCATTTCTATTCTGCTTTCTCAAAGTGCTGGTAGTCCTTCAGCGAACGCCACGCCCCGCCCCACTTGAAGCCATGCTGCGTGAACAGCCGGTAGCAGAGGTCACGCCGGGTAATCTTATATTTAAAGGCGCGCGAGCGGTCTACGTAGGGCTTGCCCGTAGCGGGCTGAATGAGCAGCGTGCCGTCCTGCCTGCGGCGCACGCAGGGGTTGTACAGCGGGTTGACGTCGATGGCCAGCCCTCGGGCGTGGTTCGACAGCTTCCGGCTGCCCTCAATGGGGCGATAGCAGTAGCACGACGTGTTGTTGGCCTGCATGGAGCGTTCGTCGTCGTCGCCGTATTCCGAGATGGGGCGAATACGCTCAATGGGATACTGCGCCTGATACAACGCAGCAAAAATCTCACGGAGGTCCTGGCTTATCAGCTTATTGCAGACGATGATGCCCTCCTGGGTCTTGCCCCGGAAGTCGACATGCTTCACCTGCAGCGTGTCGAGCACGACACCTGCCGGTTGTGAAAAAACTGCCAGACTGACTGACAAAGCAGCCGTCAGAAAGTCCATACGTAACGTCATAAATCCTTTTGTTTCTTTCCTGCGTGCAAAGGTACGACTTTTCAGTGAAAAGCGAATAGCAAATAGTGAGAATTTTATCATCTCCCAATGCTAAATTTTGTTGTTTCAAAAGTGAAGGTCTGAGGGCCGGAGACGATGATTCAACGCCTGCTGCGCTGAATCATGGTGCGGACCTTATTATTAAATTTGACGGCTGCCAGCAGTTGCTCGATAGTCAGGTGCATGCGGTACTGCCAACGATTGTAGGGGTCGCTGGGCACGTTGATGCGTTCCTCCTGGGGACTCTTGCGGCGCAACTCGGAGTCCATCGCCAACCAGTCTTGCAACTGCAGGATGCAGAGCATCGACGGACAGTAGAGATGGCGGGCTATGACTTCCTCTGCCAGATGGGCCGGCAACTGCTCGGGGGCGCGGCCCTCCTTCTGCAGCATGGTGACGAAGTAGCGCTGGCGGTGCTCAGGGTTCTCCTGCCACCATAGTCGCAAGGGCGACATGTCGTGGGTGGAAATAGTGGCTACGGAACGGATGGGGTTGGCGTCCAGGTGGGCAAACTCGAAACCTTGCTGCTTGGGCATCTGCTGGATTTCGAGCGTCAGGATGCGCAACTGGTCGAGCACGGGCTCCACACAGTCGGGCAGCATACCCAAGTCTTCGGCACAGACCAGCATCGGACAGCCCTTGAGCATGGCGGGCAGCCGCTTCAGGGCCTGCTGTCCCCAGAAGAACGAATGGCGCTGGTAGAAGTAGTTGTTGTAGAGCCGCAGGAAGGCATCTTTTTCTTCACCCGAGAGAGCGTCATAGATGGGTTCGTTGATGACGCCGATGCGGGGGTGATACATTTCGGGCTGGCGCGGGTCTTCCACGAAGAGTACGTCGCTGATGAGCCTCATCAGGCCCTCACGAATCCAAAGGCTGTTCTCGTCGTGACAGTCGGCAAAACGGGTGGCCACCTTGCGCTGGGTGTCGTATTCTGCACGCAGGTCATAGAGGTTGTAGGCCTTGCGCACCAGACAGTTTTCGCGAACATACTGTGCGTGGATGCCGAAGAGACGCTCTATCAGCCGGTCGTTGATGAAGGGTTTCGTAAACAGCTCCTTCCGGAAGGGCAGCCCGAAATACTCTATCTCGCCAACGGTCAACGGCAAGGCAGGCGAAAAGTGGCCCAGCAGACCGTAGACGGCATCGGCAGGAATCTCCCAGACACGGAAGAAGCCTAGGACGTGGTCGATGCGCAGCGCATCGAAATATTGCGACATGTGCTGCAGACGGCGGCGCTGCATGGCTAACAGTTCGTCGCTCCAGCGGAAGGTGGGGAACCCCCAGTTCTGGCCTTGCTGCGAAAAACGGTCGGGGGGAGCACCCGTCTGCGAGTCGAGGTTGAAGTATTCCGGATGCCGGCTGACCTCCACGCTGTCGGCACTGACGCCAATGGGCAGGTCGCCCTTCAGCACCACGCCCTTCGAACGGGCATAGTCGGCGGCAGCCTTCAGCTGGGTGTGCAGCAGATACTGGACATACATGAAGTATTGCTCTGTCCCGGCACTACCCGCCCTCCACTTGGCATAGGGCTCCAGCCAGTCTTCGTTGGCACTGACGAAATCCTTGTAGTCTTTACTGTTCACGACCTTGCTGCCCTGCTCGGCAAACAACGCATGCAGGTATTCAGACTTCACGCGGTCGACGGCCTCATAGTCACTATACGGCAGGGCATTCAGCTCCTGACGGCGGCGCTGGAACTGGGTCGTCAGCGTCTTTGAACGCAGGGTGCCTGCAGCCTCCAAGTCGACGTAATGTGGATGGAGCGCAAAGACGCTGACAATATTATAGGGATAGGAGTCGTGCCAGTGGCCGTCGGTGGTGGTATCGTTGACGGGCAGCGTCTGGATGAACTTCATGCCTGTTGCCACAGCCCAGTCGACCATCCGCCGCAGGTCGCCAAAGTCGCCGACGCCATAGGAATGCTCGGAGCGCAGCGAAAAAACGGGGATGCTGACTCCGGCAGCACGCCACGACTCCTCACGCAACCGCAGATGTCCGCCGTAGAGCACCAGAACCTGCCCGTCGGGAAGCTCGGGCGACATGCCCTCGGGCTGACTGATGGAGGCTACGCGGTTGTCGCCCTCCTCCCAAGCCACCAACTCGTGGCTCTTCGCGTCGACCACCACATATTTATATTCTATCGGAAACAGCCAACCTTGTACGTTGACTGACAGCATCCACTCCTGCTGGCCGGCATACTCCATCTTCAGGTAGCGACTGGTGTTCCAGGAGCCAATAGCCGGATGCGAGCCACAGACGGCAACCAGCTGCCCCGGCTTCAACTGAGGAGCCGATATGCGGAAAATTACCGTGCGGCGAAACAAAGGCAGCGGCAAAGCCCTCACCTGCTCGCCGTGCTGGCCGTGAACGGTGGTCTGATAAGCTGCGGAATACAAATGAAGGGGCAACGGACGGTCACGCCATTCGTCGTGGAAGATATAGTCTTTCGAAGCATCGTAACGGTAAATGCGCGCCAGCAGGTCCCACTCGCGGCAAAGCACCTCGCCGTCGGCATTCTCTAACTGATAGGCATAGACGATATGGCTCAACGGATGCTGACGACTCATCAGGGCGGCCGTCTCCAGCGTCCAGAGCTCGCCATCCTCTGTCTGCATCAGCAGATTCTGATGGCGCACCGTGCCGTCCTGACTGTGGAAATCAATGCTTACATGCAGGCTTTCGCCCCATGAGGTGTGGTAGTGTATGGAGAATTTCAGTTTCATTTTCGTAATTGTTTGTGCAAAATTACAAAATAATTATGAATTATGAATCATGAATGATGAATTATTTCGCAACTTTGGCTTCGCCGAAGTTACTTTTCATTCGGAAAAGCAAAAGAAAAGCATTTTCTTTTGCTTTTCTCTCACTTATTTTGTATCTTTGCAACCGATTTATAACAACAAAGATGAAAAAGCTCGATTCGCGTACATATTTATATGTTGCTGCAATAGGCATGGTGCTCATCATTGGACTGACGGCCTACTATGCTTTCAGCGGTGTGTCGAAACTGGAAGACCCACAATATCTGTATATTGACGACGACGACACCCAAGACTCGGTACTGGCCAAAATGAGCCCCACGTGCCATACGGCCGGCATGTCGGCACTATCGACCCTGTTGCGGCACAGCGACTACGGCAAGCACATCCGGACAGGCCGCTACGCCATCAATCCCGGCGAAGGTGCCGTCACCCTGTTCCGCCGACTGAAGAACGGACAGCAGAGCAGCATGAACCTGACGATTCCCGAGGCACGCACGATGGACCGCCTGGCCGCCCTGCTGGCAAAGCGCCTGATGCTCGACTCGGCCACCATCGCCAGTGCCCTGACGAGCCAGGAGACATGCCAGCGATACGGGTATGATACCGCCACCATCAGCGCCATGTTTGTGCCCGACACGTATGACGTCTACTGGAACATGTCGGCAGACGGACTGTTGGAACGGATGCAGAAGGAGCACAACCGCTTCTGGCAGGGCGACCGCGAACAGAAGGCTGCGCAGATGCATCTGACACCCACTGAGGTGTGCACGCTGGCCAGCATCATCGACGAGGAGACGGCCAACACGGCCGAGAAGCCCATGATAGCGGGTATGTATCTGAACCGGCTGAAGACGGGAATGCCCCTACAGGCCGACCCCACCATCAAGTTTGCCCTCAAGCAGTTTGAACTGAAGCGCATCTGGCAGAAGCAGCTCACCATCGACTCGCCTTACAATACCTATCGCAACACCGGGTTGCCACCAGGTCCTATCAAGATAGCCAGCATCAAGGGTATCGACGCCGTGCTGAACCACGTGGAGCACGACTATCTGTACATGTGTGCCAAGGAGGATTTCTCGGGTACCCACAACTTCGCCAAGAACTATCAGGAACACCTGCAGAATGCAGCCCGCTATTCGAAGGCACTGAACGCAAGGGGTATCAAATAACACGAAATAAAAATCATCCCAAACAGTATATAGTCATGAAGATATTCCAAAGTTCCATCTTCCGCGCGCTGTGCGCTATTGTGGTAGGTGTACTCTTGCTGAAATTTCCGCAGGACGGCGTGACGTGGCTCACCATAGCCATTGGTGTCTTGTTCCTACTGTCGGGCATTATCGCCCTGATAGCCTACCTGAATGCCAGGAAACATGCCGGCGAATATACCATCACCGACCAGCAGGGACGTATCATTACAGGAAGCCAGCCCACCTTCCCCATCGTGGGAGTAGGCAGCATCATTCTAGGTCTGGTGCTGGCAGTGACACCGGGGGCGTTCATTCACGGACTGATGTATATCCTGGGGGCTATCATGGTGCTGGGCGGCGTCCAGCAGCTGATGAACCTCGTGGCTGCCCGCAGGTTGGGCAGCGTTCCCTTTGGATTCTGGGTGGCTCCCTCGCTGATTCTCGTCACGGGGCTCTTCGTCATACTGAAACCTATGGAGAGTGCCGAGCTGCCTCTGCTCATTCTGGGCTGGTGCTGTCTGCTCTACGGGGTGACAGAACTCATCAACGCCCTCAAGATTCACAGCATTCGCAAGCAGGCAGACCGTATGCGCGACGAACTGCAGCGCAAGCAACAGCTGGAAATGGAGAGCCAGGCGGAAGAAATCAGTTCGGAGATTAACAACGACACGCAACCCGCTGACACTCCCAAAGAGGCGAAGGAAGAAGAAGAGGACTATCCTGACTTTATCGGATAATCCCCACTGCACTGTGTCTATTTATACGTTGGTCACAATACCCTCAATATAGGTCTTGAGGATGTGAATGCCGGTCTTGTTCTCGTGGCCCCACGGGATGATGAGGTCGGCAAATTTCTTGGTGGGTTCGATAAACTGCTCGTGCATGGGCTTCAGCACCTTCTCGTAGCGGTCGAGCACCATCTCAACGGTACGGCCACGCTCTACCACATCGCGGCGGATGTTGCGGATGAGCCGGACATCATCGTCGGTGTCAACAAAGATCTTCAGGTCCATCATGTCGCGCAGTTTCTTGTAGTGCAGCGTCATGATGCCTTCCAGGATGATGACCGGCTTGGGCTCCACATGCACCGTCTCGGGCAGTCGGTTCGAGACGATGTACGAATAGGTGGGCTGTTCGATAGGCTCGCCGTTCTTCAGCATCTTGATGTGCTCCGTAAGCAGTTTCCAGTCGAAGGCATCAGGATGGTCGAAGTTGATAGCACGGCGCTCCTCGTCGGAAAGGTTGGTGGTATCGTTATAATACGAGTCCAGGGGGATAAGCGCTGCACAATGAGGGGGCAGCGCCTTGACAATTTTCTTGACGACGGTAGTCTTACCCGACCCGGTGCCGCCTGCAATTCCAATAATAGTCATATTTATTTTCTAGTTTTTACCAGGTACACGAGTGTCGGCAGGTGGTCGCTATAGCCGTCGAGCCAGACGCCACCGGCATGGGTGCGAAGGGTGTTGCCCTTGTACTTGCCCTCCTGCTGGAACAGATAGTCGCGGCGGAATATCTGGGGTTGGAAGAAGGTAAGCGTCTCATACTTCTTCTTACCCTCTATGTCGAGCAGATTGCGCGACAGGATGATCTGGTCGAACAGGTTCCATGCCCCACTGTACGTCAGCGTACCCGTACCACTGGCATGAATGTTCCACCAGGGATTATAGAGGCCTCCCTCTTCCACTTCCTTCATCTCGCGGCGGGCTCCCAGCATCTTGGACATCGAGGCATCGGCGGGGTCGTCGTTCATGTCGCCCATGATGAAGAGCTTCACTTGGGGGTCATCCTGCTGAAGGGAGTCTTTGACGGCACGCAACTGCTCGCCACCGAGTTCGCGATAGTAGGAGGTAGCGCCACGCGAAGGCAGGTGGTTGACCACAATGGTGACATGCTCGTCGGCCAGCGTACCGCTGACCACCAGAAATCCACGGGTGGCGCGGCCGCGCTCGATGTCCTCCTGCTTCTTATATACATAAGGTACGAGCTTGACATTACGGACGGAGAACATGGAGGGATTGTAGAGCAGGGCGCAGTCGACACCACGCTGGTCGGGACCCTCGATGTGGCAGAACTGGAAGTTACGCTTCTTCAGCGGCTCCTGATTGCACAGGTCGGTCAGACAGCGGGCATTCTCGACCTCGCTGACTCCGATGGCCGCACAGCCGTAGGGCAGTTTGTCGGTGCCCATCTCCGACAGTACTCTCGCCATGTTGCGCAACTTGTGCTGATACTTCATGTCGGTCCACTTGTTGCGACCGTCAGGCAGATACTCATAGTCGTTGTGGCCCTCGTCATGCTCCGTGTCGAAGAGGTTCTCCAAGTTGTAGAAACCTATGGCATAGGCCTGCAACTTGCGGTCCTGGGCCTGTACGCTTACCGTTCCAAACAGAAAGGCTACGGCAATAAATGAAAATAGCTTTTTCATATAGTCTCAGATTTTTGTCGCGAAGATAGTCATTTTTTTCGAGAATATCGAATAAACGCAAAAAAAATTGCAAAAACATAGCGTTTTTTTCTTTTTATTCGTTATCTTTGCACCAAATAAACTTAAAACATAACATTATATGCAAAAAAAGCTGAAATTAACCGTATTGGCCCTATGCCTCGTTCTATCGGCCCATGCCCAGACCGACAAGCCAGAACAGCCGGAGGGACAGGACGCCATCACGAGTGAGCAGACCTTCACCTTCACGGAGGCGCAGCTGGGTGAGGACGATGACATGTCGCAGAACGTGACCATCATTTCGTCGAACCAGAACATCTATGCCTCACAAGTGGGCTATCTGTTCAGTCCGATGCGCTTCCGCTACCGTGCCTTCAACCAGAAGTATAACGAAATCTACATCAACGGAGCCTCTATGAACGACATGGAGAGCGGCCAGTTCCGCTATTCTCTCGTAGGCGGTCTGAACCAGCAGACGCGTGGCGTAGAGAATGCACTGCCGTTTGAATTCAACAACTTTTCGATGTCGGCAATGGGCGGTTCCAACAACTATGACTTCCGCCCCAGCCACATGCCTACCGGCCAAAGGGTGACACTGAGCGGTGCCAACCGAAACTATACGGTGCGCGCTATGTACACCTATAACAGCGGACTGCGACCCGACGGCTGGGCATTCTCGGCCAACGTCACCTACCGATGGGCCAGCATGGCTACTTCGTATGTAGAGGGAACGTTCTACAATGCACTGTCCTATTTCTTCGGAGCCGAGAAGAAATTGAACGACCAGCACGCGCTGAGCATCGTCACCTGGGGCAACCCGACCGAGCGCGCCGGACAGGGTGCCGCCACCGACGAGAGCTACTGGCTGGCCAATTCGAGATACTACAACCCCTACTGGGGCTATCAGAATGGCAAGAAGCGCAACTCACGAGTGGTCAACGACTTCGCTCCTACGCTGATGATGACCTGGGACTGGACCATCAACGACAAGTCGAAGCTGACCACTACGCTGACTGGCCGCTATTCGATGTATAAAAGCACCAAGCTGAACTACAACGGC
>Ga0326511_10002862_pt1 | contig 13924 bp, 12 predicted proteins | sample 0_2496_0518_D_FD_203701 | JGI IMG/M metagenome (GOLD analysis project Ga0326511, IMG submission 203701) | Bovine rumen microbial communities from UC Davis, California, United States - 0_2496_0518 | ecosystem: Host-associated > Mammals > Digestive system > Stomach > Rumen | place: USA... | reverse complement strand
TCCAGTACTGGAGATAGGATACCACACCTTTATATATTTTCTTAATAGCTTCTGTTGCCATGATATTACATTTTATTCATCCATCCCGACCGTCCAGCCTTCCGGGGTGATATTATTTCCTGTGACATTATCTATGAGACCGGCAGGGGTGCAATATGCATCGAGAATGACACCTTCTACATCATCTTCAATCTTAACACTATAGAGTTTGAAGTTTTCAATACCCTGTATGAATATATGGGCGGATTCAAAGTCCTCCACGGAACCAAATTCCTTACTTACGATAAGCTCCCCGCTGGCATCATATACATTACAACCCCAGTTGTATTGCTCGATGGTTATCTTTGGGGTTTCACCATTAATCACATAATCCAAATCACCACGATTATCACCTAAATCCACGAAGGAATGTTCCCATCCATCCGGACATCCTACACGGAAATCCCTACTATCATCGCTTTCATAAGGGTCATTTGAACCCATATTACCGACCCAAATATCACCACTTGGCGACCCCGGAACCAAGGTATAGGTAAGACGGGTATTGGAATTGGCCGTATAAGTGTCATTTATACAGTATCTCTCATTATTACCCGGTGAAAGAATGTAATAGTTATCGGTTCGTTCAATATATTTTTGACTCCTATATAGAACACCATTTTTCCATGCGGCAAATGAAGCAATATTATTATGTATTACCTTCATTAAGTTCATGTTATTCCTTGGTTTTATTTCTCATCTCCTTCTTTATCTTGAACGAGGTGTAAGCATCCATACCCATCAAACAGCCTGCCAGTGTGGAAATTTCTCCAAAGGCACCAAGCACAGACCCGTGAATAACTCCAGCCGGGTCTATGAACATGGCAATGAATAACATAACGACACCAGCAACAATTAGAAATGTTCCAACCCAAAAACGCATTGTGTCCATTTTATCAGTGGAAACCTGTTTATTACTCATTTTCTATTATTCTTTCTTTTGAATTTCCCATTTATATATTCAAAATGATGGTCTTTCAACTTTCCACCACCATGATTTATATTATAATCTATAGTTGCTCTCGTCACACCATAATGGATGGCTACGGCCTTCACACTCTCAAATATCTCCCCCGTCTCAATACATCTCACCGGATTATTAAGTGGTTTCCGGAGGCCTGTTCTATAGGCATGTTTTTGATTATCGGAGTCATTTAGCCATTCAAGGTTCGATACATTGTTATTTTCTTTATTTCCATCTATATGATTTACAGTTCTATATCCATTTGGGTTTTCAATAAACGCCATGGCAACACATCTATGAACAAGTTTAATTGTTGATTTTCCTCTTCCACCCACACCATTTGACAAGTCAACTATAAGGTATCCATCAGCACAATGTCTTTGTTTCATAGGGCGACCATGCCATGTTTGTTTCATCCCATCTACTCTTATAATAACACGGTCTACTGATTTAATCAAACCGGTATTGCTTACTTCATAACACCCCTCATACCCGGGGATTGGTTTCCATATAATTTCATTTGTATCCATGTACAAATATCTCAAACATATGGAAGGATTAAACAAGGTACAAGAAAAGGAGGCTTGAGGCCTCCTTCTAAATAATAACGATTATGTGGTAGGATTTCACGTAGTCATAACGCTGATGTTATCATGTGATATTCTGAACCGTCCAACCATCAGGGATACCGTGTTGACCCGTAGCCCATGATGCATTAGGGTCTTTTATGAATGTACCATTGGCAGCAACACCATAAACCCAATAATTAGTCGCATTTGATGTTGCTTCGGTAGTATATCTCCTAAGGCATTTGATGTAATTAAGACTACTACACCCATAGAACATTCCAATATAACATCCACCTGCAAGCCAAGTGGCTGGAAGTTCAGGAGCTTTCTCCAATGAATGACATTCCCTAAACATCCATTCATAACATTGGCCGGTTAATGTAGTTGCCGGAAGTTTGGGAGCCCTTTTCAATAAGGTACAAGTATCAAACATATATGCATAACAATTGCCGGTTAATGTAGTTGCCGGAAGAACTAACGAGCCTGCATCTACAAGATAACCCGAACCAGTCCCACCGAACTGTGTAAATATACTTCTAAAACAAAAATTACCACGCAAGGTGGTTTCAGTTCCGGTAAAATTACTACCATAAAGAAGTGACATAATATTACCTCCAATCTTCGAGGAACCACTTATAAAGTTATAACCCTTGTCATAACTACCACCACTTTGATAGCCATAACTCCATGCTATAGCCGAAGCCCTTAAATAAAGTCGCTCACCAGCAGCAAGTGTAAACTCAATAGGACTACTACCTGTAATACCCAAGCTTGACCAGTTTATATTGTCGGACGATTTTTCAATAGCAATAGAAGGAACATCTGAACCATACTGCCCAATAGTAACGACCTCATTACTATTGGTAATATTTTGTACATAGAATGGAATATATTTATTATGCATCCACACCAACGTACCATTCAAATATGCCTTCTCCACCTCATTATTTCCTATATGCCATTCGTCAACACTTCTAAAATTAATCATATATTTTGTGCTTTATTGGAAAGGGGTTCCGAAGAACCCCTTCGCATTAGTTCGATGAAACAACATATATTGTCTTGGTAACCGTGGAACTATCATCGAGGGTAAATGTCCATGTCTCCGTGGCCGAAGGGGCGGTACCTTGAACACCCTGAGTACCTACAGTACCTTGAATACCTTGGATACCGGTCTCGCCTTGAATGCCTTGTTCGCCTGTATCACCTTTGGTACCTTGCGTACCCTGAGTACCTACAGCACCTTGAATACCATCAGCACCTTGAGACCCATCCTTCCCATTAACTCCGGTAGCACCTTGAGCACCGGTCTCGCCCTGAATGCCTTGTTCGCCTGTATCACCTTTGGTACCTTGTATACCTTGGACACCGGTCTCACCTTGGATACCTTGCTCACCTGTATCACCTTTGGAGCCTTGGGTTCCTTGAAGACCATCAGCACCTTGGATACCTGTATCACCTTGAGCGCCGGTCTCTCCTTGAATACCTTGTACACCTTGGATACCTTGGATACCTTGTTCACCGCGATAACCTTGGGCTCCAATTGTCCGGTCTGTAATGATATAGAGAGTATCTTCATCGTATGTTCCAAGGGCATTATACTGTGCTTGTGTACCATACCATGTTTTTATAGTACCTTGCTCACCCACATGACCTTGGATACCTTGTGCACCTTGGGTTCCAGTCTCACCTGTATTACCTGTATCACCTTTGGAGCCTTGTGCACCTTGTACACCTTGTGCACCTTGGATACCTGTATCACCTTGAGCACCGGTCTCGCCTGTATCACCCTTAATACCTTGTGTGCCTTGAGCACCGGTCTCACCTTGAATACCTTGCTCGCCGGTCTCACCTTGAGCACCGGTTTCGCCTTGAGCACCGGTCTCGCCTGTATCACCCTTAATACCTTGTGCGCCTTGAGCACCGGTCTCACCTTGAATACCTTGCTCACCTGTATCACCTTTGGAGCCTTGAGTTCCTTGAAGTCCATCAGCACCTTGGATACCTATATCACCTTGAGCACCGGTCTCACCTTGGATACCTTGCTCACCTGTATCACCTTTGGAGCCTTGGGTTCCTTGAGTACCTACAGCACCTTGAGCACCGGTCTCACCTTGGATACCTTGCTCACCTGTATCACCTTTGGAGCCTTGGGTTCCTTGAGTACCTACAGCACCCTGAATACCGGTCTCACCTTGGATACCTTGCTCACCTGTATCACCTTTGGAGCCTTGGGTTCCTTGAGTACCTACAGCACCCTGAATACCGGTCTCACCTTGGATACCTTGCTCACCTTGGATACCTTGGGCAGCAAATTCACCGGGGATACCTTGTGCACCCTGAACGCCCTGAATACCTACATAACCCTGAATACCATCATAGGCGACCGGAGCCCAATATTCTTGATTAGTACCGGGTTCAATACCTGAACCATTGGACAATGCCACCCATGATGCATTATTATGACGAACAATATCAAGCTCTTCATATTCAGTATCGTAATTCCAATCACCCTTAAAGAGAGGAGAAACACGACCGAGGTTTTTACTTTGGGCATTTCTCCTATAAACCTCAAGAGCGTCAAGTTCTAAAACACCATTCATTATTTAATTAGTTTTATTTCAAAAGAAGGAGGCTTGGGCCTCCTTCTAAATAATAACAATTATGCATTGTGTTTTCACGAGTTATGATGCATCGACCACAGTCCAACCTTCGGGAATACCATCCATACTATCCATGATATAGGTCGCATTGGATGATTTATAAAACGTACCTTCGCTGGCCACATCACGAGTCCAGTAGTTGGTAATTTCATTTTCGAGGTCGGTAAAATCACCTTCAATAAGACATGTGAATTGCGTAAGGTTATGGCAGTCACAGAACATGGCATTGAACGAACCATTGGTATATGAAATATTCTGAATAACCGGCGTAGCAGTAAGACCTGTATTTTCGAACATACTGTGATAACCATAAGCCCCAATTGTTGTTGCAGGAATTAAAGGAGGCGTTACAAGGTCATAACAATACATAAACATACGTTCGAAACAATAATCAGGAACGGTATCGCAGTCGAGAACAAGCCCCTCGGCACTTGTAAGACCGGTGAACTCAAAAAAGAGGTTATGAAACTCATAATCCTTATAGGCAAATACATTCCAATAATTGGTATAATGTAATGATAATGGGTTACCCCTAACGGTAAAGGTACCTTCACCCCAACCGTTACCAAATCTGGTATTATAATAACTATAATCCCAATCAGGGTCATGGTTTACGGTGGTCTTAAACATGGCGGTACCTCCACTATTCACATATATATAACCTTCATATGTACCCTCATCACCAGCATCATTCCATTGACTTATTTGTTGCCATGTAGTACCACCATCCAAGGAATATACGAGTGAATCCTTATAATCCCCGTGTTCAGAAACCGAAATACATTGTGTTCCTTCACTTGTATTCGTGAAGGTAAGAGGCTCAAATCTATGCATAGCCTTTTTATAATCGAATACAGGGATTCTTCCGTAATATTGTCTATTGGAGGTAACTCCATTAATCTTAATCATATTGATTATACTTTTTAGTTCTCAGGAACCATATAAATAGTACGGGTCAATGTGGTACCATCAGTAAGTAGGAATGTCCATTCTTCCGTATTGGCAGGGGAGTGACCTTGTACACCTTGAATACCCTGAACACCTTGTAATGCCGGCGCATCGGTGATGATATATAATCTGTTAGGGTCTATATCGGTAAGTGCATTGTACTCAGCCTGAGTGCCATACCAAGTTCCGATTGTACCATCAGCGCCTTGGGCACCTCGAGGACCGTTAGGGCCTTGCGCACCATCATTACCTTGAATACCTTGGGCGGCATATGCACCATCCAAACCCTGTACACCTTGAATACCTTGGATACCTTGCGAACCAATGGTTTCGTCCGTGATAAAGTAGTAAGTATTAGGGTCTTTTACCTCCAATGCATTATATTGGGCTTGCGTACCGTACCATGTATTGATATTACCTTGGGCTCCTTGGGTTCCGGTAGCCCCTTGGGTTCCGGTAGCTCCTTGCGCACCTGTATCGCCTTTATCACCCTTATCACCTTGGGCTCCATCCTTACCAACTATACCATCCTGTCCGGTAGCACCTTGAATACCATCGGCACCTTGGATACCGGTTTCGCCTGTATCACCTTTGGAGCCTTGGGTTCCTTGAGTACCTACAGCACCCTGAATACCGGTCTCGCCTTGAATACCTTGCTCACCTGTATCACCTTTGGAGCCTTGTGCGCCTTGGATACCGGTCTCGCCTTGAATACCTTGCTCACCTGTATCACCTTTAATACCTTGGATACCTTGGGCTCCATCATTACCATCCTGTCCGTTGGCTCCGGTCTCGCCTTGAATACCTTGCTCACCTGTATCACCTTTGGAGCCTTGTGCGCCTTGGATACCGGTCTCACCCTGAATACCGGTCTCACCCTGAATACCTTGTTCGCCTTGGATTCCTTGAAGGCCATCGGCACCCTGAATACCGGTCTCACCTTGAGCGCCGGTCTCGCCTTGAATACCTTGTTCGCCTTGGATTCCTTGAAGGCCATCGGCACCCTGAATACCGGTCTCGCCGTGAATACCGGTCTCACCCTGGATACCCTGTTCACCTTGCTCACCTTGGGTTCCTTGAATACCCAAAGCACCTTGAATACCAGTCTCACCCTGAATACCTTGTGCTGCAAACTCACCGGCAAGACCTTGGGCTCCTTGGGCTCCAAGTATAGCCCACTTGGTTTCATCAGTACCCGGCGTTACATTCTTTATAGGATTAAGACATACCCATGTGCAACCGTTGTAATATACGGCATCAAGTTCCTCATATCTTGCGTTTGGGTCATAGTTATCCTTAAAAACCAATGAAACGCGACCCAAATTTATCTTTTTTGCCATATGATGTGTTTTTCTTTATGCTATGTAATAATAATAATGAATCACATGGTAACGTTAAACGCCATGAAAAAAGCCCCATCCGAAGATGAGGCCACACACACGGAAACACAAAAAACCTGAGTGTATTATAGGGAAACAACTTCCTCCACACGTAGAATACCATTCCAAAAAGTAAGGAGGTATTTATGTCCACTCATTAGTTTGTTTATTCCAATAAGTTTAGTATAAGGATAACCACCGAGCTGGCTATCATAAAAGAACATCGATGTGGTTACGCCTTGGTCTGCGGACATCTCCACATATAGATATGATGGAAGCGTACTTTTTGCATCATTATTATAAGATGTTCTTGTTTCACCAGCACCTATTGCCACATCGGATATGATAATATCCTTAACAGGGCCACTTGCCGTATAATATGTTCCACCCTCCAATTTACTGATTTTTAATGAACCGTTATTTTGTACATTAACCTGTTTGGAAGTATGAATTTTCCAAAATGGTGTGACATCAATGGTTGCCCCTTGTACACCTTGCACACCCTTTGCACCCTGTATACCTTGTGTACCTTGTGCACCGGTGTTACCTTGCACACCGGTTACGCCTTGTGCACCGGTATTACCTTGCACGCCCTGTTCGGTGAGTTTCTGCCAATAATCACCCCAGCCGGAAGAAACCCCCGGTTCAATATTTGAGGGGACATTAACCTTTGCTATGTAACCCACACCATTATGTGTAACTATAGACATTGGTGTGTAAGTAGTCTGTGTAGTCCAACTGCCCTCACAATGAGGTATATAACCTAATGAATAATCCATATATTTTCCTATTTTTTTCTATTAAATAATATCGAATATTTTAAACGGTTGTTACAACCACCTGATTATTATTCACGACAGCGGATAAATCCCCACTATAAGGAACCGTAAGACGGAATTGTCCGGTTGCCCAATCCACATTCAATGATGAGGTACCAAGGGTAGGGTCGATTGTATTGATTCCCCATGCATCATCATTATAATTGAAAATTGTTGTACCCATAACATGGGTAATTGTAAGGCGTACCGGATTAGGGGTTGCAACATAACCATCAAAAATAATATCATTTGTTCTGTAATAGTTACGCGTTGTATTCATACGGTCAATAATGGAATATGAATTATCCGGGGATTTGACCTCAAGTAGTGTTAGGTCACATTGTTCATATTCGAAGTCCAATTTCATCGAATCGATAATGAAATTATGACCATGGAGCTGACTATCCCAAAGAACACGACTATACATCTTCACATCATCGATAAAGACACCTGTATCAATCTTAATGGAAGGGGTGATTCCTTGGTGTTTATCCGTATCAACCCTTACCTTTTCCGGAATCCCATAATAGCCGCTACCATCGTTAAGAACCTTCGGATTCGTTTTATTAACGACTTCAAACAAGTCCCCAACCAAGCGGCGTGTGCGAAAAAAGGTTTCCGCATAGGAAAGTCCGGCAGTATCGCAGGACGAGTGAATAAGACCTATTGTAGGAGCCTCCTCGATGGCACCACTAACAACCTCGTTTTCATAACGGGTATTGTCACGGTCGGGATTCCTACGGCGACGACTCTCCACATAATCATCACTATAAATATTCACCGCAAAACCATCAATAAGGGTGCTATAGGCACATAAACTATCGTGATTACCGGGGCCTAATGGACGGTCAATCCATATCTCAATCTCACATGGCTCCGCATAACCTTCTTCTATCGGGAGTTTCAAGGTGATACCATCAACACCACGGATGGTGGTTTCTATATTAAATCCCGTCCATCTCCAATCAGCATTCGCCTCCACACCACTATCATCGCACCATATACGGACGAAGGATTCGGTTTCTGTCCAGCTATAATCACCACGGCCATTATCGGTAAGCCAGTAGTTACCAAGACGGATTTTCATCCATACATAGTTGTAATTCTTACTGAATCTAAAGTAACTCGATTCACGGTTGAAAATCTTACATGGATACCACATGGTGGCGACCGTTGCCGGACTACCGAAATAGGTGAATATACCGGAAAGATTGAAGTATTGTTTACCATTCCCAAGGAAAGGTTTGGACTTGAGATATACCATCGGATTCCAGTATGTGGACTTATCATCCCAATCATGTGGGGTACCTGTGGTGACTGCAGCTGAATAACGGTAGCTCATATAGTTTGCAGGGGTGGCACACATGATGGCTCGTCTGAGGCTAAAGGTTGTAGGCACCTCGGTACGGTTTGCCACGGTGGTATCGGCATAATCCACCAAACATGCCAAACAACTCGGAATACCGGGGGCACCATAATCTGCGGCAGGTGGAGCCCATACGCCTTGAACCCAATCCGGTGTTGGATTGTCATTGGATTGACCTGCATATTTACGATTATGGGTAACAACAAGGTCGCTATCATTCGTCTCATGTGCATCGGACGTATTCCAACAACTATTTGCATCGGTGGATGTCTGTGGATATGTGAAGAACTTAATATCAACAACACCGGTGGCCACCCGATTCAGGTAGGATTCAAAATAATGATAATTCTCCTCATTATACTGACCCGGTGTAGCGGTTGAGTATCTATCCCAAAGGTTCACCGCCATCGGCTGGTCTTGCGCCGGTATCTCCGGTTTGTAATTAGTAATATCGTTCAGGTCAGGTAACAAAGGGTCGGGACGCATCTCATCACACTCCACGGATACCTTATTAGTCATCACATCGGATGAAAGGGTTGTGGACGAGGAACAGAAGCGGTCACCATTAAGCCAAATGGTGTTCTCACAATCAATATCTACACCCGAATCATAGGTAGGATTGGAAGCAGGTAAAGCCCAAATGAAGCTACCGGGGTCGAATGAATATTTCCTATATGAGGTATGTCCGTTACCAATACAATGGTCGCTGGTGATGAATAATTCACTACCCATAGGTATCATTGTCAAACCCAAGTATTTTGCCATGTATTCAAATACGCCAAGGTAAAACATTGGGATACCATCCTCATCGAAATAGTTATCCTGCTGACCATGTATGTGTTCGAATGCAGGGCCACTATTATAATCCTGATGGGCATTAAAATCCAATATGTTAGGAAAGTGAACGTTATTGGTAACATACACATCCTTATATATTCCAAGGGTAAGAAGACCACGGAATAAGGTATCCATCAGGGACTCCGTTTGTGCAGTACGCGTATAACGGGTATATTTCAATGTGGAAAGTGCATCCTGACAATTGAGGGTGAACTTATCAACCTCATGGTCGAATGCCGTATTGAGCATCTCCGGCATGGAGAATCCAGCCCACACCACATCATAACAGAATCTATCCCTTGCCCATGGAAGGAAATTATTATAATATGTATTCGTCTCATGGGTGGTGGAATCATAAAAGGTCTTAACCGTCTTGACGAGCATGTCGTTCGTCTTGGTATTCAGGTAGGTGGATGAGTTAGTCATAACTACCTCATTCTTCCACTTAAGTACGAATACCAACACCCTCTGACCTAATGAGTTAATGAAGTCAGTATTAAGGCTTGATTGAATGAATGATATTGCTGCAGTCGAGCAACGATAAGGCTTTTGAAGTTTACCATCACCCACATAATCAATAATTACCGGATGGTCGGTCATAACCAAATTAGTGGAATCCATCGGTACATTGTAGTATATAGGAACTATCTCCCCGGGGTGTAGTGGGTCGGGGGATTCCTTCTGTGCAAATCCAACCAATCTTTCAACAACCGGATAAGGGCCAACATTCATACTCGTATTACCAAAAATGGTTTGGGTGTTGAGTGTTGAAGGGTCATATCCGGTTAGTATAATGACCTTATATAGTTGACCTTTTGGGTCTACAGATTGGTCAAGGGAACGAAATTCACCTGAATAATACATATTTTTATCTTTTATTAGCTCACCCTACGGCGTTGTTTATCGTTATTTGAAAGCACTCCAACCAACTCGGTTCCGGAGATATGGAACTCTACCTTACCTCCATTGGAGCCGGGTTGTTGTGGGCCTACACTACCATTAAGAATACGGAACAGACGTGCTTGTTGGGTTCCGTTAAGTATCATCTCACCGGCATTAACCCTTGCGATATTGTTATCCCCGACATAGGAACCTCCCTTAATGATACCACCGGTGGCATAACTACTTGCCTGTGCCATAAGGGTTACGATAGGTGCCAAAGCACTCATCACCTGTGCGACCGCGGTGGCTATGGCTGCGAGGTTGGCAGGGAAAGGTAGTTTGGAACCGGAGGCAACGGCACCGGCAATAGCATCAGCCTGCTCTGCGGATACCAAGGCAAGGAGTTTCGGGATGGCACTACCAATGGCGGATATGATGGATGCAGCGGTCTTGAGTGACTTATTTGCTGCCTCATCATTGGAGTTAGCAAATGCGTTAAGAGCCTGTGACATAACATCACATGCACCGGAACACCAGTTTCCAAGCTCCTCAAAGCCCTGCTTCATCTGCTCTATCTTATCATTGATACGCTCCTGTGGGGTCTTGAGTGATTCATCAAGTTGCTCCAGCTGTTTGGCAAGGTCATCAATTTGGAAACCTATCTTAATCTGCAACTCCGGCGTATCGGCAAGTTCCATCTCCCTACGGAGTTTATTAATCATTTCATTGATATTCTCCCTTGGGGTTTGAACTTTCACTTCAATGGTAACACCGTTGATATGGTCTATCTCCTCCTGTACTTGGTCTATCTGAGCCTGAATATCGGCACGATTTTCATCCGTGGTGGCGAGGCTCCACTGTAGTTTGAGTTCCTTGAGTCGGGTTTCCAGTTGTGCCATGGAACCCTCAGGAAGTATGCTCGATGGGTCGAGCTTCATCTTATTGAGCTCGGCTTCCGCTGCCTTTATCTTCTCAAGCAATTCATTACGGTCATCGGATGTGGTGGCCAAATCATATTTTGACTTGAGTTCGGATATTTGCTTTTCAAGGGCAGCAATGGAGCCTTCCGGAATCTCCGGTTCCACCTTTACCGTGGCATGCCACTTGGCACCGGAGGATGTGGATTTCTTATCATCTCTTCTCAGCATTCTCTCGGTCTTTGCCATGGTCTGTGCGTAGGACTCGGAGAGCTGATAGTACTTGGCATAGTTTTCTTCAAAGTGTTTAAGCCCATCGTCATCACCCATACGGTCTTGAAGCTTCTTAAGGGCACGGTATTCAGCCTCATAACGGGCAGCGGTATCCCAATGGCTGAATATCTTATCGTTATCTGCCTCAAGTTGACGTACATAGCTCTGCCATTTTATTCGGGCATCGCTAATAGCCTTACCAAGGGCCTGTTGATTATGGAGAAGATTTTGAATTTCATCCGCACTACGGAAGTCACCGGCAGTCCGATTGATGATTTGTTGGGAACCCTTGATTTTAACGGAAACGGATGTCATGGTCTTTACATAAGCATCCATCTCCTTACGGAGTGCATCCTGCTCGGCCTTTACATTACCGGCCATTTGGTCACCGATTTGACGTATCTCCTCGGCTGCACCCTTATCCCCGGCAAGATACCTACGGCGTGCCTCGGCCATCTGTGAGTTCAATCGGGCATTCTCACCAATAAGGGATGTTTGAAGGGTTTGGAGGTCATCAAGCGCATTATAATATTCGTTGGCACGGGCAACCATATCACCCAAGCCATTGAACATATTGGAGAAGTCAAAAGTGGAAAGTGCATACTGAAACTCGTTGGTTACAGTATTAACGGCGTTCATAGTACGTTGATAGTTATCGGCCGCCTCCGTATTGTTATTGAGCATCCCCTTGAAGGTTTCACCGGCAATCTTTGCTGCAGCAAATGCACCGGTGAGCTTCTTGATGCCACCAAACATTTTGCTTACGCCTTTGTCGGCCTCATCACAGCTCTTCTTATAATTATATACCTGCTTTGCTGACTTACCTAACGCTTGGTCATGTTGGGTGGTATCAGCGGTAAGCTTGGTTTGATATACAGCACTTGCCATTTCTATTATCGTTTATTTCATTCTGTACGGCCGTTAAATAGTTCGAGTATCCCCTTCTCCATGTTCTTTCTCTGCTCCTCGGTCATAGGCGGTATCTCCGGTTCCTGTTCGTGGTTGTCCTCCCATGGAAATTTTATCATGTCCTGCAGTCTTATGTCCTTCTTACTGAACATGGACACCGTTGAAAATATTTTCAACCGTGTTGCTTCCCAAAGGTTTTTGTCGGTGTATGCAAGATTTCTTAATATCCATATACATTCATTGATGTCCATTTCATCAAGAAAATACCCGACACTTACAACCCTGTATTCAAAGCAAATGAGCCTAAACAGCTCACTTACTTTGAAAGGGCTCCGAATTTGCGGCCTCCTCCCCGGTCTGCGGCTGTACCTCCAGCGGCTTCGTGATATTACGATGGAGGTTGTCCGTGAACCAATCCACGAACTTACCAAGGTAATCAGGGTGTTCATCCATCCAATCAACGAATGCCTCAAAGTCAATGGTCAACTCCTTATTAGCTGCCATGATGTGGGAATAGAAGTAAATAAGTATGTTCTTGATGCTGGATGGACGGAAGCTTTCACCGGTGATTTCCTCATAAATCATATGAACACGAAAGCTCTCACGAAGATTGAGTTCCTCAAAGGATTTAACGTCATTAATGTTCTTAATACCCATATGTTTTTTGTGTTTATTTGAGCATTACTGCTATGTTATAATAATAACTAATCCGTATATGTTCTTAAACGAAGTACCGGGGCACCCCGTGACCCTGTAAAAGCAACAAAAAAGGAGACCCGTGGGTCTCCTTTCAATACGCACAACAATTCACTACAAAACATTCAATCGTTAGGATGCATTGGCGATACGCGAGATGGCACCAATACCGGTGAAGGTGACGGAGAAGGTTGCATTCTCACCATTAGGAGCGTTCTCCTGCAGGCTGGTGATGTATGCCTTACCTGTCTTGGCACCCTGATAGCCGGAAGCGACATTGCTCTTCGGGGTGTAGTAGTCGTTGGTAACCTGCTGTTCGATGTTACCGGTCTCGGCCTTCATGCCGAAAACAAGGTCAACCTGATTCTTGGCCAACATGAGGTCAAAGAGGGTCTCGTAATCGTCGGTCATGAGGTTCTCGGAAGTAATCTCCCAATTGATTTTGTTAACGGTGGAAGAACCGAACTCACCATAGTCCTTTGAATTAACTTCTTGGGTTTCACCGGACATGGAAAAGGTGTGGCTTGTGGCGTGGGCGATGCTCTTGTAAACACCATCCTGCTTTACAAACACCATTATATCGGTACCTTTTTGGATGTTCTTAACATTTGCCATAATATAAACGTTTATTTGACTTCAAACTGTACTTTAATAATAATAAAAC
>Ga0326511_10002861_pt1 | contig 13925 bp, 12 predicted proteins | sample 0_2496_0518_D_FD_203701 | JGI IMG/M metagenome (GOLD analysis project Ga0326511, IMG submission 203701) | Bovine rumen microbial communities from UC Davis, California, United States - 0_2496_0518 | ecosystem: Host-associated > Mammals > Digestive system > Stomach > Rumen | place: USA... | reverse complement strand
CTTTTTTATATATTCCAAATTTCCTTTAAATGATTCATCCGAATCAATGATAAAAGAAATCTGATTATTTTTAATATCTGAGCTTTTGAATAATTTAAATAATATTCCATAAACTCTATGTTTTAAATATAACATAGTATCTACATGAAAAATCGTAAAATTCCGGGAATTGATTCAGCAATTGCTTGAAATCCTAAAATGAAGATAGCTAAACCGCCGATGAAATTAATATACCTTGCATATTTCATTGCAAATTTTGTACCAAAAGTACCTATAAGCAACCAGAATACCACAGCAGTTAAACTTAACAAAGCCAATCCTAATGGATTAACACCAGCAGAAACACCTTGAGCAGCTAAAATTAAATTTTCAATGTTTCCAAAAACTAATAATGCTAAAAACTTTCTTAAATCATCAGCCATTTTATTCTCCCCTTATAGATGCATACATTGCTTGAGCACCTAAAATAAATATGGCTAATCCGCCAATGAAATTGATGAAATCAACATACTCTATTAGAAGTTGAGTTGCAAAAGTCCCAATCATCAGCCATAAAGAAACACAAATAATACTTGCAATTCCTAATTTAAGTGGGTTAATTCTTGCTACTACACCTTGTGAAGATAAAACTAAGTTTTCAATATTTCCAAAAATAATTAACCCTACAAAAGGTAAATACTGCTCCAACATTCCATCACCATTCCCCTAAAAAATAATTAATTTTTTAATCAATTATGCAATAATGAATATTAAAAAATTATAATATATAAAAGTATCTTAATTCTAGATATTGTTTAAAATTAGGTGAAAATAAAAAAAAATATTAAAAAAATTTTAAAAAAAATACAATATTTACTTAATTTGAACAATTTTATAAATATAATTACTTGAATTGTAAAAAAATAATGGAATTTCAGCATGAAAATTTATCTGTTGGAATACATTTTGTCATAATATTGCTGATATTCACCACTTTTAATTTGATTAGTCCAATCCTGATTATCCAAATACCATTGAATAGTCTCTTTTATACCTACTTCAAAAGTATATTTAGGTTTCCATCCTAAATCATTTTGAATTTTACTTGAATCAATAGCATAACGTCTATCATGTCCTAATCTATCTGTAACGAATTCAATTAATGATTCATCTTTATCAAGAGTATCTAAAATTAATTTAACAATTTCAATATTTTGTTTTTCATTGTTTCCACCAATATTATAGACCTCTCCAAGTTTACCTTCATGTAAAACTAAATCAATAGCCTGACAGTGATCATAAACATGCAACCAGTCTCTGACGTTCTTTCCATCCCCATAAATTGGTAATTTTTTATCTTCCAATGTATTTGAAATCATTAATGGAATCAGTTTTTCTGGAAATTGATAAGGACCATAATTATTAGAACAACGAGTAATATTAATTGGTAAATCAAATGTTTCAAAGTATGCTCTAGTTATTAAGTCTCCACCTGCTTTTGAAGCGGAATATGGACTATTAGGTTGTAGTGGAGTAGTTTCACTAAAGTAACCGGTTTTTCCTAAAGTTCCATAAACTTCATCAGTTGAAATTTGAATATACTTTTCAACACCATACTCTTTTGCAGCATTTAAAAGAACTTGTGTACCCAATACATTTGATTTAATGAATATCTCAGGGTCAGTGATACTTCTATCAACATGACTTTCAGCAGCAAAGTTAATAACATAATCACATTTTTTAACTAAGTCGTCAACAACTGATTTATCCCTGATATCTCCTTTAACAAAAGAATAGTTATCTTTATCTTCAATATCTTTTAAATTTTCAAGGTTTCCACAATATGTTAAGGCATCTAAATTAATAATATGATAATCAGAATATTTATCAACCATATACCTTACAAAATTACTTCCAATAAATCCTGCTCCACCTGTAACCAAAATATTTGTCATAATAATCACTTATATTTAATTTGAGATTCTTTCAAGGTTTTCCATTCCTGATCTTTATCTGATAAAATAATTTCATCAATTCCATCTAAAGGCCAATCAATACCAATATCTTCATCATTCCACATAATACCACTTTCATCTTCACCGTGGTAAAATTCTGTACATTTATATAAAAATTCTGCCTCATCGGATAATACTAAAAAACCATGAGCGAATTTCGGAGGAACATATAATTGTTTTTTATTTTCTTCAGATAAAATAGCTCCAAACCATTTACCATAAGTTGGAGAATCTTGTCTTAAATCAACACCAACATCAAAGACTTCACCTTTAATTACACGGACTAATTTACCCTGAGGATATTTTAACTGTAAGTGAAGTCCTCTTAAAACTCCTTTTGATGATTTAGATTGATTATCCTGAACAAATTTTAAATCATAACCTGCCTGTTTAAAATCATTTTCCTGAAATGTCTCCATAAAAAATCCACGATTATCTTCAAAAACAGTAGGTTCAACTACAAACATTCCTTCAATTCCTGTTTCGATAAAATTAAATTTTCCCATATTATCCCCTTTTAGCTAAATTGAATAAATATTGACCATAATCAGTCTTTTTAAGTTCATTAGCTGTTTTTAATAATATTTCATCATCAATATAACCATTATGATAAGCTATTTCTTCAAGACATGCTATATACAATCCTTGTCTTTTTTGAATAGTTTCTATGAAATTTGCTGCTTCTAAAAGCCCTCTGTGAGTTCCTGTATCTAACCATGCCATGCCTCTTCCAAGAAGCTCGACTTTTAATTTTCCACGTTTTAAATATTCTTCATTAACAGAAGTGATTTCAACTTCCCCTCTGTCAGAAGGTTTGACATTTTTAGCAATTTCAACAACGTCATTATCATAGAAATAAAGTCCTGGAACTATATAATTTGATTTTGGATTTTCAGGTTTTTCTTCAATAGATAAAACATTCCAATCATCATCAAATTCAACTACACCGAAAGCTTCAGGATTATTAGTATAATATCCAAAAATAACTGCACCTTCTTTTAGATTTGTAGCTCTTTCGAGAATTTCTGTAAATCTGTGTCCATGGAAAATATTATCTCCCAATATAAGTGCAACACTATCATCACCAATGAATTCTTCACCAACGACAAATGCTTCTGCAAGACCATTAGGTTTTTCCTGAACAGCATAGGAAAATTCAACACCAAAACGACTACCATCACCTAATAAATCTTTATACATCGGTAAATCCCTTGGAGTAGATATAATTAATATTTCCCTAATTCCTGAAAGCATTAAAACTGAAATTGGATAATAAATCATTGGTTTATCATATAACGGTAATAATTGTTTAGAGACAGCTTTTGTAATAGGATATAAACGTGTCCCTGAACCTCCTGCAAGTACTATACCTTTCATAAAAATCACTATTGATACTTTATTAAAAATTATTAATATATTTTTATACTTATGATTAAAAGTGTATGAATTTAACAATAATTTAAAGTTATGAGATTTATACTGATTAATTAATAATTTTAAAGTCTAAAAAATCATTTTCCAAAGCCGCATCTTTAAATGTATCCAGTATATCCTTATCAACATCACAAGAATTAATAAGTTGAATTTCAAGACTCATTTCACACAAACAATCATATAATGCATCTAAATTTTTTCCATAATAATCTGGTAGATTTAACACTTCAATTAGATAATCATGACCTTGTTTTTTAATTAGTTTACCATCAAGCTGCATTTCATACCTCTTTGAAAGTATTATAATGATCACTAGTGTAATATACTTTAAAATCTCCTGAATTGTAAACTATTCTTTCAGCCCCACGGTTTGTCCCATTTGCATTAATATCACATTCAATATATTTTGAATTACTGTCTGGAAGAACGTGTTGTCTGTTTGTAAATGTATCTCCACCAATACTCTTTCCTGGAGCATACTCTTTAAGAGGACCTCCTCTCCAACCGAGACTTTGAGCTTCACTTTTAGTTATATAATTACTTGGAAGTTTGTGAAATTCCTTAATATAAGCTGCGACTTCATCTACAGTACAGTATTGACCATCTTCAACAACTTTAACATCTTTATTATTATTACCGCCAAAGTTCAAAAAGTCAAAAAACCCTGCACTTACAGAACCAATGGCAAATAAAGCAATAATTAATGCAACAAGTAAGACTAATTTTTTATTCATTTAATCAACTCAATATAATCTTTTATTGCTTCTTTATAACTTCTTAATGGTTCAAATCCATTATCAATCCATTTTTTATTTTCTAAAACAGAGTAACTTGGTCTTGGAGCTGCTCTTGCAAATTCAGATGCAGTAACAGGAATGACTTTAACATCTTTACCTGCAACTTCAAATATATATTTTGCAAATTCACACCATGAACAGCTTTCAGAATTAGTTATATGATATATTCCATAATAATCAGTTTCAATTAATTTAGAAATCGCTTCAGCTAAATCAGGAGTATACGTTGGACTTCCAACTTCATCATAAACAACTGTTATTTCTGAATGATTTTCAGCTAATTCAATCATTGTTTTTGGGAAATTTTTACCATTATATCCATATAACCATGCAGTCCTTATAATGAAGAATTTATCAAGAATTTCCAAAATAGCTTCCTCACCTTTAAGTTTACTTTTACCATAAACGCTAATAGGACCTATTTCATCGTCTTCAACCCAAGGACGAGTATTTTCACCATTAAATACATAATCAGTACTTACATGAACCAATGGACAATCAACTTCACTACATCCTAAAGCTAAGTTTCTAACACCCTCACCATTTACACTGAATGCCAAATCCTGATTTTCTTCACACCCATCTACATCTGTATAAGCAGCTGAATTAATTACAATATCCGGTTTATTATCTACAATAAAGTCTATAGTTTTTTGTTTATCGGTAATATCCAATATTTTTGAAGTAGTAAGGATTAAATCATGATTTTCATCTAAAACATCAACTAAATCATGTCCCAACATTCCATTAGAACCAATTATTAAAATTTTCATAAATATCACTTAAAGTTAATATATCTTAAAATATATATAATATTTTATTATTTAAGAGGAGTTACGTAACATGAAAATATGTATTATAGGACAAGGATATATTGGACTTCCAACTGCAGCACTATTCAGTAAGAATAACTGTGAAGTTGTCGGTGTGGATGTTAATGAAGAAATTATTGAGAAATTAAATAAGGGTATAATCCACATTGAAGAGCCTGGATTAGGTGAAATAATAAAAAGTGCTGTTGAAAATAATGTATATAAAGCATCTTTAACTCCTCAAAAAGCTGATGCATTTATTATAACTGTTCCAACACCATACATAGTTGAAAATTATAGTTGTGATTTAAGTTATGTCATTAATGCTTGTGAATCTATTATTCCTTATTTAGAAAAAGGAAATACAGTTATTATTGAATCCACAATAGCTCCAATGTCAACAGATGATACAATAAAACCTATTTTTGAAAAAGCAGGTTTTGAAATTGGTAAAGATCTTTTCTTGTCACATTGCCCTGAAAGAGTTCTTCCAGGACAGATTTTAGAAGAATTAGTTAATAATAATAGAATTATTGGTGGAGTAACACCACAATGCGCTAAAAAAGCTAGTGATGTTTATAAACAATTTGTTAAAGGAGAAATAATGTTAACAGAAGCAAAAACCGCTGAATTATCCAAGTGTATGGAAAATACATTTAGAGATGTTAACATTGCTCTTGCAAACGAACTTACAAAAATTTGTACTGAAATTGGAGTTAATGCACTTGATGTTATTGAAATGGCTAATAAACATCCAAGAGTTAACTTACATCATCCGGGCCCAGGTGTTGGAGGACATTGCCTTGCAATTGATCCTTACTTTATTTATGCAAAAGCACCGCAAACTGCAAAAATAATTAAATTAGCAAGAGACACAAATAAATCAATGCCTGATTTTGTATGTGATAATGTTAAAAAAATCATTCCTTCTGGAAAAATAGCAGTACTTGGTGTTTCTTATAAAGGAAATACCGGAGATGACAGAGAAAGTCCAGCTTATGAAATTATAGCAAAATTAAGTACAAATTACGAAATTTCAATTCATGACCCTCATTTAAACAATCCTAATTTCTCTAGTTTAGATGATACAACAAAAAATGCGGATTTAATACTTATTTTATGTGACCATGATGAATTTAAAAACCTAAATTATGATTTAATTTTAGAAAATGTAAAAAATCCAGTAATATTTGATACAAAAAATATAATTAAAGAAGTTCCTGGTGAAATTAAACTATATAATTATGGGAACTTATATGAATTAAGTTAAAAATCAATTGATTGGTCTTTTGGAATTGATTCACCATTCCATGCTTTAACACTGCTCCAATCACAAGGAGGTTCACTCCAAAATTCATCATCGGAATTTAATCCTAATGGTAAAAATATTTCACAGCACGCATAAAGACTACCTGTATTAACTTCTTTTTCACACATGTCTGGTTGTGAGCCATTAAAACCTAATACTAACCATCCCTCATTATTAAAGTTTTTATCATCTTCAAATTGTTTTTTTAACACTGCAGTTAATGCAGATCTAACTTGAGAAGGCTTAATATTCTTAGGTAATATTTTTAATAAAACAGCCTGTGAAAGTAAGTGAAATACTCCGCAACGATAAGCTAAAGACCTACCTATAATAGGATAAGTACCTTCAGGAGAAATAATTCTTTCAAGTTGTGAAGATAATCTGGAAGACCTCATAAATTGCACATCTAAAAATTCACCTTCAGAAATGCCGTATTTTCTCATCACCATTAAAATATCATTGAGCATTGGATGAATAATTAAGCTATTGTAATAATCAGATTCAAACTCTTCACCATCTGAATAAATAGAATCTCCTAAATAGAATTCATCTTTAAATTTAGTAATACCATATGTTAAACGCTGTTTATCACATTCACCAGTGAATTCTAAAAGCGCCGCTTCAATCATTGCAGTATATAATAACCAATGATTTTCAAAAGGTGCTATGTTACGTGTTTTTTTAAGTTCACGAACAACTCTGGATTGAATATCAATAGGTAAATTTAACCAAATTTGATTTTTAGATCTGAGTAATCCTTGAGCAAATAAAGCAGCATCAACTAAAGCTTGTTTTGGTTCGGCTACAAAAATATAATCATTATTATGAGGATTGACAGCATTTTTAATAGCTTTTAATGTTAAATATTTGTATTTATCTCGAATTTGTCCTTCTTCAGTATCATCAGAACCTAATTCTAACCAAGGTGCAATACCATTGAAAACTCGAGCAAAAGCTTCTAAATAAGCAAATTTTTTACTATCATCACTAACATATTCCAAATTCATATTTCTTCTAAGAGAGCCCCTTGCTAAATTATTCAACACTGGAAAAGCTATTTTTTGCAATGTTGAAACCCAAAAAATCCTATCATCAAAAACAGGAATTTCTTCTTCAATGACAGGTATTTCTTCTTCCTCTTTTTTAAATCTTTTAAAAAACGAATTACTCATAAATATATATTTTGAAAGTAGGATATATATAAATTTTTTAAAATAAGTATTCTGTAGAAATCAACCATTAATATATGAATTGAGTTAGCTCAAAATTATAACTTGTTATGATAAGTATTTTTTTCCATATTTGTTCTAAAATCATATAATTTATGATTATTCTAATTGATTTTAACTATTGTTAATATTAACAAACATATTTTCAAGAGTTACTTTATTTCCATGATAATCTTTATTTTTTCTATTAAAACATTATAATTAAAATAAATTAATAGATTTCGAGTAAAATTAATCAAAAAACAAAAAAAAATAAGTTATTGTTTAAAAATTAATTTTTTAGAATAGTATATAAAGTATTAGTTTCATAATATATAGAATAGTTATTTTATAAATTAAAATAGCTGAAGAATATTCTTAGTAGATATTTTTTGTATCTTTTTTTAAGGAGATACTTAAATATTTCAATATTTTTCTATTGGAAAAATTCTAATAGGTAAAAATTATGAAAATCAATTTAAAACTATTAACAATAATCTTTGTTTTAGCATTATTTTCCATAGGTGTTGTTGCAGCTAGTAATAATGTTAATCAAAGAGATAGTGCACAAGTTTCTAATGATGTTGTCTGTTTATCTAAAGTTACAGATGACATGTCTACTAATCTTATTCAAAATTCTCATAACAGTGTTGAATTAAAATCAAAGGAAAATAACGAAAATATATATGCATTTTCAAATAATAAAAGTGAATTAAAATCAAAAAATGGAGATATATTAGGTAACACTATTAATGTTAGTGGAACTACTTTTCAAGACATTCGTGATGCTTATAGGATTGCTCAACCCGGTGATATAATCAATTTGGGTGGAAAAACATATAATGGTACATATTCAAAGTTTAAATTTGATGAAAAAACTAATATAACATTTATTAATGGTATTTTGGATGCATCTAAAGCTGGATCTGATAGTGAGTCTTTATTCATTAATACAACATTAATCAACATTACATTTATCAATTATAGATGTAGTGCATTTTCTTCATTTGGTTTTACTTATTCAAAATTAAAAAATGTTAAATTTAACAATTTTACAAATGATATTGCATGTTTTGTTATTAGATATTCAGTATTAGAAAATGTAACTTTTTCAAATTGTAAATCTCTTCTTGATGCTGAACCTGAAGATGAAAGAGGTTATGAAAAAGGTGCAATGGTAATTTCATATTGGTCTGAATTTAATAATTGTAATTTTATTAACACTTCAACAAAATGTCACTCCGGCGCAATTTGTGTCGGTGGACGAGATACTAATTACATAATATTGACTAATACTACATTCAATAATTGTTCTGCTGGTGTTGGTGGTGCAGTTTATGTCCATGGTAATGCAAATGCCAGTGCAAGTATGCACAGTGTTATTATAAATTGTACTTTTATAAACAACCATGCTTCCGAAGTTGGAGGAGCATTAGGTTCAAGTCATAACTATTTACATGTTGAAAACTGTACTTTTATAAATAATACTGCAAAAAAAGGTGCTGCATTCATGGTTGGAGGTATAGAACATGGATTAGATGGTAATAATCGTGAAGGCCATTATAATACCATGAAAAACTGTTACTTCTACAACAATACCGGTACTGAAGAAGGTGGAGCCGTTCACATTTGGGGTGATTACTGTACTGCAGAAGATTGTCTTTTTGAAGATAATTTCGCAGTTAATGGAAATGGTGCTGCAATCTTTGTAAAAGGATTAAATGCATCAGTTATCAATTCCGAGTTCTATAAACACCTTTGTGAAAGAGGTACCATATATATTGAAGGTGCTAATGCAAGTGTTATAAATTCTACATTGAAACATAATATTGCAAGTCTTGGAGGAGCTGGAGTATACATTCAAGGAAATAATTCTTTAATATATAACTCTACATTTGAAAATAATAATGCTACTGTTCATGGTGGTGCAGTACATGCTCACGGTGATTATGCAAGAATTATCAATTCAAATTTCTACTCCAATAATGCAATCCCACATCCTGAAAATACCAATCAGGGTTTAGGTGGAGCTGTTTACATTTTAGGAGACTTTAATAATATAGCTTACTGTGAATTTATGTATAATACTGCACGTAACGGTTCTGCTATATATAGTAGAGGTTCCAATTTAACAATTGAAGATGATAGGTTTATTCAAAATCAAGCTTGGAGTTATATATTAGGTATTTTAGCAATTCCTCAAATCAGTTATTATTCACCAACTAACAAAGTTAGTGTGAATATTACACATGTAGGTGGAGACAATATTATAAACGCAATTTATAATGACGGTATTTCAACCAACATTATCTTTTATAATGTAACATATACTCATTCCACAAATAAATCAGGAACTATAAACACTGGCTCTCAAAGAATTAGCCCAGTAATGGGAATTGAATCAAGTCAGGGTGGAAAACTACTTTACCAAGACCCACGTGAAGATTTACAGAATATTACTATTGTTATTATAAAAGAAAAAGTTTCTAATACTTTATCTGCAAGTAAAATTGATGGTGATGTTGTTTATAATCAAACCCAATTAACTGGACTTTATGGAAATATCACTATTGATTTAGTTGGATTGCCTGTTGGAAAATATCATGCCTATGCAGAACATAAAGAAGACATGCTATATAAAGCTATAGAAAATGAAACAAGGTTTGAAATCTTGCCATTAGTGGATTTAAGTGTCAACAAATCCAGTGATAAAGATTCATATTTTGTAGGAGACATTGCAACTTACACAATATTCGTTGAGTCCCTCGATGGAAATACAACTGATGTTAGTGTAAGTGAAATAATGCCGGATTCCTTTGAAATATTATCTTATAATTTAACTAAAGGTACTTTTAATTCAAACACTAAGAACTGGTTTATTGGTGATTTAAAAACTAAAGAGAATGCAACTTTGACTTTGCAAGTAAAATTAACAAAAGGCGGTAAATTTACTAATATTGTTAATGTCACATGCAAAGAAAAAGACATTAATTTAACAAATAATATTGCAAATAAAACAATAACTGTTCAATTCACTGATTTACAATTAATAAAAATTGTCAATCCTAAGAAAGTTAAAGTTGGGGAAAATGTTATTTGGACAATCACAGTTAAAAATGTTGGTTCACTAAAAGCAACTAATATTACAGTCATTGATAAATTGCCAAATTCATTAAAATACATTTCACATACTACAAGTGTTGGTGAATATGATCCAAATACTGGTATTTGGTCTTTTGATGAATTAGACGTAGGTTCTCAAGTTGTATTAACTATTACAACAAGAGTTTTATTGAGTGGAAAAATTGTAAACTCTGCTGGTGTTTCATGTGCAGAGGATTCAGATGATACTAATAATAATGACAGTGCTTTTGTAATTGCTGTAAAAAATGATGGCAAAGACAATTCAACTAAAAATAAAACAACAAATGTTGATATTATTAATAACAGCACTACAACTGATGATCCAGTAAGTGATTTGGAAGATGTTTCTCTTAAAAGACATGCTACTGGAAATCCACTTTTATTAGTACTTTTATCTTTATTTACAATTTTCATAGGTTATAGAAAAAAATCTAATTAAATTTGGAAAAATTTTTTTCCATTCTTTTTTTATTTTTATTTTAAATTAATCATGATTTTTATTGAATTTTAATTAATCTAAAAATGTTTAAACCTTTATTCTAAAAAAAGGATATTACTAAATTTTTTCCATATAAAAATTAATAAAAATCTGAAAATTCTAGTTTTGACCCATTTAAAAAGTTATAAATATTAATTTGTGCATGTGATAAGTATTAATGATTTTTAAAGCTAAATATAATTTACTAATTTCTCCGTTCCACAGTTTTTTAAAACAATAAAGTACTTAAATATTGAATTTGATAAGAATAAGTTATATTGAAATTTAAAAAAATAAAGAGAGAATAATTAAAATGAACTTTAAAAAATATTTTATAATATTTACATTATTTATTGTATTAATAGTAAGTATTAGTACAATTAATGCTGCATCTGATGATAATATAACTTCTGAAATAAATTCTAATGATGATTCTATTTCACACAGCAATGAAGATAGTGTTGTAAATAACAAAGATGTTAATAATTTAAAATCCTATCTTAACCTTGATAATTCAATAAAAGAAAATCAAAGTAATAATATAAACTCCGCTGATAATACCACATCTAAATCTGATTTAAAGATTACTACTTACACCAACTTTATTAAAAATGGAAATAAATATTATATTTATTTAATGGATTCAAATGGCAATCCAGTTGCAAATAAAAAATTAAATGTGAAATTTAATGGAAAAATATATAAAAAAACAACTGATAACAAAGGGAAAGTTGATATAAAGATAAAATCATCAAAATCAACTGCTTCAATTAAAGTTACATTCAGCGGTGATGAAAAATACAATTCATTATCTAAAAATCTTAAAATTTATATCACAAATTCCATTTCAATCACTATTGGAAACTCAAAATTACTTACAAACGGTTATCTTAGAATTTATTTAAAAGGATCAAAAAAATTAATTTCTCACAAAAACATTAAAATTGTCATTGGAAATAAATCATTTATTAAAAAAACTTGTTCTGAAGGATTTATCATCTTAAAACCTAAAGTTAAACCAGGTACATACACTGTTCATGTTAAGTATAATAAATTTAAAGTTTCTAAAAAGATTAAGTGTATTGAAGGTAATGTATCTGATCCTTTAAAGACATCTGTTCCAACTAAAAATGGAGTTCCAGATATTGATTCAATGCCTAACAATTACATTTTAGCTGATAATAATGCTAAATATACTCTTAAAAAAACACAATATAGGGAAGTCCTTAAAAGAGATAGTTATTGTTTGTTTTTAAAAAATAAACTGCCAAAATATACCTTCTTTAAATCAAAATCTTGCCCTAATACTTATCATATTATCAAACGTGAAAAATGGAATGTAATTGAAAGAGCAATCAATACTATAATTGTTAAAAAGAATAGATACTCTTATTGGCCAAGTTCAGTGACTGTTTCCCTTAAAGGCAAATCATATACATATTCTGAGGTTCGTGACATTCAAAATTCAGGTGTAACCTGTGGTGCTACCTCAGCAAGTGTTTGCAGTCAAGTTTTAAAAAATTATTATTCTGAAAAGTTTTTTGAAAAAGAGACACATACAGTAGATGGAGTTAATATTCCTGTTCTTAAAAAAGTTTTAGATAAAAATAAGTTTAAAACATATTATTTCCATGAGGATACAATTAATAAAGCAATAAAACAATTGACAAATGGATCTGCATTAATAGCATTTATTCCAAACCATTATGTAGCTATTGTAGATGTTAGTCCAAACGGTAAAAAAATCTTAGTAAGTAATTCTTATGGTGGTTATAATGAAGGTGGGTCAAATAGAGTTCCGACAAAATGGATTACATTAAAGTATTTTAAAACTAAATTTGCCGGAGTAGGGTTAGTTGTCAAACTTAATTATAAACTATCTAATAAAATGAAAAATCAAATAAATAATTATTATTCAAGTATGGGTACTGACTGGCAAAGACAGAATACCAACGAAAGAATTCCAAATATAGGATTATAATTAATTATTTTTCCCCACTTTATTTTTAAATCATTTTTAAAAAAAATTCCTAAGTTTTTAGGAATTATTAAATTTATTTATTAAAATTTTATATATGTTGTAAAACATAAATATTTATCATTATTATGAGGTTTAAAATATGCCAACAATGTCTGAAAAAATATTAGCTAAAGCTTCAAATAAAGATAAAGTTGAAGCAGGAGATATTATTATAGCAAATATTGATGTTGCAATGACACACGACTTAACCGGCCCTCTTTCAGTTGAATCATTTGAAAAAATTGGAGCTGAAAAAGTGTGGGATTCATCAAAAATTGTTATACCTTTTGATCATCAAGTTCCTGCTGATTCAATTGATTCTGCTAATAATCATATTATAATGAGAAAATTTGTTGAAAAACATGGTATAGAGCATTTTTATGATGTTAATGCCGGTGTTTGCCATCAAATTCTTCCAGAACTTGGACATGTTGTGCCGGGAGAAGTTATTGTAGGTGCTGATTCACATACTTGTACTCATGGTGCATTAGGTGCATTTGCAACTGGTATTGGTTCAACAGATATGGCAATGGTATTTGCAGAAGGAAATTTATGGTTTAAGGTACCTGAAACCAACAGATTTAACATTGAAGGAACATTAAAGGATAATGTTTATGCAAAAGATGTTATTTTAAATATTATTGGAAAAATGGGTGCTGATGGTTCTACATATAAAGCCTGTGAATTTGCAGGTGAAACTGTAAAAGATATGACTGTTTCAGACAGAAT
>Ga0326511_10002860_pt1 | contig 13925 bp, 9 predicted proteins | sample 0_2496_0518_D_FD_203701 | JGI IMG/M metagenome (GOLD analysis project Ga0326511, IMG submission 203701) | Bovine rumen microbial communities from UC Davis, California, United States - 0_2496_0518 | ecosystem: Host-associated > Mammals > Digestive system > Stomach > Rumen | place: USA: California... | reverse complement strand
TCCACGTTCAGAGTCTGGAGATATTCGGTCAGAGCATCGGAAGAAGACAGATGTTGCTCCAGAACGGCAAGGTTATCTGATTTTTGGCGATATTCCTGAATAATTTCAGAAATTGACTTTGAAATATCCTGACTTTCTTCTGGGGTTAGAGTACGGAGATATTCAGTCAGTGTTTCAGAGGAAGTTAGATGCTGCTCCAAAACGGCAAGGCTATCTGATTTTTTTCGATATTCCTGAACAATTTCAGAAATTGACTTTGAAATATTCTGACTTTCTTCCTCGTTCAGAGTCCGGAAAAAAGCCTGTTGCAATTCAATTGCTTTTTGATAGATTTCTGTCATCAAAGGGATATCTGCTTGAAATAAAAGATGCTGAAGTTTCTGCTGTGAAGAAAATGCTTTGCTTTGATAAATTTCCTGTTGCGTTTGCAAAGTTTTATGGGAATGAAAAAAATGCCAGAGAGAATTGGTGACAGATTCTGGCATTTCGTTGTTCCATGTTATCAGAAGGTGACGAAGATGTTCAGCCCTCTCCAGAATACGGATTTCACGTTGTTTTTGCATATATTCCAGAAGGAGTGTATGTTCTTGCGGCTCCATATTCTGTTCAAGCCCTCGGACAATCATATTAGAAAAGCTGCGTCCAAGAAAGCGAGTCAGAAACTGTGCATTGTGATAAGATGTTGTTTTGTTCTGTTTGAAAACGGTACGATATTCTGCCAATTGCTTCTGCTGAGCTTTTGTGAGTGCTTTCTTTTCATGGAACATTTGTTTCCAAATTTTCTGCATAAAACGAGAAACGGGAACATCTATCTGAAATTTCTGAAGCTGCATAGAGATTTGATATTCCATATTCCAGAAAAGATTTTGCCTGCCATAATAAGCGGTATTATTAGAAAGCAACTGTGTATAACGTTGCATCAATTCTAATAATTCCATGATCCATTCAGTATCTTCTGCCGGAGAAGAAAGCAGATAAAAAAGTTCAGCATCTCCGAAAGGACGGTATTCGGGGAGAGCGATTCCTGTCAGATATGTTTTTTTTCGAGCTGGTTTCAAATATCGTTTCAGCCGCCGCAAAACCGGCTGAATCATTTTATGTTTCATAGCATCACCAATCTATTGTAACATCTCGGTAGCTAAAACTAAGCTGTTGCCGGAGATAATTTGTGCGAGAGGCATCAAGTTCTGAGAGCGTATAAGCAGTAAGATAACAATCAGTAAAATTTAGGAGCAGCCATGCAGACTGTAGCTGCTTGCCTGTAGGAATCAGAATTGTAATTTTTTCAATTCTGACGCCTTCTTTTAAAAGAGAAAATAAATAAGTTTGGTCTTCTTTTTCCTTGCTTTCATCAGAAACAGCGAGAATTGCTTTTTCGAGAGTCAGTGTTCGTTTCCGCTGCTGGGTGCCTTGAGGAGAATCTTCTTCTGTTCCTCGAAGTGAAGCAGAAGCATACTCTGGTTCATTTTTCCCCAGAATTTCATTAGAAGAAACAAAAGGAGTCTGATTGACCAGATCAATACCACGTATTTTTTCAAAACCAATCTGTCTGTTACCGATTTCTACATAAAACTCATAAGAGCCAACAGGATATTGTTGATATTTATAGTAATGATACATAAAATTCCCCCTCTTGTTGTATTTTTATTCAAACTGACTTAAATTGAACGGATTACTATCTTTGGATGACTTAGAAGAACTGTTATTCATTTTTTGATTGATCTTGGAAATTTCATTACACCAGCGTACACGCTCCATATGCGGCATATCCAGAATTTCATTCTTGCTCCAATGGAAATAGTATCCGATAAAAGCAGCTTCTTCATAGATACGACTGGAGGGATACAGTGTTATTCGCCGGTGTCTGTAAAATTTATAGGAATTTCTACCTCTTTACCACAATGCGGACAAATACCATGATAGACAGGAAATTCTTCTGCATTGATGCGTTCATAAAAATCCTGCAAATAGGCAAGATCTGCTGTAAAAAGATTTTCAATCATCCGTTTGTTGATCTCTTCCAGCGTTCCTAGTCTGACGATAACTCTTGCAAGCAGTGCAATTGTTAAATAAGAAGGATTTTGCTGCACCATTGGATCACGCAGGGGGATAATTTCATCTGCCGCAGTAGCCAGACGCATGATACCCTCTTTGTGCAATGTTCCATTGGAATCTACAAACCCTTTTGGCAGATTGAAACTAAATTCGGTCTGAAACATAATAATTTAAAATCCTTTCATTTTGTGTATGCACAGCACACTCTCTGGCATAAGATGCCGGAGAGTGCTGTACTTCAAAATTTGTTTCAGGCAAATCATTATACGCTTACACGTCTGATACCTTCATGTACCAGTTCCAGAGACTCTGTTGCTGCTTCAGAAGAGGAAGAGTTGAAGTCTGGGCCGGTATATTTGGACGGGAACGCACTTTCTACTTCCCATTTTGCACGTTCTTTATTGTCATTGTCCATCAGCGTGATAGTAATATCCTGACGCTTTGCCTCTGCACCGCCTTCGCCGTTTTCATAGACAATATTCCACCAGTCCCACAGGGTCATGGCATTGCGGTTTGTGATAGCGTTTTTCAGTGTCAGATTGCCGAATTTTTTCAGGCCGGCACACTGACGCAGCCACGGCATGTCACTGCCTTCACGGTACTGGTAAGTATCTACGCTGGCATCTACACCGCTGACTTCTGTGCAGTAAAATTCTGTAGATTCTACCATAACTTTAAAGCGGAACTTCGCAACAGGATAATTATCCGCAACATATTTTGCTGGCATATGCTATTACACTCCTTTCGTATTATGCTTCGCTTGTTTTCTGTGTAATACGGAAAATCACAAATTCGGCAGGCTTGACAGGAGCAACGCCAATTGTGCAGATCAGACGGCCGTTATCAATATCATCTTGTGTCATAGTAGACGGACCGATTTCACAGAAAAATGCTTCGCCTGCTGAAGAACCAGCCAGTGCACCATTGCTCCAGAGTGTCAGCAGGAAACCTTCGATTGTACTTCTGACACGTGCCCAGAGAGCAGGTGTATTAGATTCGAATACAACCCAGTTGGTATTGGCACGGATTGTTTCTTCAATATAAATAAACAGACGACGTACGTTGACATACTTCCACTGCGGATCGCTGGAAAGGGTTCTTGCACCCCATACACGGATACCCTGTCCAGGGAACGCACGGATCAGGTTAACACCCATCGGATTGAGAATATCCTGTTCGCCTTTATTATAAGGAGTTCTCAGGCCGACACAAGCACGCACTACTTCATTGGCAGGTGCTTTCTGTACACCATTGGTATTGTCAGAACGTGCATAAATACCAGCAACAGAACCAGACGGGGGAATAAAGATATTTTTCTTATCCAGCGGGTCATTGACTTCCAGCCATGGATGATATACAGCTGCATACTCAGAATCGAACATATTGCGTATGGTTGTAATATCTGTTACTTTAGTACAGTCTTCCGGAAGATCCAGAATAGCAAAACGGCTGGTAAGATTTTCGCAGTGTGCAATCAGAGTCATTTGTACATTGGGCTCTGTAATACCGGGAACAGCCATGACAGAAACGACACTATTATCCAAGAAAGCCTGAATACCAGTTCTGTTGCCTGCACCGTTGTCTGTGCCGATATATTCTGTTGCAGTCAGTTCCTCAGCAGTTCCGTCACTGCCGCCGGACATGGCCGCAGATACTACAGCAGCCTCTGCATTACCGGCAAGAGCATTAAATGGAGCTATGACAGAGGACTTTGCAGTTGATGTACTGGATATGCTCGTTATGCTGGATGTACTTGTTTCTTCTTCTTCCTCTTCAAGCACACTTGATGCTGAAGCGGGCTTGGGAGCTGATGTATTTGCTGTCTGGGAAACTGATGTACTCAGTACTTCTGTCTGAATCAGGTCTGATTTCGCAGTTGCTTTTTCAATATAATTAGGTGCATTCAGATTCAGAGAGATATTCTCATATACTTCGTTGATATCATTGTACTGCACTTCCATGTTAAATTCGCAAGTAGAAAGAATTTTTACAGGAACAAGTTTTGTATCAATAACATCATCATTAAACGGTTCAGCAAATTCCAGCACGTTATCTTGGCATTTTACTACCTGATTATAGATAGTATTCGTACCATCGGAAACAGATACGATGTCACCTACTTGGAAACCGCTGTTTTTCTTGATTCTCCATGCTTCGCCATTGGGAAGTTTGATTTTTTCAAGAATCTGTGTTTTGGCTTTGCTTGCGGGTGAAATACGGATATTGAGATCATTGCCCCATGCACCAGGATTTTTCGCACTGATTTTGAGCACAGGGTTTACAGCCGGAAGCATACCTGATGCGGATTTTGCATCTGTAGGGCAAACACGGGAGATGAAGCAACGTGACCCGCCATTCATAAAGAAATGTTCTACAGCATAAGCAAGAAAACGTTTGTTGCCGAAAGCACTTTCAGACAGGTAACCGCCAAATTTACGGCGGAAATCGGCAGGATTCGTAACAAGCTGAGGTACGCCGCCTACAGGGCCACGTTCTGCTGCACCAACAAAGCCAGCTGTACTTGTGCCGACACCTTCCATTGCTTTGCTGCCGGAGTCAAATTCTTCCACATATACACCGGGAGATAAATATTCGGGCATAACTGGATAGCCACCTTTCATCATATATTTTAGTATTATTATAGCATAAAAAAGAAATTTTTTCAAGGCTTTTTATCGAAAAAAATATTTTTTTATATAATCGATAAAATATTTGTCGATTTTTGTGCATACTAAACAAAAACAGAACAAATCAATCTGCTACTAGATTAATATAGACGGATTGTAGTTTTTCACAGCCTGGGAAGTTTTGCAACAAAACAAAATGCCCGTAATATATCTGAGAATGCATAAATAAATCTGCCGGCACTTCCTGATAATGATATACTGTAATATCACCGGAAATCTGAAAATAGTTCAGAACGCTTTCACAGAGCAGATACCAGTTTTCCGGAGGAACATTCGTTTCACGGATGATGATTTCATTTTCTTCCTTTGTGCAGACCGCATAAAAAGTATTTTGACGGAATGTCAATACAAAGCCCTTAGTAAAAATATCCTGATACATATAACGATTGGATTCGTCTGTCCAGCGAACGGCATTTCCAATCTGTACAAGAAATTGTTCCCGCAGAGATGCAAATAATTCATATTCGCAGATATGCAGATCCGGAATTTTGTTTTCCGGATGCGGAATCACGGTATGATAAGTATGCATAGGGGCTGTTCTTGGGCAATGCCATCTATCATAAGTCGAAATCAGATGCTCTGCTCCCAACCAGAAAACGGCACGGCAGTCTTTCTGTATTGCTTCTTCCAGCAGACCGGTCACTAGTTTTTTGAAATTATGCTTTCCTCTGTAACGGACAGCTGTGGAACCGGCATAGAAATACAGCATTTTTTGTTTATTGCCATCGGCATCAGGATAATAAGCTGTAAACATATAGGCGGCAGATTCAATATCTTCGGGAGTACAGAGAATCAGACTATTTTCTGGAGAAAAATGGTGTTTGAAATAAAAATTGCAGTATCCGGATTCGGCATCTTCGGGAAAAGATTCACACCATATTTCCTTTAATCTGGGGATTTGTTTACGATTGGGATGCATTATTTTTGGTATCATCAATAATTCCTCCTTTTGAGATACAGTTTCCTGTTCAGAGCTGATTTCAGCTTCTGTGGGTACAGCTTCTTGTTCAGAACTGATTTCAGCTTCTGTCGATACAGCTTCCTGTTCGAAATTATTTTTTGTTTCCAATAACTCTGCTTCAAATTCGGGTTCGTCCATTTGTGAAAGCCGACTGCCGCCCAATGCATAAATCAGTGACATTATTGTAAATATGCCTGTAATAATAAACAAGCCCAGACTGTCACCAAGCAGAAGCACGGTACTGAATACCAGTGAGCCGTTGGCTGCAATTATGGCTTCCAGAGTACTGCTGATGCCTAGAGCACGGCTTTCACCGATGGCCTGTGTTTCATCCAGTGACGAGAAATATACAGACTGTGCAGATAATCCAAAACTGTCAGCAATCGCAAACATGGCAATTGCTGCATAGCAGGTCATGACATCAGGATTAACTGCAACGCCCAATAATGCTATGATATAAATAAGCGAAGCAAGGGACATGGATCTTCTTGCTCCCAGATACGCAATTACCGATTCTCCGATTGCAGATCCTGTATGAATGGAAATGACACCGTTAATCAGAAATGCCATGGAAAGTTCCGCAGCGGAAAGAGCATGCTTTTCTGCAATGACAGGGAAATAATATGTCAGAAAAGAAGCACATGTCAGATAAGGAAATGAAAAAAGTACAAAATAAGCAAATATTCTCGGAGTCAGGAATTTTTTCAGTGCTCCCAGTCTGGTGCGGCGAAGTTCTTCTGTTTTTCCTGTTCTGATTGCTTCTCTTGCCTCAGCAGCTGAAACAGCTGCGGAAGCTGCAAGAGCTACATTTCCGGATTTTACAGCTGTAATTTCTCCAACAGCTGCCTCTGTTTTTTCTGCCTCTACATCTGTCTCTGCTTCTACTGAGTTCAGATTTTTGGCGATGATAAATGCCAGCAGGAAAATCAGTACTGCTGAACCAGCAGCGACATAATAAGCAATGGCATAATTGAACCGTTCCTGAAGCAGTGAACCAATGACAGTACCGCAGTTCATACCGGCAAGATAGCCGGAATTGTAATGAATAAAGCCTGTATTTTTCTGTTCTTCTGTTTCAAAACCGGTAATCCATGTATTGATGGCAACACTCAGAAAACCGCCGCCAAAGCCACAGGTACTGTTGGCGAGAATCAGAACCCACAAGTTTCCGGCAAACACAGAAAGAAGGTTGCCGGCAATATAACACACTGCACCAATACACAGTGTTCTCCGTATTCCGATTTTATGGATGATAAATCCGCACAGCAATGCCGAACCAGCCGAAATGATCAGTTCATTGGAAAGCGGCAGAGCGGCACCTATTTCTGCTGAGAAAGGGAATTTTTCATTCCAAAGAGACATACCGTAAACCGGAAGGAATGCGGTAGTGATATTACAGGTAAAGAAAATCATGAAAATCAGCGGCCGAAGAACTTCCGGCGGCAGAGTTTTCTTTTCTTTGATTGCCCGCTTGCGGGCAGAAAATGCTTTTCCGGCGTAACTGAATTCACCAAACAACAGCATAATAATAATAATTGCCATGGCTGTATTAATCAGTATTTTGGTTGACAGTTCCTGATTTTCCCGTGCTACATATTCATAGCTTTCGCCGACTTCGATAAAGGCAAGTATATCATCATTTTTGTCATATACCGGAATTAGTACAAAAATATAACTTCCTTCCGAAATTTCAAAATCTTCCAGTGTATCGGGCTGTCCACTTTCTGCGATTCTCTGTTCACTGGAATTTTCATAAATACCAGCCATCGGGTACATGATGCCGTGCATACCGTCATCTCTGTAGACTTCATGTACAATATTATTATATTCCCGATAGATGACAGCATAAATGCCGTTTGCACGGTTGGTGTCATTCTGTAAAATGGAACAAATTTTTTCGTCCATCTTTCTGTATGCTTCATCGGTAAATTTGTCCGGAGAATCCAGAGATTTCAGCAAGTCCGGATCAATTTCCGATTGTAGCAGATAGGCAATATTAGTCAGATTTTCTGTACTTTCTTTCGTATATCTCTGGTTATAGCTGGTAAAAATCGAGGTAGATACACCGATTGTGACAGCAATCGACATAACAAGCACAAGCAACTGGGTGTTGTCCGAGGTGAATTCGCTGTTTTTCAGAAAACGGAGAAAACGGAAAACAGAAATCAATACAGTGATATTCAGAGTAATCAGTGCCACCCATATTGCACCATACAGAATTTTAAGACTGAGAGGAAGCGAAAATGAATCGAAGCTGACTGATGTACCGTCTGCCAGATTAATTCCGTTAATAGCATAGAGATAATATTCTTCTTCTGTTTCTGTATCACAGATATAGCTTGTAGAAAGCACAGAGACATAATTTTTGGTCAGATTCAATGCCGAATACAAAGGAGCTTCCGCAAAAGAAGCGGGTTTGGGATCGGAAAAAGCAGCCGTTTCAATACAGATTTCTTTTTTTCCTCCAGTAATTTTACCAACCTGTCGCAGGCCCATATCCAGATAATACAGGGACTCTTCATTATCATAGGCAATATCTGTCACAAGGCTGACATAATTTTCGTTATCTTCTGCACGGGCATCGAAAATACGGGAAATTTCGCCGTCTTTCTGTTCCAGAATATCACCGTTTGCAAATGCGGCAGCAATTTTTCCGTCTCTGGAAAAGCTGGTGTCCATGACAAAAAGATTGGCTGATTCGATTGGCATAAATGCATAAGGTTCAGAAAGATTATTCTCCTGATATAGATAGATTCCGTCAGGAGCCATAGCAGAAAAATGCAGCACGCCGTCTATAATTACGGGACTGTCCAGCCATATTTCTGTTTCTGTGTCAATCTCTTCAGGCTCTTCTTCGAGGGATTCCTCTTCTGCGTCCTGGATTCCTGTCTTGCCGACTTCAAAGAGTTCTTCACGTTTTTTACCGTTTTCAGTAAATTTCAGTATTCTGTTTCCGATGCAGATGTTTCCCTGTTCGTTCCAGATTGTTTCTATAACATAGAGTGTACCGTCATCATTGATAGCAACATCATCTGCTTCTTCAAATGTATTTTCTTTATCGCCGCCTTCCAGACGATACAGCAGAACATTATTCTGATCTGTTACAATTAAAGTAGAAGAAGCATCTGTTACAAAAACATGATACTGGTCTGTCAAAATGCCGCGTACACTGTTTTCCAGTGATTCGGTACCAGCGAACGGATCTTTCCCTACATAGTTGCGAAAAGCTGCAATAAAAGAAACCAGTACCAAAATAATACCAATCAGAATAAAAATACCATTTCTCTTGAGTAAATATTTTACTTTCTGCATAACTTATCTCCTTTGTAATAAAATAGAATATTTTGGGAGCATACTGCATGGATGCAGTGAAGTTTTGTCCATTCTCAAGCCTTCCAACCCCATGTCTTCGCCCAGGTTCAGAAAAGGAATTTCCTGTGTTTGCTGTGCCATTTTACAACTCAGCCAGTACATTAGCCCCCGGATCTTTTTTCTGTTTTTTTGGAAATAGCAGGCTTCCGTATACTGATTAATCTGCTCAAAGAGTGCAAAAGAAAGTGGCGCATTACCATCGAAGGCAAAACCCATACGCCAGTTGCTTCTGTTTTCTGCTTGAAGAAGATTTATAAGAGCTTGTTTTTCACATCCGTATACACAATTTTTACATTGGTACTGACCACACCAATCTTCAAAAATATGTACAGCAATTTCTTCCATTCCCGGCTGAAATTCAACATAATGCAGATCTGGGTACGTTTTTTGCAATACTCTTTGACTTCCTCTTTTGGATTTATTTCTATTGCCGCTGATACAGCAGTATTCTGATTTTTTATAAATATAATCTTCTTCTGATTTCACAGCAAACACTTTTGCAGAATACTGCAAACTGTCGGCAGCACGAAGAATCATGGGAAGGTCTTCTTCTGGTACATACTGCAAAATCGCAGGAATCTGCCGAATCTGACAATATTCGGTAATCAACTGTAAAGCCCGTTCTGGCGCAGTTGTTTTCTGGCTTCGGAGAAATGAAAATCGAGTTACATTCTGTCGGTCGGTACTGCGGAGCATCAACCAGTCTTTTTCTGTATAATACGCATATTGAAACGAAACACTCCATGCAAGGAGCATGGAAAAAGTAGTATCTGAAAAATGATTTGACAATCTGAATGGCTCGAAATCCGGGAAAGAGGCTACTGTAACTGGTGAAAAAATGCCTTGATGCATTTCTAAACTTCCTTTCTTTTTTTTAGTATATTTTTTATTATATCATTATTTTGACCTGATGTCAAGAAAGATTTTGTTTTACTCACGCAAATCAGTTTTTATGCAATAACCCTCAAAATGTCAGAAAGATTGATAAAACAGTCAAGCATAATATTGAAAATAGTTCTTTTTTGTTCCCGTTCTGGATTTGAAAAGTTTTATCAGGTGTATCGGTTAAGTTTGCGTGTATATTGACGAAAATAGCCATGCACTCCGTATTTGGGAGAACAAGGCATAAGCGTAAAATAAAATAGATACTTTTCAAGAGTAAAAATTTCGTGTATAATAGAGGTTAAGCAACTCTATAGAGCGGATGTAGAAAATGCAAATTTAGTTTATGAAGTAAGCTGAAGTAATGAAACCAAGTACAACGACAGCAATTACAATAGTGAAACACCAGATGAAGCTGCGGGAATAGAAGAATTATGCTGAACAATCTGAAGAACAATCAGTAGGTGTATCTTGTGACAGGATATACAGATTTATGGCATTCTTACTTTTCAAAACCTCCTAAAACAAAAAATTCCGATAAGGATGGAAGTTACCTTATCGGAATTATAATACATATTTAATTTTAGAGATTGTTACGGTACGAGATAAAATAATATTTTAAGCATCGATTGTATTTGTAAATGCATCTGCTTTCTGTTGTGCTTCTTTAGCATTAGAATAGTTAATAGTGTTCAATGTATCATCCGCATGATTGCTATCGGATTCACTCATGACAAATTCAAAATTTTGTGCATTTGTGCCATTTCTTGTCCAAAGATGCACTGCTACTCCTGAATTGCTTGTTGCATTGGGAATATCAATGCAGTAGTTTTCATTTATCTTAGAACAGATATTAAAATGTCCATTTTCAGCAGGAAGCAATTTCCAAAGCTGTGCAGAGCTGCCATTAAATTCCCAAAGCTGAATTCTTCTGCCATTTTCTGCAATGCCATAATCGACATCAAGAACTTTTCCGCTGTGTTCATCTCTCAAAACAAAATAACCGTCAGAAGTCCGTTCAGTAATAAATCTTTGATTGGATGCTTTGTAATTTTTGTAACTTTGAATATTTGTTCCGTTGTTAGAACTTGCTCCAGAAACATCAAGTACATTCTGTTCTGCGCAGGCTGGACTAATGTAGTAACTTTTTCCGTTCTGAATAGGTTCTACCTGTTTGATGAGCCGTACAGTACACATATGATACAAAATCCGTACAGAATTTAACAGAATTTCTGCATCTCTTCTTGTAGCTGAATGATTGGAAAACTGTCCAAGATATTTCTGAAAGATGTTATGTACTTTATCAAGTGAAACAAAATATTCATCTGCCAGGGCTTTTAGAGTCTCATTGAATTTAATGGCTTGATTGATTTTCTTTTCGGTTTCATTGACCTGTCTTGTTGCAGAGGATGCTTTTTCTGAAGCATCCAGCCCACTCAGAAGCATTGCCAATCCGCCTGCATAGAGAAATGCGCCAGTCGCAATTCCTCCAAGGACAGCCGTTCCTCCAGCTATGCCCATACCACCAGCCGCAATAGAACCGCCGCCAAATGCCGCCAATACAGCGTTGGTTGCTGCCGCACCACTTAGAGAAACAATTGCTGTTCCAGTTGAGGCAGTTCCGAATGCAGAAACAATAGCTGTCGCTGCACCAACTGCTGCAACGCCTCCGGCTGTTCCGGCTGCTGCACTTCCCAGACTATTAAGAAAAACAGTTGCTTTTGCTGAAACATTGCAAATTTCCTCTAAACTGTATTTTGGAATTTGATTTGCATTTTTCTCTCCCTGAAGTTTCCCATGTTTCAGTTCCAACAGCTCCAGTAGTTTTCTTTGTTTGTCGAGAGATGATAAAACTTCCAGTTCTTTTCTGCCAAGTTTGTCCATGGAAGAATCACGTTTTTCCTCGGAATCTTTTAATTTATGGATATTATATTCATTACGAGCATTTGCAGCATCTATTTCATTACTTGCCGATGCACTTGCGGCGACACCACCTATTCCCAATCCAAGACCAGTAACACCAACACCAATGAGAGTGCCAATTAAAACTGCGGGCAATGGCATAGAAATTCACTCCTTTACTTGTTTCAAAAATTCACATGCTTTTTGATTTTTTCTGTCATATTCCTCACGAGTCATGACTGTTTTGAAATATATTTCGTAACTGTCATCAATTCTGCATTTCAGAGGTCTGCACTCATAGATACTGCAAAGATTTCCTTTCAGATATTTACAGACTCCATCCCCTCTATCGAGGTCAGTATAGAATTCCGAAAGTTGCAGATTCCGGCAACACATGCCACATTTATCACAAATAAACATTATAATTGATTCAAAAATTCAGATACGCTTCTGGATTCATCATTAGTGTATCAATCTGTTTATTATCTGCAACAGAAAGATTCATGCTTCTGCAAATTTCTTGTAATGTGCGATTCAAAGCAGTTTCATCCTGAATTGCATCAATATTTTGTAACAATACATTCCATGCTTTTGTTTCAGCTTCAAATAAAGCAATATCCAGCTGCTTGAGTTCTTTTAAGTATTGCGAAACAGCCTCTCTGGTTCTGCGGAATGCATCTAATTGTTGTTCCATAGTAGGCATTCCCACACGAATACATATTTCTTTCAGAACCAGCACAAAGAATCTGCACCATGCAACCAAATTCAATCTCAGGAAAAATGTCAGCCAATTTCCTCCGGAACTTGCGAAACGAATCCCTGCATCTACACCATCCATAACACAAAGAACACCATTGCTAATTAAAAGCATTGCACGCAAATCATCATGCCGACTTGTCGGAATGCACTCGTTTAACGGCTTTTCCATCTGGAAAAATCTACGGAATGCCCAGATAAATCTTGTTAATAAATCGCTGATGGCAACGGGAATGGCCGTTGTAGCAGCATATCGGAAATCATATCCTTCCTGAAAAGCTCTTGTGGCAAGCTGGCTTAAAGGTACAAGATTAGGTTTTCCGTTCGCTTCTATGATTTTGAATTTTCCAAAATTACATAGTCCGAATAATTCATATAAAGGGGCAACAATACCGCTCCCACGTTTCACAGAACCACTTGAACCTGCTACATCAGATACCAAATGTCCAATCCAGTTAACACATGCTGCAAATAACTTTGATGTAAAATTTCCGCCAAGCAATTCGCCATCTGCTTGTATGGTTATCAGTTGACCATTATTCAAAAATGTACTTGTCCCAGTGAATTGATTCACTACAGAAAAGAACAGCCCCAAAATACTTGGAGAATGTGCAAGCGACTTCATATGATGATTTTTTGTTCCCATCTTGAACAATCCATCAACAGCTGCTGAATTTGCTTGGTCATAATTAACAGGGAATTTCTTTTCCAAAAAGCCGATAGCACTCTTGATATTATCTTCGTTTCCGGCTCTTGGATTCCATCCGTTTGTTTTCGCAAAAAATTTTACAAAAGAGTCTGTCTGATTATCAGTCCATTGCAAAAGCTGACTATTTTCCGTTGGACTTCCAACGAAAAAAATATCAATAATTCCAACAATCGCACCAGTGCAAACAGCAATTAGATAATCCCATTTATCACACTTATCCTGATAACGAAGAGGTGTAATATCCGTTTCATGTGTAATATATCCATTCATATTGATTCTCCCCATCAATAAATTACATTCTTATTATATATGGAAATTACTTTTTTGTCAAGTATAAATTCCATTTTTGTTCAAGTAACTTTCCAATCATTAACACACATATTCTTTTTGACATGTCACTTGTATATCTCTTTTTGGATTCCATCCTCATTCTTCTTTCTATTTTATTTTCTTTATTATATCACTATTTCCTTGTGAAGACAAGTTCTAAAAAACGCTGGATATAGCACTTATCAGCTAAGGAAAGAAAAGATTTTGAATGAATCCACTATCCAGAAATTGAGAATCGGGAGCACTGACATTTCGGTGAAAACGCTGGATA
>Ga0326511_10002859_pt1 | contig 13928 bp, 21 predicted proteins | sample 0_2496_0518_D_FD_203701 | JGI IMG/M metagenome (GOLD analysis project Ga0326511, IMG submission 203701) | Bovine rumen microbial communities from UC Davis, California, United States - 0_2496_0518 | ecosystem: Host-associated > Mammals > Digestive system > Stomach > Rumen | place: USA... | reverse complement strand
GGGTTAGCTCTTCATATTTAGATTTTAAAGCTCCAAGTGGAAATAGAACCATGAGAGTTAAAGATGTTAGTACTCATCTTAATGTTAGATCTAATCCAAATACTGAAAGTTCAATTGTTAGTAAATTAAGTAATAACACAAGAGTTGAAGTTGATGGTGAAGAAAATGGATGGTATCATATTATAAGACCAGTAAATGGTTGGGTATCTGGAAAATATTTAGGCGAAGCTGGCACAACTAGTCCTTTGGTCGATAGAGGAACTGTTGGACAAATTAAACGTTTTCATTCAAGAACAATTATATATGAAAATTCTAATTTCTCCGGAAAGAGATGGCCATATTTACCATTAACACAAGTACGTATATTGGCTAATGTTAATGTAGATGCAGATAAAGTATATGTAATAAAGACTGCTAGAGTTGGATACGTACGTAAAGATTCTTATAGATAATTGAAAAGAGGGTGTGAAATATACATATCCTCTTATTTTTCTAAAAATCAGCAATTTTTTCAAAAACTTCGAAAAAACGACCTTCGAGAATCGATTTTAAGCCATTTTTATTTTTAAGGAATATAACTTGTTTATAAAAGGGGTAAAATCGCTCTACGGCTATCCTGGTGTACGTACGTCAATTTGGCCTATTTTGGGGATATTTTAGAGGGTATTTTAGGTATTTTCGCTTAAAAAACACATTATATAATGAAAGGAGATATAAAAATGGAAGAAAAAGAAGAAACAATAAAATGGTTAATAAAAATTAACGAAGATAAGACTAAAAAGATTTTAGAATTAGAAGAAGAAATAAAACAACTTAAAAAGTTTATAGCTTTAAGAGAGGAGTACAAATAGACTCTTCTTTTTATTTTCGCGTTATAAACAAAGTATATAATGAAAGGAGTGATTTATATGGAATGGGATTTTAGCTTAAATGAAATAACAATAAATCAATTAAAATATTTAGAAGGAGGATTAGAATTAATAGAAAAAGAATTAAATGAATTAAGATCAAAATTATTAAAATTAAAATTAACACCACATAATATCAAAAGATATTTTCAAGTAAAGAAAGATTATAAATTAGTTAGTTATCATATAGAAATTGTAAAAGAATTATTAAACGAGGCTAATTTATAGTCTCTTCTTTTTTCGCATTAAAAACATGTTATATAATGAAAGGAGTGATTTATATGAATATTTTAAAAGCGATTACTTATATTAGTATAATAACTGTTACAACAACATGGACAATAGCAGGAATCAAATTAATTAAAAAATTAGAATTAATAGATGATTTCAAAAATAAAACAGAAAAGAACATAAAAGATGCAACCGATAAAATTTCAAATACAGCAGATAAGATTACACATATTACAAATAGAATATTTAAAGGGTCTGAATAGACTCTTTGTTTTCGCGAAAAAAACAGGGTATATAATGAAAAGATCTCAGGAAGAAATCTATGTAAATAGAGATATTTATTATAGAAGCGGTTCGAGTCCGCTGTCTTTTCTTTTTATTTTCGCGTAATTTACATAGCATATAATGAAAGAATAAATTATAGGAGGTAATTATTATGAAAGATTTTATGAAAGGTTTATTAGCAGTAGGATTAGTTGGAGTTTCTTGGGGTATATCAGCAGGAGCAGGATATATAGCAGGAATTAAACTAGGAGGAGCTATAGCTAATAAAATAGAAAGTAAAAAATCTAAAAATAATGACACAGAAGTATTTTTAAATAACATAGCAAAAGACATGGATAATTCATTCAAAAATATTGTTTTAAAGGAGTCTAAATAATAGACTCTTTATTTTCGCGTTATAAACAATGTATGTAATGAAAGAATAAATTATAGGAGGTATAATAATATGAATGGAGAAAATATTATAAAAATTATTTATACTATAGGTATAGTAGGAGCGGCATGGATTATATTAAAGAAAATTTAGTAGGAGTTCATATGCTCTTACTTTTATTTTCGCGTTATAAACAAAGTATATAATGAAAGAATAAATTATAGGAGGAAAAAAATATGAAAAGAAACGTAGCAAAACATTTAAAAAACAAAAGGAGATTTAAACTAACAAGTAGATTTTATGCATTAATTACATTATTATTAGGAATGGTAACTATACCAATTATTTCACAAATAAATGATGGAGATATTACAGCAAATATATTATTAATAACATTAGGTTTATTTGGATATATAGGATCATTTAAAGGAGACAAATAGTCTTCTTTTTATTTTTATAAGGAGGTGAATAAAAATGGCTGTAAATTTAGCATTAGATTGTAAAGAATTTGATGATTATTTAGTAGATACTTATGAAGATTGTATTCAGGGTTATACTGGTATACATTATATTTTTAGATTTCCAAATGGATACGGTGCTTCAGTTGTAAAGACATTTGGTTCTGTAGGGTATTCTATTGATATGTGGGAATTAGCAGTTATATTATATGAAGAGGAAAATAAAAAATCCACAGATGAATATATGATTGCATATCCATATCCAATAGTTAAACACGAATGTATATTAGGTCCTTTAAATGATGATCGTGTTAGAGAAGTATTACAACAAATAAAAGATTTATAATAATTCGCGAAAAAAACAAGGTATATAATGAAAACAAGAGCATTAATATTATATGGCTACGACAATGTAGTCATCCCTCTATAGGATTTTAAGAAATTAAGATCCTATTACTTTTGTTTTTAGAAAGGAGGATTATATTTATGTCTATAGCTTTATATTATTGGTTTTTAGGTATTATTGCTGGAATAGCATTGTCTATCATTTTTGTTAATATTAAAAATAGACATTTAAAAATTACTGGTTTAATAGAGGTTGATATCCAAAGTAATTTGTGTAAATTTCATATAAATGGACCAGAATTATCTAACATAAAGACTAAAAAAGTTATATTTAATGTTATACATCGGAGCAGATCTTTCGCGAGAAGAACATATTCTTTAATGAGAACATAATTGTTCATTATATTTTACTTAGGAGGTATTTTTATGAAAAAAATTGAGGAAGCCTTATGGCGAGATTATGAAGAAATTAGTGAAGCGGTTAGGTCAATTAGAGCGGACAAGCAAAACACTGAACTTTACAAAGTAACATTGGAGGAAAAAGACAAAATTCGAAATGAAATTATAAAATTAAAGCAGATTAATCAGGAGAAAATTATAAATGACGGTAAAATAGAATCTGAAAATAAAAGAGATAAAACAAAAAATCGAATTACAATAGTAACTTTTAGCATTACAACTTTAGTATCAGTATATGCAATGATAATGACGTTTAAATTTGATCAGGTATCAACGATAACTAGTACATTAGGCAGAGGTGTATTAAACGGATTTGTTCCTAGGTTATCAAAGAAATAAATTATGTTTTTAACCTTAAGAAAGATACTTTATGGTATTTTTCTTTTTATTTTTATATAAATATTTAAAGAAAGGAGAAGATATTCATGGATAAAATGCAAATTTTATTAAAAAAACATTCATCAACAATTTTAACTATTATTTCATCTATTGGTGTTATATCTACAACAGTTTTAGCAGTAAAAGCTACACCAAAAGCTGTTAAATTAATAGAAGAAGCTAAACAGAAAAAAGGTTCAAATTTAACTAAAATTGAAACAATAAAAATAGCTTTTAAACCTTATATTCCAACAGTATTAAGTGGTATTTCAACTATAGCATGTGTATTCAGTATTAACTATTTAAATAAACGTATACAGACATCTTTAGTATCAGCATATGCAGTTTTAAATAATTCATATCAAGAATATATAAATAAAACTAAAGAAATATTTGGTGAAGAAGGAGATTTAGCTATAAAACAAGAGATTGCAGACGATCATGTTAAAAGAGAAAAACTTAAACTAATTGATGAAAACAAATTATTTTTTGATTATCAAACTATGCAATATTTTGAATCAACATTTGACGATGTATTAGAAGCGGAAGAAAGATTAAATGAGCAATTAGCCGCTACAGGATATGCGTCAATTAATGATTTTTATAGTTATTTAGGTTTGGATGAGTTAAAACATGTTAGCGAAATGGGATGGCATGATAATGGTGATTATAGAGAAATTAAATTTGAACATCAAAGAGTGCAATTTGAAGATGGATTAGAATGTTGGATAATTATAACAGAAGAACCATTAAATGAATATTGTGGTTATTGACTACCATATGATTTATTATGTGCATTAGATGAATTCGCGTATCAAACATAGTATATAATGAAAAGGAGGTAAAAATATGAAAGAAAAAGGTTTATTAATCTTAAAAATTATAGGATTAACTTTATCAATAAGTGGCACAATAATAACAGCAGTAGCTGGAGACAAAAGTAACAAATTAGAATTGGCTAAATTGACAGAAAAACATTTTGAAAATATGAAATAAGGAAGACAATGATGTCTTTCTATTTTTTTTTTAGAAAGGAGAATAAATATGAATCAAAAAATGATTGATTTTTTTAAATCAACGAGAATATTTATAACTAAGCATAGTCCTGAGATACTCACTGGTATTGGAATAACAGGAATGATAACTTCTACCGTTTTAGCAGTAAAAGCTACACCAAAAGCATTAAAACTTATAGAAAATAAGAAGAAAGAAATTAATACAGATAATTTAAATACTATAGACACTATAAAAGCAGCTTGGAAACCTTATATTCCAACAGTATTAGTTGGTTTAGCATCAGCAACATGTATAATAGGTGCTAGTGCTACAAATTACAAACGTAATGCAGCTTTAGCTTCAGCTTACGCATTATCTGAAAGGACTTTATTACGTTATAGAGACAAAGTAATAGATACAATTGGTGAACGAAAAGAACATCAAATAAAAGAAAAAGTAGCTCAAGACGAATTAAATAATAATAAAATAAATAATTCCCAGATTATAATTACTGGACAAGGTGATACATTATGTATGGATTCTTATTCAGGAAGATATTTTAAATCGAATATGGAATTTATAAAAAGAATTGTTAATGAACTTAATAGAAGACTTGTTTATGAAAATTATATTTCTTTAAACGAGTTCTATGGTGAATTAGGTCTTGATAATGTAAAAAATGGCGAGCTAGTTGGTTGGAATTTAAATTCTGGTTTAATAGATCCAACATTTAGTACATGTCTAACTGACGATGGTCAACCATGTTTAGTATTAGATTTTACAATAGATCCTAAATATGATTATGACAAACTTATATAGTTCGCGTAAAAAACAAGGTATGTTATGGAATAGTAATATATTCTAAATAAATATTATAAAGGAGGGTTTTCATTATGGAAAACGAAAATGTAAAATTAGAAGAAATTAAAGAAGGAGTACCTTCAGTAGCTGAAGATGTTTCAAAAGGAAATGTATTAGCAACTGTTGCTATAGGAGCATGTACAATAGCAATTATAGCAGGTGGAGTTGTATTAATAAGAAAACTCATTAATAAAAGAAAAACATCTAAAACTGAGGTTATCGAAGTAGTTTCTGAAAAAGTTGAAGACGATAATGAACCAGCAGAATAATAAAAATTATATTACTTACTAAAGACGAGGTATCAATATATACGATACCTCTTTTATTTTTGTATAAGAAAGGAGAATAAGTACGATGGAAGAATATAAATCTAATTCTAATCGTTCAAAAAATGAGGAGAAAAAAGAACTAGAACAAAATGAAAAAAGAACAGAAAAAATAGTAACCGGCGTAGTAAAAAAGAAGAAAAGGGGTTTATTTAGTAAATTATCTGGAGAATTTATATCTGAAGATGCAAAAAATGTTAAGTCTTATGTTTTTGGTGAGGTATTAATACCAGCAATAAAGAAAGCTATATCAGATATTGTAACAGATGGAATCGATATAATTTTATATGGAGAATCTAGAAAAGGTGGAAGACGTTCTACAGCGGATAGAGTTTCATATAGAAGTTATTATGATTCGAGTACAAGAAGAGAATCAAGAGCACCTATGACTTATAATGGATATTCCTATGATGATATAATATTATCTACTAGAGGAGAGGCGGAAGATGTATTATCAAGAATGGATGAATTAATAGATTCTTATGGATTAGTAAGAGTTGCAGATCTATATGATTTAGTAGGTATAACCGGAAGTTTTACAGATAATAAGTACGGTTGGACAAATATTCGTAATGCTGAAATCATGAGAGTACGAGATGGATATATGATAAAAATGCCAAGAGCTGTACCTATAGATTAGGAGGTTCTTATGAAATTTTTAAACGAATTTATATTTGAAAAAAGGGAAGATGCTAAAAAATTTATTAAGGATATGAGTAAATTATTTTATATAAAAGGATATTTATATTATGGCGATGTTTGTAAAGCATATTATAATGATGATGTTGACTATAATCATTATGATATTTACACACGTTATGGATGGATATGTTTATATAAATTTGAAGTAGAAACATATTTAAATGATAAATTTATAGTAAGATTTCCAAAAATTGAAAAATTAAAACAAATATTATAAATAAAGGAGAATAGTAAATTATGAAAAATGAGATATTAACTAAAGTTGGTAATATTGTAAGTAAAACTAACTTTAAAATTAAAAAATATAGTCCTGAAATATTAATGGGATTAGGTATTGTTGGTACTGTAGCAAGTACAGTATTAGCATGTAAAGCAACTACAAAAGTTGGTGATATAATTAATGATAGGAACAAACAAATAAACGACGTTCATGTTTGTCTAGATGATGAAACTGTAGAATATTCTGCTGATGATAGTAAAAAAGATTTAACAATAATATACACACAAAGTATATTTAAATTAATTAAATTATATACACCAGCTGCAGTATTAGGTGTTTTATCAATAACAAGTATTATATCAAGTCATAATATATTAAAGAAGAGAAATTTAGCTTTAGCTGCTGCATATGCTGCTATAGATAAAGGATTTAAAAAATATAGAAGTAATGTTGTAGAAAGATTTGGAGAAGAAGTAGATAAAGAATTAAGATATAATATTAAAAAGAAAGAAATTGAAAAGAAAGTTGTTGATAAAAACGGAAAAGAAAAAACTAAAAAAGAAACTGTATATGAAATAGATACTAATCAAAACAATGTTAGTGAATATGCTAGATTTTTTGATGAATGGAATAGTCCAAATCACACAAAAGATCCAGAATATAATTTAATGTTTTTAAGAAGACAACAAGATTATGCAAATGAATTGTTAAAAGCAAGAGGACACTTATTTTTAAATGAAGTATATGATTTACTTGATATTCCTAGATCAAAAGCAGGTCAAGTTGTTGGTTGGATTTATGATAAGGATAATAAAGTAGGAGATAACTATGTCGATTTTGGAATTTATTCTATAAATAGAGAGGCCAATAGAAGATTTGTAAATGGTCAAGAATATAGTATATTATTAGATTTCAATGTAGATGGTGTCATCTATGATAAAATTTAGGAGGTATTAATATGAATAAAGTAGTTTCATTTTTATTAGGAGCAAGTTGCGGTTCAATTGTTACTTATTTTTTGATAAAAAAGAAAGCTAACGAAAAAGCTGATGAAGAAATAGAATCGGTAGTAAAAACTTTTAAAGATAGAATTAATAAAATAGAAGAAGTTTTAACGGATGAACAAAGAGAAAAATTGGGGATTCATTCACCTTCAAAAAAGCTTAAGGAACAATTAGAGCAGGCAGATGAAAATATAACTAATAAAGATATTAAAGTGTATGCAAAAGAATTAGATAATTTAGGATATTCAACGGGAGTGGATTTATCCAATGGAAAAGACCAAAATATAGAATATATAGCCAAACAAACAGATGTTAAACCATATCCATATGTTATTTCAGAAGAAGAATATGGAGAATTTGGAAATGATGAAGTGACATTAATCTATTATGCTGATCATATTTTAGCTGATGAAGAGGATAATGTTATTAATGATATTGACGATCTTATTGGAGATTGTCTAACGCAATTCGGAGATCTTGATGAATGCATATATGTTAGAAATGAATCAAAAGAAATAGATTATGTTATATTAAGATCTGAGAAGAATTTTAAAGATTTATCTTTAAATATAGACGAGGTTGATCAATAATGTCAACACGTGTTAACGAAATTAAAGATAGATATTTTGAATGGCTATATAATTATGTATGTAAAGGAAAAGTTAATAATAAAATATCCTATAGAAAATTATTTAGATTACTACATGATATCGACTTTGATTTTTACATTTATGATGATGTTAATCGCGCAATGGATGGTATAGATTTAAGAAATAGATTTGCAGCTGAAATAAGAGATGAAAGTGCATCTGATGTATTAGATGATTCATGTAGTGTATTGGAAATGTTAATAGCTTTGGCAATTAAATGTGAGGAAACAATTATGGATGATCCAAGATATGGAGATAGAACATCACAATGGTTTTGGGGTATGCTATCAAATCTTGGTTTAAATCGTATGACCGATGATATATTTAATGAGCAATATGCTACAGCAAAAATATATACATTTTTGGAAAGACAATATCAACCTGATGGACGAGGTGGTTTGTTTTATATAAGAGGATGTAAAGAGGATTTAAGAACTGTTGAAATATGGACTCAATTATGTTGGTATTTAAACGACTTTAATTAAAATGTTATATATATAAAATATAGCAATAAAAGGAACTTAATAAGATGAAATCGAAAGGAGAATAGATATGGCTGATTTTTTGATCATATCGACACGCATAAATAAAAAGAATAATAATGTTGAAGTATATCCCAGATTTCGATTATATCCTAAATCACAGGACCTTATGATAAGAGGTGGTGATTTTTATGCTGTTTGGAGAGAAGATATTGGTCTATGGTCAACTAATGAAGATGATGTTTTAGCTATGATAGATGATGCTATAACAAAAGAATCTATAGCTTTTAAAAATAAACATCCAGATGCTAATGTAATACCATTATATACGTGGGATTCATCTACTGGACTAATAGACCAATGGCATAAATATTGTCAAAAACAAAAGAGAGATTCATTCGAAATGTTAGATGAAACATTGGTATTTTCAAATAGTGAAACTAATAAAAAAGATTATGCAAGTAAAAAGCTACCATATCCTTTAGAAAAAGGTAGTATAACAGCTTATGATAAATTAATATCAACATTATATGATAAAGAAAATAGACATAAAATAGAATGGGCTATCGGTTCTATAATAACAGGTGATTCTAAAACTATTCAAAAATTTATGGTATTTTATGGAGCAGCTGGTACTGGTAAATCAACAATTCTTAATATAATACAGTCTTTATTTGAAGGTTATTATTCAGTATTTGACGCCAGAGCTTTAGGTTCTTCTAGTAATTCATTTGCTTTGGAACCATTTAAATGTAATCCACTAGTTGCAATACAACATGATGGAGATTTATCAAAAATTGAAGATAATACTAGATTGAATAGTTTAGTATCACATGAATTGATGACTGTAAATGAAAAATTTAAATCAACATATTCTAATAGATTTAAATGTTTTTTGTTTATGGGTACAAATAAACCAGTAAAAATAACTGATGCAAAATCTGGTTTAATAAGAAGACTTATAGATGTTAGTCCAACCGGTAATAAATTAAGTCCATCTGAATATAAAAAGTTGATGAAACAGATTCCTTTTGAATTGGGACCAATAGCTTGGCATTGTAAAGAAGTATATTTAGAGGATCCATATTATTATGATGATTATGTACCAACTTCAATGATGGGTGCATCAAATGATTTTTATAATTTTGTATTGGATTCTTATCATATATTTAAAGATCAAGATGGTGTTACATTAAAAGCCGCATGGGAAATGTATAGAACATATTGTGAAGATACAAAGGTAGCATATCCAGTTTCCCAAAGAATATTTAAAGAGGAATTAAAGAACTATTTTCAAGATTATGATGAACGTTTGTATCTCGAAGATGGTACTAGAGCGAGAAGTTATTATAAAGGTTTTAAAACTTCTATATTTGAAAGTAATGAGGGGAAATCTAAACATAAAAATAAAGATGAATCTCAACTAATAGATTTTAAAAAACAAGAATCTATATTTGACAAAGAATGTGCTAATTGCTTAGCTCAATATGCATCAACAAAAGAGACCCCAAGTAAAAAATGGGATAATGTAAAAACAACATTAAAAGATATTAATACATCAAAAATACATTATGTTAAAATACCTGAAAATCATATTGTTATTGATTTCGATATTAAGGATGAGACTGGTAAGAAATCTTTTGAAAAGAATTTAGAAGCTGCTAGTAAATGGCCGGCTACTTACGCAGAATTATCTAAATCAGGATCTGGTATACATTTACATTATATTTATAATGGTGATGTTACAAAATTAAGTAGAGTATATGCAGACAGTATAGAAATAAAGGTATTTAGTGGAAAAAGCTCACTTCGAAGAAAGTTAACAAAGTGTAATGACTTACCTATTAAAACAATAAGTTCCGGTTTACCAATTAGAAAGGAGAAAAGTATGGTAAGTGAGAATGTAATAAAAAGTGAGATTGGCATTAGAAAAATGATACAAAGAAATATGGAAAAAGAATTCCATCCGGGAACAAAACCAAGTATAGATTTTATATATAAAATATTAGAAGATGCTTACGAAAGAGGATTAAAATATGATGTATCAGATATGAAAAATGATGTTTATGCTTTTGCTATGAATAGTACAAATCAATCTGAATATTGTATTAAATTAGTTGGACAAATGCATTTTAAATCTGATGAACCATCTAATGCAGTTGATAGTAAAAAATCTAAAATTGTATTTTATGATATTGAAGTATTTCCAAACTTGTTTTTAGTTAATTGGAAATTAAGAGGTAAAGAAAATAAAGTTGTTAGAATGATAAATCCAAAACCAGATGATATTGAAGAGTTACTTAAATATAGATTAGTTGGATTTAACTGTAGACGTTATGATAATCATTTGATATATGCTAGATTATTAGGATATTCTAACGAACAGTTATTTAATTTATCTCAGAGAATAATTGCTGGCGAAAAAAATGTATTTTTTGGTGAAGCATATAATTTATCATATACTGATATTTATGATTTTGCTTCAGCTGGAAATAAAAAATCTCTAAAGAAATTAGAAATAGAAATGGGAATACATCATCAAGAGTTAGGATTGCCTTGGGATAAGCCTGTACCAGAAGAATTATGGCCTAAAGTTGCAGAATATTGTGATAATGATGTTATAGCAACTGAGGCATCTTTTGATTATTTGGAAGCAGATTGGTTAGCAAGGCAAATATTAGCAGATTTAGCAGGTATGACTGTAAATGATACAACTAATATGTTGACAACTAAAATTATATTTGGTAATGATAGAAAACCACAATCTAAATTCTGTTATCGTAATTTAGCAGAACCAGTTAAAGGCACTGATATTTCTACAGATGTTATAAAATTTTTAGAAAAAGCTTGTCCAGAAATGATGTCTCAAACACATGTTGGTTATAATGATAAAAGACAAAGTATTTTACCATATTTTCCAGGTTATACTTTTGAAAATGGTAAAAGTATATATCGTGGAGAAGAAGTTGGAGAAGGAGGTTATGTATATGCTGAGCCTGGTATTTATACTAATGTTGCTTTGTTGGATATTGCTAGTATGCATCCCCATAGCGATATTGCTGAGTGTTTATTTGGTCCTGAGTATACTAGTAAGTTTAGGGATATTGTTGAGGGACGTGTTAGTATTAAGCATGAAGACTGGGAAGCAGTTAGTAAAATGTTGGATGGAAAACTTACACCATATATTCAAAAAGTAAAAGATGGGGAAATAACATCTAAAGATTTAGCTAATGCATTAAAAACAGCTATAAATTCGGTTTATGGTTTAACAGCAGCAAACTTTGATAATCCATTCAGAGATATTCGTAATAAAGATAATATAGTAGCAAAACGTGGAGCTTTGTTTATGATAGATTTAAAACATGAAGTGCAAGAAAGAGGTTTTACAGTTGCACATATTAAGACAGATTCAATAAAAATACCAAATGCTACTCCAGAAATTATTCAATTTGTTATGGATTTTGGAAAGAAATATGGATATACTTTTGAACATGAGGCTACATACGATAGAATGTGTCTAGTTAATGATGCTGTTTATATTTGTAAGTATAAAGATGGAAAGAAAGCTGGTAAATGGGATGCTACAGGTACACAATTTCAAATTCCTTATGTGTTTAAAACTTTATTTAGTAAAGAACCTATAGTGTTTGATGATATGTGTGAAACTAAATCTGTAACTTCTTCTTTATATTTAGATATGAATGAAAATTTACCAGATGTAACTGAATATGAAAAAGAATTAACTAAATTGGAACAACAATTTAAGAAGGAACAAATATCTGAAGCTGAATTTAATACTTTAAGTGAGCAGCTTATAACTCATATTAAAGAAGGGCATGACTATAGATTTGTTGGACGAGTTGGTAACTTCTGTCCTATATTACCAGGTCATGGTGGTGGAATATTAGTTCGAGAAAAAGACGGAAAATATTATTCTGCTACTGGTGCTAAGGGATATAGATGGTTAGAATCAGAAATGGTTAGGGGTACTAACGAAGATTATATTGATAAATCATATTATAATAAATTGGTAGATGAGGCAATTGCTACTATAGGACAATATGGAGATTTTGAAATGTTTGTTTCAGATGATTCATATTCCTAAAGTAGAAAAAACCATAGATGGTAGGTATGAAAAATATCCACCATGTGGTGATCCGCATTATGAAACATGTTGGGATTGCCCAAGATTTGATCTAGATGAATGCAAATTAGGATATAATTTATCAAAATATATTATACATGGAAATATCGCGTGATAAACATGTTATATAATGAAAGGAGGATAACAAAATGAAAATAAAAGAATATTTACAACAAAATAAAGAGAAGATAAAATATGGTTCAATATTAATATGCACAGCTATCGTTGCTTATGCGATGGGTAAACGTAACGGAGCAGTTAAAGCAATGATTTCAGTTAAAGAACCATTGTTGACATTTTTAAGTAAAGAGGATTATTCTAGATTTTGTGATCATTTTGATGAATTTTATAACATAAAAAGAGGATAATGTATCCTCTATTATTTTTCGGTGACATGTAGCGGTAAACACTCCGTGAGGGTTTCAATTCCGAGTAAGTGATTAGACTTACAAATAATTTTTGAAAGGAGAATTTATATTATGAAAATTAATTTTGAAAGGGGTATTTTGCAAATTGAAGATGCAAGAATTATTTACAGAAATTTCGCAGGTGTAGGAAGTAAATATAATAGAGAAGGAGATAGAAACTTTGCTGTTATAATTCCAGATGAGGAAATAGCAAATAAATTAATAGAAGATGGTTGGGCTGTTAAAATTAAACCACCAAGAGATGAGGATGATTCACCATTTATGTATTTACCAGTTAAAATTAAATTTAATAATAGAGGGCCAGCAGCATATATTAAATCAGGACAATCTGTTCAAAGATTAAATGAAGATACAATAGGTATGTTAGACGAAATAGATATCCAATCGGTTGATATGGATCTTAGACCATATGATTGGGAAGTTAATGGTAAAACTGGTAGAAGTGCATATTTACAAGCTATCAATGTTATACAAAATATTGATAGATTTGGAGCTCAATATGCAGCTCAAGAATTACCATTTTAGGATGTGATATTTATGAAAGAAGCAAGATATTTAGAAGAGACTTATACTGACGAGTATCACACTTTAACACAAACTATTCTAATAGATTTAGTATTAGATAGAGAAAGTAATGGGAATCACGCTAGGGTATTACGTTCTTACGTGAATCCCAAT
>Ga0326511_10002858_pt1 | contig 13931 bp, 17 predicted proteins | sample 0_2496_0518_D_FD_203701 | JGI IMG/M metagenome (GOLD analysis project Ga0326511, IMG submission 203701) | Bovine rumen microbial communities from UC Davis, California, United States - 0_2496_0518 | ecosystem: Host-associated > Mammals > Digestive system > Stomach > Rumen | place: USA... | reverse complement strand
CACCATTCTATCATTTCTACATTCATATAGGGTGCGACTGTAGTGTCTTCCGGTCGATAAGCTGAATAGTTTCTGAATTTACAACTGCTTACCATCATACTGGAAAGTGTTTGTGCAGACCCATATGCTTCAATACCGATGTCTCTGTATCCCCAACAATTCCTTACATAAATCTTGTTCACGTTATCAGAGAATCCACCCGTGCTGTTGTGGTAGTGAATATCCCATGTGCTTTCGTTGATTTTGAAGATACAGTTTTCAATGATGTATGTGTTATTATGACCCATTCCACCACCAATTACTTGCCCTGTAGAGTGTCCAGAGAATTTTATATTTCTGAAGATGATAGTTCCGTTTCCGATGGTGTTGGAGAAGTCATCATGAATTGCGTATCTCACATAGTTCATTTCAATCATGAGGTTTTCCAATACAACATCTTCTGTGTTGGCGAATACTGAGAAGTATCTGGTCACATTTGCGTTACTATTATCGTGCATACAAGAGATTATGGTACGTGCAGTTCCAGAGAGTTTTCTACCCTTAGCAAGCCATAGACCTCTATCAAATGGATCGGCAGTATTATATCCCTCATAGTTGCTCCAATAACCCGCACCATAATAATTTGTATACTCGTTAATAATATTGAATGTTTCGCTGTCCAGAATAATGGGGACAGATACTGGAAGTTCTTTCAGTGCTTCAAGTACAGATGTTATTTCTCTGGTGCTACCCACAAGGCAAGGTGCGGGGTCTGTGTCATACGGATAATATCTTTCATAGTCTGTTTCTACAGTACCCGCTTCAAGTTGAATTTTCTGATAGTTCAGTTTGATTGTCCATCTTATATAGTATACGTTACTGGGTAATACAATCGTTACTGAATGAGTAACTCCGGTATTAGGCAGTCCAGATACATATTTCATATTCTCATCGTAGAAGGCACACTGTTGAATTGCGTACTCATTTCCAATATCTTTTTTAACTGTATATCTATATACTCCACTGGGCATTACAGGGATGAAAGGTGTTACTCCATATCCACTGTTTTGAATGATGTTTCCTGTGCTATAATCCACATAGTAGTTACTAATAACATCGTTACGATTTATAAGATTTTTGAAACTTCCTCTATATGAGTAAATTACATAACAGGGATTGAAGTATGTTCTGTTGGATGAAATTCGCATATAGTACGCATTTTCAGTATCGATTTTCTGTCCCATGAATTTAACATCATAATTATATATACCATATCCACGTATGAATTTTTTATATTTATCATAGAGAGAAATATTATAACCGTTATTTCCAAGGTTATAGAATACTCCTTCTAGTCCCGTATATGTATTGCCATGTACATATATGTAATCAGTAGTCCCCCAAGGGTCTGCACCTACAAGATTGCCAGAAGTGTTAATATATCCATCAAATTTGAGGTTGATTAGCATTTTTCTGAAGTGCGAATCACAAGTAATTTCAGAGTTATAGTCGTGAATCAAATACAATTTGTTTGAAGAAAAGTACTGATTAGTATTTGAGAATCTGAACAGTTTTGCATTGGCGGGGGCAATAGTTTCGATTGTGGTTTCTGCAATTGAATTATCAATTAATGCTCCGGATATAAATGTTCTATTGCTGTCATAGAAGCAGATGTTATATCCAGTTCCAGATAGTGAAGAAACATGACCCTTGACTCCAATGATATTAGACAGGATGGGATAGAAAGGGGTTGTACTCCAGTCTGTAGCAGAAGAAACAAGAGCACCCTTTGTGTTCAAATATCCGGGTTTATAGCTGTTTGGAGTGAAACCTTGCAGAAATGAGTTTTTTATATCTGCGACTTCTGTCCCCAACTGTGTATAGTCTGCGGGGATAGACTCAAGTGCTTCTTCTGCCTTTTGATGTGCCTGTACTGCGAATGAGTTTACTGCTGTGGTAAGAGCAGTGTTAATATCATTTAGTGCGGACGCTAGTTGATTAGCAATGTCTTCGCTATGGGTATCGTACCACTGCTGAAGAAGGTTTTTCAATTCTTCAGCTTTATTATCCAGATTTTCAAGTCCGGTGTCGATGGTTTCTTGAATGTGTGTATACTGGTCGAGGAAGTCTTTTGCAATTTTGATTATCCAGTCCATGTTGAGGTCATGAAAATTTGAATAGGGGAAGTTTTCTCCGAAAGCACCATTGTTCATGCTGTCTCCTCCTTAATAAACAAGTATGCAAAAACGCATCTTGAAGTCCTCAATAATTATATCATACAGGTTAAAAAGGTCAATGTCCCGTTCTTCACGGATAAGTTGCTGGGTTGTTGTTACACCGATATTGCCGTGTGCATGAAGTTCATGTTCTCCTTCATTAGTGGTGGCAACTTGTTCTCCATGAGTAATACCACCAGTCTTTGCGACTGTTTCACCATGAGCGAGTGTATCTGTTACATCTTCAGTGCTTCCATATTGAGTAGTTCTTGAACCTTCAGCTTCGTCACGTGTTTGTTTGACTAATCCGTCATCGTTTCCGCTTGCGACAGAATCAAATCCTGCTATATAGTGTTCATCTTTGCTGTTACCGGAGTTCGTATCACTGCCACCCATATCTCTATCAATAGTGCGGGTGTCTCTACCGCCATGAGTAGTGTTTTCTGTAGTGGTATCCGTACCGCTGTGGGTAGTCCTACCCGTACCGCTATCGCTACCTGTCTCATACCTGTTATAGTTCTCAATGGGGTCATACTCATATTGAGTGGTGGTATAGAGTCTATTCCAAATATCAATCTGTTTGTTACTCCATACACCAATCAGATTTTTGAGAACCACAGGGTTTGGGTATAATACTTCAAGTTCTGCGGTCTCAGCAATCAGGTTTTTAATAAGTGTGTCCCTGTTCAGAGAGGAAGGAATCTGCATCAAGTCAAACAGGGTATTGTCCCATTCATAAAGTCCCAGAGGACTCAGAGTTGCCGATCTTCCCATTAGTCATATCCTCCTGTTCGTTAGGATCATGTCTCCAATCTATGGAGATGGAAGTGCCAAACATTGTATTGGTAGCCTCTGCGGATTTCTTCAGTTGCTCAAGCCAGAGTTCACATCGGGTTATGGTTTCAATATTGTTAGCGTTTACTTCATCAGTGATGAGCCTTTCTCGCTTGTCTGTGTTGGCATTAGGTACACCGATATCGGTATCAAACATTGCTTCTATCTTCCGCATATCGGCCAGCACTTTATCCACTATATAGTTCTGTCCAATATTCTGTTGGAATGTGTTCCACACCGGTGTACCATCTTCCCGGAATAGTTGCTTGTCTACAACGACACAGGGTTCTCCACCCGCTACCCTATCGAACAGTTTCTTATAGGTCTCAGCAGATGCCTTATCTTTTGCGGGGAATACGAAGGACAGGTGGGAGTTCAGAAGGTTTACAGAAGCCGTCTCAGCACACAGTGCCATCATATCCGCATAGTAATTAACAAGGTCGTTAATTCCTCCCCAATCCGGTTGAAGTTTGAACACTGTACATTCCTGCCCAATACGGGGTTGGAGTGCCCCCTTCAGCAGAGGGTTGGTAATGATAAGGTTTGTGGGCTGATAGTAGATATCATATCCGTAAGGCACACCCGCTTGACAGATGATTCCATACTTGTTTGTTTCAACCACTCCGATATATCCCCAAGCATAGAGAACATACAGGAAATAGTCTCTGTTCCATGTTTTGGGAAGTTCCCATTTGAAAACGGAAATAGCTTTTTGAAAAAGATATCTGCGGAAGAAACGTTGAAGGGAAGTGTTCTTGACATGAACAGTGGAGGGACTAAAGGACGCATTGTACATATTGATATAGTCATAGGTTTCCGGGATTCCATATCCTATATTCGACGGCATACAGTTCTCAACTCCTTTTTCTTTCTGAATCCCCATAATAGGGTAATGAGTGGCGAGCCTTTACATAGTTTGTAATAGTATCTTGCTTTTTGTTGTCGGGTTTGAGTATCAGTGCCTCCACGTTCGTATAGGGTCTGCCATACTTTTGCTAACTGCTCCGGGGTTTCCTCAGATGCTATGAACACCTGCCAATCGTATGTTACACCATCTACAGTGCCGTGGTCAAACTGTAAATCTTCTTCGCACTCCCTCTGGAGTCTGAAGCACTGAAGTTCCCCATCATACCATTCTTTATTATACCGGATAGCGAATGAAGCAAGTTTTTGTCCTGCGGGAGGGGTTGTGGTATGGCCTGTCCACTGTACTAATCCTACACCAACATTGTTTGCAATGGCAAGACAGGCAGTGTTACTGATGAGTGTGTGGGTTCCTCTTCCTTCAATGAGTGCTGGGTTCATGGTAGATTCAACGTCCATATTCCCAAGGATTCCTGCTACTGCCGATTCTGTCCAACCAAGTCCTGTGAGATATGCCCATATCAGTTTTGCATTGTCATTTCTGTTGGATTGATTGAGATATACGTCTGTTGCAATCCAATACCCGTTGTATTGTTCAACGTTCATGTCATCACTCCCAGAAAAATCCTTCTGTCAGATATCGAGTAATTTCTTTACGTTCATTATCATAACAACTGATATCAAGTTCACCTTCTGCACACTGAATAAAGCCAGATAGTGTATTGAGTTGTCGTAATTCACAAAGGGGTCTTCCTCTATGTGCTATATCCTCATCGACTATTTTATAGAATTGTTCCACTACTCTTGTAAAATTCCCCGGCGCAAGGAAGGAGCCATTCTGTCCACCTGTTTCAACTTGTGGCATTGCTGATTGAAGGGTGTTATAAATTCCGGAGGCACCTCCTGCAATAGCACCCATCACTGCCCCGGCTGGCCCTCCTGTTACCAATCCTCTCAATGCTCCGCCCGCAACTTGTGGGGCAGTATTCAAGGCACTTACTGCGGTTCCAAGATAGTCAGTTCCCACCTGTGCAAGCTGAATGGGCACTCCCAGAAGGAAGTTTCTTTCTGCTATTAAGTGTTCGTTCGTATCCCGTCTTCTTGCTATTTTCGCATAGCATTGTCCGGTTATAAGGTCTATCACATATGAGATATTAATATAGTCCCCGACAATGAACATGGTGGTATCAATTGGAACTGTACCGAATCTGCCAATCAACGTTCTTCTAGTGTACGGAGCATAGTTCAGATATGATCCCCTTGATGCTTGCGGATGTGCGGTAATGGCATATCGTTCATTGCCAATTTCATGGGTCTGGGCATAGATTCTCGATCCTTGGAGAGGATAATCCCACCATCCTATTTTGATACTTGTTACTTGCGTGGAAGAGGGAATTACACTTTTGAAGAAAGGGAACCACATACAGGAAACAATATACTGATATGGATTATACATGGTCTTCAAAACTTCTTGGGACAAATCCTGTACAAGTGCCTGTCCACCGGAATCAATAATCCCCATGATCTCCAGATTGTCATTAGAGAACAGTTTTTCTTTTAGTGCCCCGAATTCGTTAGCCGTCATTGCATAATAGGATATGGCTCCTACCGCACTACTGCTACCGCCAGAAATAATGCCTACTATATAGCACCCAACATCAATATCAGACGGAAATATGGAATCCAAAGTAAATGTGTTAGTGACAATATCTGTTGTAGCGGGATAGGTTGTATCGGTTATTTCACCATTAAAATCTGTTGTGGAATCCGCCCGTAACACATACTCCGTACTATTCCCTATTTCAGTTTTGAAGGTGGCAAGCACATCCTCTTTCAGATGTACCTCCCATAAACCATCCATCCACACCCAATCTTCAATAAAGTAATACCTGTCTGCCTGTACCCATCTGGCATATGTATAATCTCCGGGAATTGCATCCTCTGGGAGTCGTTCAATCTTTATTACAGGATTCATAATTGAACAGGGTTCTTTCAATATGCCTTGAAGATACAAGGTTGTTCCTGCGGAAGGTCGTTTGGTACTGTTCTCCTTCTTTGTGAACTGTTTGTAGAGATTCAAATTCTGCATATTCAACCTCCATAAAAAGATAGGGGATAGCCGTTTCCAACTATCCCCATGCCCGGTTGATCTACATCAATCGAGCAGGAACACAACACCTTTCTCAGTGTTGTCACTAAAGCACCGGAGACGCATATGGTACCACATATTCCTGTATTCCCCTCGGGCATTTACGGAAGTAGGAATAACCTTCTCGTGAATCATTGCCCATCCCATTGCATCCTCATCGAACAGGAGTGCGAACACACCCGTTTTGGTAACGGCATCGCCCGTGGTGGCCACACCGGAAGTGTTGGTATAAGTCGGGGTTACCATGATCTTGTCAGGAGTATCAATTCCTTGCCAGAAGTTAATGGTTTCCACATCAGCGTACTTCAGATAGTTGTCATGGAAGGTATCAGCCAGAACACGGGAATCAATCTGGTAACGATCCTGTCCAAGCATATACATCTTCTGCTTGTTGTAGGGAGTGTGACGGGGAACCGGCTTGCTATCAATGGTGGTCTGATACCGGGTGGACATTTCCTTGAACAGAGAAGCAACACTTGCAATTCTGCCATACACCCATTTCATAAAGGAGGGGTAGTTGTCCGGTTGGAACACAGTGGTTGCGGTCAGCGAGAGTCCTGTCAGAGCATTGTATTCGGTCAGCAGGTGGACATTCCGGGAAGCATTGTTCTCAGCAATCAATCCACCAATGAAGTTGGCAACAAGTCCCCGGCTCATGTTCTCTTTGGCCAGTTCAATCTTGTTGGACATATCCGTGGTAATCATGGACAGGAACTGACCGAATTCAGAGGAGGAGCGGAAAGCTGTTTCAAGCTGATCCTCAAATACTGTATAGTGGTCAGAGAAAACAGACTGACCAAGGAAGTTAGTCTGAATGAAGTCCCGCTTATTAATGACCCAATGGTCAACGGAGAGTCCATTGCCTGTGGGGTTGCCGGTCTGCGTGGCATCAAAGGCTACCGGATATTTGTAGGCATCATCGTCCGACCAATCAGAAGCAACGATGTTAAACTTCCTCATGTAGGCACCCCACTGAGGAAGGTCTTTTTCAAGTCCACGCATGGAAGCGGAATAGGGACGGATAGCGAAGATAGTATTGGCCAGCACATTGGACAGGGTGTTGAAGATAACGTCCTTTCCAAGGGTTAGTGCCGTCTGGGCAACGGATACAAAGTCAGCTTCGGTATTGATAACTGCACTCCTGCCCGTGGCCTGTTTTACAAGGTCATTGAGTACCGCACTGCTCTGCTGAAAGGTGAGGGTATTTACACTCATTTCTTGGTTCCTCCTTTGTTAGTCTTTACTGTTTCCAGAAGTTCCTTCAGCACTTCCAGAATTTCCTTCATTACATTTACAAGGTCAAACATGGTTACTCACTCCTCTGGTGGAATGTCGGTCGGATAATCTCTGCAAGCATGGACTCCGCTGAAGGGGGATTAGACACTCCCTGTGGCATCACCGATTGTGCAATAGCATTGGCCTGTACCGCACTCGTCAGCTTCGCTATGCTCTGCATGAGTTCACTCATCGTGGGTTCCTTCTGTTCCTGTGCTTGTACGGGTTGGGCAACGGGTTGGGCAACAGCAACGGGTTCAGCAACGGGTTCCGGGACGGGTTCTGCAATCTGTGCAGGAGTATCCACGGGTGTGGGTTCTGCGTTAGGGACAGTGGGCGAAGGTTGTGCCATCTGCATGATCTCATCTTTTGTGAATCCTGCCTTTACAAGTTCAAGTATAGTGTTCAGTTCCATTAGATATTAACCTCCTTCAAGTATTTTGTCAACGTGTCCAACGCTTTCAAGGCTTCTTCTCTGGTTGGGAGTTCTTCGGGAGGGAGGGGTTCGTTGTAATAGTCCACCATATCCATGAGTCCTACATGGGTGAACACATTCAGCTTGCAATAGTCAACTCCCCGGTTTCCCTGTGAGTCCATGCAGGGGAGTGGAGTGGTTCCCGTGTAGAGTCCAACATGAGAAGCATTGCCCTCTCCATCGTGGTAGCCTCTCTCTGTTTCTTTACCATCCCATTTTAATAGGAAGAGAAACGCACCCAGAGGGATTTCACCAAACTTGTCAAGGCACTCTTGAATGGTTCCCTTCCACTTAATGTAGTTTCGCCACATGGAGTTACTGCCCCGCCAATTGTAGGGAGTGCCGTCTGCCTTTCGCACACCACAATCCTTCAGCACTTCTTCCACAAACCCCTGACAATCGAGTTTAGAATAGGGAATACCCACATAGTTCCCGGATACCGCCTGTTGGGCAAGGTCTTCCCCGGAGATTCTGGTTACCATTATTTTCCCTCCTGTTCGAGTTTGTCCACAAGTTTCTGCATTACAATAGTATTGTTTGCAATGGCTTCCGTCAGTTCCTTCTGTTCCTGCTTGTGATCTTCCCGCTCTTTGTTCCACAGGTAGAATGTGGCAACCAGACAGGCAACGGGTACCGCAAGGTTTGAGAACAAGCTAACAATCGCATCCATTTCCATGATGATCCTCCCTTCCCGGATAATAAGAATGGTGAGTATCCCTTTTGACCGTGCGGAGTCATGCCCGCCCTTCCGAGGCTTGCACTGGGCAGGATACCCACCAAAATTATTATAAATGTTTCACGTGAAACAATCAAGGGGTATCCCAATACTTGATAAATAGCTTCTCTGACAGCACATCCTCAAAGTCCACCTTCCCTCCAATGTACATATCCCAATGGCTTCTGTAAACTCTCTGATAGTGTATCCTGTCCGTATCTGACAGAGAATACTTCTTGTTGAATACCCCGCTCAGATGTGTTGTGGCATACAATCGGTTCTCGCTCTTGTGCCTGTACATACACAACTCACCAATAGAACAGACGGGAACATACTCCGATAATGGCCGGGGTTTTACGTGTTGACGATCTATATTGAAGTCATTATCCAATGCCATCTGGGAGAAGTCTGAGCCGTCTGTCAGATTGTACAGGACAGTTGCAGATTTCTTTTTACTGATAGGAGAACGATGCAACATGATAAGCTGAATACCCCGCTTGTCGTCTGTCCACCTGTCACTGTTTCCCTTCTGCATCTTGTCTGCTATCCGAATCAATTTCAGTGATTCAAACACGGGATTAGTTATGTCGTTAGCGTTGGCCAGACACACCATCTGAATAGGAGCAATTCCCTTCAATTCCCGGTTCCGGTTCATGGTCTCATAGGCATTGAACAAGGCATCCGCTTCATTCTTCAGAAGTCTTTCATGCTTCTCCGGGATAAACTCATCATAGATAAGAAGCTGAATATCTGACGCATCAAAACCACGCATATTGGACAGGGTGGACAAGGCACAAGTATATCCTATTGGCCGTACACTCTCCTCATCCCCTCCGGGTTCATAAAACATGGAGTTGTACTTGCTGATGGATTTCACCATCACATTCCACCCTAAGTCCGCATTGAGTGGCTTGAACACACTGAATTCCGGCTTACTGATAAGGTCTGCTTGGCTCTGGGTTCTCCGCATAAGCATGAACCGCCTACCATCTTCCTTGGCAACCTTCAAGGTCGTGTAGGTCTTCCCGGTTCCCCGCCCACCTACCAGAAAATTAAAGGGATACCCTTCATCGAGTATCCCCCTAACGTTTACGTAACCGGAAGAGTCATAGATTTTCACTTGGCAATGTCGCAGGTCAAGTATTCCCGGTTGCTCTTGCTCTTGCCACTGCCAACCACGAAACGGGTGGGCATCTCCTCATTCCCGGCCTCATAGATAGCAAGGATATCGGAGAAGTTGCGGGTGAAGGTCTTGGAGTTGGTGGCGTACTTGGCACCATCCACGGTCTCCACGGCCAGCACTGTCATGGGTTCACCATGAACGTCTTCGTCCTTGTACAGGACAAACTTGGTAACGTCCAAGATTTCGCCCTTGGCATCGGCCATCTTGCGAACGTCATTCCCCTTGGTCATAGCATACAAGTCAGCAGATGTGAGTCCTTCGGTCTTCTTGATGATTTCCATGTTTGAGTTCCTCCTTAAAATGTTGTGTGGGTTCTGGTGGCATCCGGGTCTTCGCATAGTCCATCGCTTGTGATCCCTTGGCATCAGACGATATTGAATTGAGTGTAGCGTGTGTGTTCGCTTATGTCCACGCTCGCCATCAACCACCTTGATAATTTTATCAGATTACATAGGGGTTGTAAAGATAGTTTTTGGAATATTTCAAAATTCTTTCGTACTCCCCGGTGATGCCTAACGTGTACTCCGAAGGAAGGATAGCAACGTTAGCAGTGACCGGGAGAACATGGTTCTCAATGTCCACATGATCCATCTGAGGAGAATCGTTGTACACCGCTTGAGTCCCACCCGCTTCGGTGAAGATAAACCCTTCAGCAAATGCTGATAAGCCACCATGTTTGTCGAGTTCCTTACCACCCTTTGCTTTATTGACACCCGCAATAGTGCAATGTACTCCCTCTCCCTCTTTTTCCACGTAAGCATACTTCTTTGCCCCTAACGTCTTGAAGAATTTGTATGCCACTCCTGTCTCTGGGTTGTCTTCGGTCTCAAACACTCCCATATAATGAGTGACTCCAGAGGGATCTGTTGCATACGCTCCCGATTCTTTGCACTCAGCAATCCTTTCAGCGTTATAATCCTCAAAACTAACCCTACCAACATACTTGACACTATCAGTATCGCAGTACACAAAATCTGCTCCCTCCGTTTCATGCACAAGTCTTATTCCCTGTTCGAGTGCCCACCTTGCCCATGAAGTGACCCATACACCCCACTGATAGGCGAGAAAGGCTTTCTCGTTGCTCCTGCCCAGAATCTCCTCATCGGTCTTGCTATCATCTATGTCCCAATCCCCCTCCTGTCTGAAGATAAGATTGTGTTTTACCGGGTCTTGTGCCATCATTCCATACAGACTATTGAGCAGTGCTTTCGCCTTGTCATAGTAGATTTCCTGCCCCTTTACTCCCTTCAGTTCTGTCTTATCCTTATAGTATTTTATAACTTCATCAATCAAAGGCTGTGGGAGTTTTTTATAAGACGCATACCACCCTTGCAGGAAGATAATCTCCCCGGCATACTCCGACATGATAATCCGCAAGTCCACATCCGTTATGGTTGTTTCCAGATATTCCGCTCTCAGAATCCTGCCATTATCCTCTGTGTCCACTCCCTTCCTTATATTCCTGCACTTATCCTTGCTGAGATAGGGACAACCCCAATACTCATCCCTCAGATGCAAATCCCTGATCCCAATCCTCAACAAGAGTGCCTTGTGCCTTATCGTTATGCACCTTGCTATATACTCTGGGTTCAAGTCCTTTGGCAGAATGGGAGTGAAGACACTCATAGGAAATTCACAGTTGCACATCACTGCCGGGTAACTTGATGATCTATCAGCACTATGAACGTTCTCCACGATATCTCCTGCATAGTGCCTGTTTGCGTGGGTGTTTCCCCCGCGAAATGCCTCTTTGAGTGCCCTATATGTTTCAATGTCAGGAAGGATGGAATAGACAAAGTTGTGATGAACGTTTCCGTTTTTCATCGCTCTTTTGGCATTTCTTCTGACGTATCCGGTAGATGTAAGGGGAATGGTCTGCAATGTGTCTCCGTCTCTGTCCATAAGTGCGTTTACGGCTTCAACCAATCCTAAAACATCGTTTATGCAGTATTCCAATTCCTCATCCGTTAATTCTGTCCAAGGATACCGCTTTTGCGAATAGTCAAACTCCTCACCAGACAACTTCTGGTGGGCGACTCTCATCTTCTTGGTGAACTGCTTCAAACTCATATTCGTCAGCTTGTAACTGCAACGGAATTCAAAACATCCCCACATATCAGCCTTTACAACTTTTCGGGAAGCGACAGCAAAAACATCCTCCGGTGTAAAGGCATAAATGCCCTTTAAGAATTGAAACTCATAGGACAAATTATGGACATAGACAACTAACCACCTGTCTTCCGGGAGAACTTCCTTTATACGTTTCTGCAAGTCCAGAAACTCCTCCCATGTACGTCCTATGACAGTATAGTCCTCACCGAACTGCCACTGCCAGATGTACATAACCGATTGATTAATATCCTCAATCAGAGTGGTCTCAATGTCAAATGCCGTTGTAATTCCCAGATAATGCCGTTTCTTCCCTCCGGGGTTGCCCCGGCGATTCTTCAGCAATGGGGGATTTTTGAAATACTGCTCTGGTTGAAAATCCGCACATTTTACAACCATTTGAACTTACCATCCTAACTGTTTAATAAAATCGTCAACGTCTACCCGCTGATAGTCCTGTATTTCCCGATCTTTCATGTAGGCATCGAGGGAACCCTCTACTTCATCAGAATTGGGTATCAGCTTTTGCAGATTATCCAATACCACATCAAATTGGTCTTTGGTGAAGGATAATGTTGTTTCTGCTAATGATACAATCTTATCAGAATCATAAGTTACCTTCAACCGTCTGGATTCCTCCAGAATTTTCATCACCCGCCAATAGTTCTGTTTTGTTACTTTGGCCTGTTTTTTGACACCTTCTTCGTCTTCTTCATCAGCACCTATAGCCTTGTTAAGAGTAGTCATTGTTTTCGCCTGTGCAACACGTTGTCCTGTAACAGTGCTTGTCTTCGCTCTTACGAATTTTGCAAGGTCGGAGAAAGCCTTGGCAAAGTCCCGGGGGTCTAATTCCCGAAGTTTTGGAAAACCTTCCTTGTGCCGAGAGTATGCCTTGCTTTCCGGGTATTCCTTCTCCAGACGTTTAATCCGCTTTTGGGCAACATCCCGCATCCGGGTATACTCCGCACGCATGGTGGACAGGTCGTCTTTCGTACCCATCCTGGCCATTGTCTCCGCACCTTGGACAGTATAGTATTTCTCGTCAAACCAAAATTTGAAAGACGGCTCTGTGACTCTGGCCATTATCGCTCACCTACCCGGATACCCATTTCCCGAAGATAATTAGAAATGGCATTAGCGATCATTGCACTTCTGTTCATGTTATAGTGGTCACAAAGTTCCTCCATCTTGTCAAACACTTCCAGAGGGAGGGAGACAGAGATAATCTCCCTGTCCCCCTTGCGGGTCTTACTCATCTTTCCATCCTGCATTATAATTGTCCTCCATCATTTTGATATGTGCCTGTTCGGCTAAGTTCATAATACTATTAAACTCGGAACGGGTCAAGAAAGAATCTGATAATGCACAACGGAGAACAAGACGGAGCAAATCATGCCCCGCCTTGAAACCATAGGAGGGACAAGCAGAAAGCCGGTCCCTGTAGAATTCAAATACACCTTCGTTACTCATCGTCCACAAGCTCCTTCCATACGTTCATCAAGAAAGATACATCCACAAAACCGGGGAACAGGTCTGCAAGTTTTACCCCGTTTTCCGGGGTGTACTTCATGCCCCCCCTGGCATTGACCATCAACCACAGGGTGAGCAGGTCTCTCGCAGATACCTGCGAATGATGATGTACATAAGTTCCCTCCAACATAGTATCAATCCTCCTTCTTCACATGATTGCACATCGTTTTCCCATCTGAAAACCGATAGAACATTTCTGACAACGTAGACACTCGCAGATATCCAATACTATCAAGTGAATTCCACTCACAGTGAAAACGTCCCTTAGAAATCTCATAGGATACCGAATAACCGTATTCAAAAGTGGCCTCTGCACTGCAATATTCAGTTTCAAGGTACCGAGAATCAATACGAAGATGGAACCTTGTAACCCGATACAGGGTTTTAAAGTCCTCAGCTTCCAATATCTCCCCAGACTCCTTGAGAAATGCCCGGTAGATAAACTTTCTTTCAACAGACAACGGAAAACGGGGCTTGCACATAATCTTACTCCAATCTGGTTTTAACGAGTTTCCCTTCTCTGATTTCAACTAATTTTAACATATTTATTAACCATGTGTCAATAGGGGAATTCATTCTGTTCGGCTGCTTCGTATTATGTA
>Ga0326511_10002857_pt1 | contig 13934 bp, 11 predicted proteins | sample 0_2496_0518_D_FD_203701 | JGI IMG/M metagenome (GOLD analysis project Ga0326511, IMG submission 203701) | Bovine rumen microbial communities from UC Davis, California, United States - 0_2496_0518 | ecosystem: Host-associated > Mammals > Digestive system > Stomach > Rumen | place: USA... | reverse complement strand
ATTAGACTGGTCCCTGATGTTCTGGCGTGCCGGATTTTCGATATGGTACGATCCCTGCTGCACCATCTACCACAAAGAAAGCCAGTCCACAGGGCAGTCGAGCCCCCTCCGCACCTATTACATCACGCGCAACCGCCTGCTGTTCACCCGCCGCAACAACCCCTTTCCATTCCGGCTGCTCACCACTGCCTATCTCATCGGCGTCGTGGCCCTGCGCGATGTGGTGATGCACGCCATTCATCGGCGCCCCGACCTCATAAAAGCTACGCTAAAAGGAATATTCTGTTGAAATTCTTTGCCGATTAAATAAAAATTGCTACTTTTGCAAAAAATACAGAACATATCCAAATGAACTATTGGTGGATTCTCAATTTCGTAGACTGGGTGTTGTTTGGCATCGTCGCAATCACTGCGCTCTACATATTGATTTTTTCGATTGCATCACTCTTCAGCCGCCACTCCATTGTCAACAAGTCGAAACGTCAGCGACGTTTCATCGTGCTCATTCCTGCCTACAAGCAAGACCATGTGGTGATACAGTCCGTCAGCTCCATGCTTGGGCAGACCTACCCGCAACGACTGTTCGACGTTGTCGTCATTTCCGACCACGAAAAAGAAATGACCAACATGCGCCTGGCCCAGTTCCCCATCACTCTTCTGACGCCCAACTTCGAAGTCAGCACCAAAGCCAAGTCGCTTCAGTTTGCCGTGCTCAACCTGCCCCAGTACAAAATTTATGATGCCGTGCTGGTGCTCGACGCCGACAATGTGGTAGAGCCTGAGTTCATCGAGCAAATGAACGACGCCTACGAAGCAGCCGGCACCAAGGTGATTCAGGCCCACCGACTGTCGAAGAACCGCGACACTTCGGCAGCCCGTCTGTCGTCTATCTTTGAAGAAATCAACAACTCCATCTTCCGTCGCGGCCACATTGCGCTTGGCCTCTCCGCAGCCATCAACGGGTCGGGCATGATCTACGACTTTGAATGGTTCAAGTCGCACATCATGAAGGTGCACACCGCCGGCGAAGACAAGGAACTCGAAGCCATGCTCATGCGCGAACAAATCTTCGTAGACTATTTCGACAACATCAACGTCTACGACGAAAAGACCCGCAAGACCAACGATTTCAACGACCAGCGCAGCCGCTGGGCCAGCACCCAGCTCCACTCGCTCATCAGCAACCTGCGATATCTGCCCGGCGCCGTGCTCAACCGCCGCTACGACCACGTCGACAAAATCATTCAGTGGATGCTCGTTCCCCGCATGATCATGATGGGCATCATCATGATCATGAGCATCGTGCTCCCATTCATCTATTTCACCTTGGCCATCAAATGGTGGGCCGTGGCCGCCGTGGTCATGTTTGCCTTCGCGCTGGCCACACCCGACTACCTGGTCGACAAGAACTGGGACCGCGATTTCCTCTACGCTCCCCTGCTCACCGTCGGGGGGCTCATCAACATTGCCCGTGTGGGAAAGACCGAAGCCGACACCCGCATCAATTCGTTCTGGCAATTCTTCAAACGGCTTGTTCCTCGCAGGAGCACCCCATGACCTGACAACCCACACGGTTCATTCCACATAAGCCCAACCACATGATATGGCAGTTCATACACCTCATCGACATCCTGTTATGGCTTTTTCTGGCAGGATCGGTGCTCTATGTGGTGTTTTTTGCCCTGGCGTCGCTCTTCAACAAGAAGCCGCGCCACTCCGGCTCCCCATCCATGCAACCCCGCCTGCGTCGCTTCCTCGTTCTTTTTCCCGCCTATAAGGAAGACCGCGTCATTGTCCGCTCGGTTGTCACCTTCCTTCAGCAAGACTATCCCAGCAGCCACTATCAGGTGGCCGTCATTTCCGATAGCATGCAGACAGCCACCAACGAGCAACTGTCAGCCCTGCCCATCACACTGCTTCAGCCCACGTTCGAGAAGAGTTCCAAGGCCCGTGCCCTGCAGTATGCCATTGCCCACACAGCCAGCGACTTCGACAACATCGTGATTCTCGATGCCGACAACCTGGTGCAGCCCAACTTCCTGAGCCAGCTCCATGCCGTGTGTGACCAGGGCTATCGCGCCATTCAGTGCCATCGCATGGCCAAGAATGCCAACAACGCCATTGCCATGCTCGACGGCGTGAGCGAGGAAATCAACAACACCCTTTTCCGCCGTGCCCACAACAACATCGGCCTGTCGTCGGCCCTGATCGGTTCGGGCATGTGTTTCGACTATCAGTGGTTCTGCAACAATATTTCCGCACTCACATCGGCCGTGGAAGACCGCGAACTCGAAGCCTGTCTCCTGCAGCAAAACGTCTACATCAAGTACGAAGAAAACATCAGCATCATGGATGAAAAGGTGAGCAGTCAGGAAAACTTTCAGCGCCAGCGACTGCGCTGGATGACGGGCCAGGTACAGACCCTGTGCCACATGCTGCCCCAGCTGCCCGGTGCCCTGCGCCACACCAACCTGAACTACATCGACAAAGTGGTTCAGCAAATGCTCATTCCCCGTGCCATCCTGCTGTGCGTGCTCTTTGTCATGAGCCTGCTCATGCTGCTGGTGTCGCCCCCGTGGAGCCTCAAGTGGTGGTTGCTGCTGCTCTGCTTCAGCGCGTCGCTCTTCATTTCCATCCCCTCACGCCTGCGCACCCATGCCCTCCTGGCCACCCTTCCAGTGCTGCCACGCCTGGTGTGGCAAATGCTTCGCAACCTTCGGCTCATCGACCGTCGAAACGACGAATTCATTCACACCACCCACGACAAATGAAGATAGCCATTCTCACATCGGGCATTCTGCCCCTTCCGGCCACGCAAGGCGGTGCCGTCGAGACGCTCACCGACTTTGTCCTGGCCTATAACGAGCGCCACCAGCTGCACGACATCACCGTCTACAGCATTGCTGACGCCGCCACCAGCCACCACCCTGCCCTGCAGTCACGAGCCAACCACTACCACTACATCGACACCACCAGCCTTGTGGCCCGGCTGCGCAAAACCATCTACCGTCTGACCCACCGTCAGGAGTATTATCATTACACCATGCAATACTTCCTGCACCAAGCCCTCAAGCACCTGCGCCGACAGCACTTCGACCTCGTGGTCATCGAAAACAGGCCCGGCTTTGCCCTGCAGCTGGCACAAGCCACACAGGCCCGGCTGGTCTATCATCTTCACAACGACTTTCTGAACCGCCACGTGGCCCACGCCCAGGAGCTTTATCGGCTGGCCGACAAAATCCTGACCGTGTCCGACTACATTGCACGTCGTGTAAGAACCATCACGCCCAACGATGCCAAATGCGTCACCGTGCACAACGGCATCGACCTCGATGCCTTCTCGCCGTCCCATGCCAGCGGTCCCAGCCGCCGTCAGCTGGGGCTGGCCGACGACGACTTCGTAGTGGTCTTCAGCGGTCGCATCACCCCCGAAAAGGGCATCCTGCCCCTCATCCGGGCCATGAAGCAGGCCAGCAACGCTGAGCCCCGCCTGCGCCTGCTGGTCATGGGCAGTTCCTTCTATGCCAATGCCCACGATGCCGCCAACCCCTTCATAGCTCTGCTGAAAGAAGAAGCCAGCGAGCTGCAGGAGCGCATCGTCTTCACTGGCTACGTGCCCCACGCCCAGATGCCGGGCCATCTGCGCCTGGCCAACTGTGCCGTTGTGCCGTCAGTGTGGGAAGAACCCTTCGGGCTCACCTGTCTCGAAGCCATGGCCATGGGGTTGCCCGTCATCACCACGCGCCGTGGCGGCATCGGTGAGATTGCAAGTCCTGCCAATGCCATCATCATCGACGCCCCCGACGAGCCTGCTCTGACTACCTCGTTGTCGCAGGCCATGCTGCATCTGAGCGCCCACCCCGACGAGTGCCGCCTCATGGGGCAGGCCGCACTTCAGCGTGCCCGCCAGTTTTCGCAGGAGCACTTTGCCCAGGCTTTCTTTGCAGCCCTGCCCCAACCCCGTTCGTAATCCTCCAAATATAGCAAGCACATGGCATCCAGAGTGAAACGCAGCATCATGAACATCAAGGTGGGAATGTTTTTCTACCTGCTGTCGCTGGTGCTTGCCTTCTTCTCGCGAAAAATCTTCCTCGACTGTCTGGGAGCCGAGTTCATGGGCCTCACGGGCGTGCTGCAAAACATCCTGAGCTATCTGAACGTAGCCGAACTGGGCATTGGCACCAGCATCACCTATTTTCTCTACAAGCCGCTGCAGCAAGACAACCATGAGCAAACCAGCGAAATCATGTCGGTCCTGGCTTGGCTTTACCGCTGCATCGGCCTGCTCATCGGAGCCATCGGTGTGCTCGTCAGCCTCTGTTTCCCTTTCTTCTTCAGCCACCTCACGGTCAGTCTGCCACTGGTCTACTTTGCCTTCTTCTCCTTCCTGGCCACCTCCATGGCGGGCTATCTCATCAACTACCGCCAGCTGCTTGTGTCGGCCAACCAGAAGCAATATGTGGTCAATGGCTATTTCCAGACCATTTCCATCCTGCAAAGCCTCACTCAGATTGTGCTGGCCTGGCTCTGGCAGAACCTCTACGTGTGGGTGGCCGTGGGCCTGGTCTACACCGTCATTGGCTGCATTGTGTTCAACCGCCGCATCAACCGCGAATACCCCTGGCTGCACATCGACCTGAAGCAAGGCCGTAGCAACCTGAAGAAATATCCCGACATTCTGCGCAAGACGCGCCAGGTGTTTCTGCAACGCCTGAAAAATCTGCTGCTCTATCGCAGCGACGACCTGCTGGTGGCCACCTTCGTGTCCATCGTTCAGTCGGCCTTCTACTTCAACTACACCATGCTGGTGAACAAGCTGAACTTCATGGTCAACATCCTGAGCGACGGCATGAACGCCGGCGTGGGCAACCTCATTGCCGAAGGCAACCAGCAAAACACGCTGAAGGTGTTCTGGGAGCTCACCGCCCTGCGCTTTCTCATCACCGGCCTCATCGTGTTCAGCTTCCTGCTGTTCATGCAGCCCTTCATTGTTTGCTGGCTGGGCCCCCAGTGGTTGCTCAGCGATGTGGTGGTGGTTCTGCTGCTGCTCAACATCTTCATCATGCTGTCGCGCGGTGTGGTCGAAATGTATATCAGCGCCTGCGGACTGTTCCACGACGTTTGGGCCGCCTGGACCGAGCTGGCCGTCAACCTCATCGTGACACTCTCACTGGCCCCCATTCTGGGCATTCCCGGCATTCTGTTGGGCAAGATCATCAGCGTGCTGCCCATCGCCCTGTTCTGGAAGCCCCTTTTCCTGTTCCGCCAGGGACTGCACACCCGTGTTTCGGCCTACTGGCACGGCATGGTCCCCTACTATCTGGTGTTTGGCCTCTTCACCGCTGTCACCATCGCGCTGCGCCAGTATGTCGTCAGCCCCAACGTGCACAACTGGTGGCAACTCTTCGCCTGTGCAGCCGTGGTGGTGCCCGTGCTCATGCTACTCTATTTTCTGGTGCTCTTCGTCTGCACCCGTGGCATGCAGTATTTCGTTGCCCGCAAGCCAGCTGCCTATCGCGTGCTGTCGCACCTGCTGCCCAAGCGGAAAAACACCAACCACGCATAGCAGCACAGCCAGCAGCGCGCAAGGGCGCAAAATTGCATATACACATATTTATGCAAACACAAAATTTCTAACAACCTGATTTTCAACGTCTTGCAATCGGGCCTCAATTAGGTCACAACGGGGGCCCCGTTGTGTTGCAAAAGAGGCCCCGTTAGGACACAACGGAGCCCCGATTGCAACACAACGAAATTGGTACTGCAAAACTGCATATTCTTGCATCGCCGACAACCACGCCGCCACCCGTTTCCAGAAATGCTGCCGACACAGAAAAAAAAAGAAAAAACGTTTTGCCATGCCCCCGTTATTTTGTAACTTTACACGCTCAAAAAAGCAAAACATCGACAACCATGCGAATCATTTGCGACGCACCCGGACAAACCTGCAACCGACTGTGGACCTATGTGGCCTCTGTGGCCCGGTGCATAGCCGAACACCGCCACATGGTCATTCTATTCTATGACTGGACCATCGAAGACTTCCCCAACCTGCTCCACTGTCCGTTCATTCATTTTCCGCTGTGGCAGAAGTGGTATCTGGAACGGGGCAACGGCTGGAACAACTATAAGGGACTGACGTGGAAGGCAACCCACAACAAGACCTGCGACCGCCTGTTCAGCCTGCTGGGCTGCACCAAGGGCTGGCAGACCCGCACCGACACGCGCTACCTGCAACAGACGCTGCCCCAGCTGAAACACATTTTTCGCCCCAGGGAAGAAATCATGCAGAAGGCCGAAGCAATGGTGGACGGGCTGAAACAGCAAAGCGACCTGGTGGTGGGCGTACACATACGCCGTGGCGACTATGCCACCTGGCACAACGGGCGGTTCTTCTACGAACTGGCAGACTATCACCGCTTCATGCTTCAGGTGCAGGATGTCTATCGCGACCGGCGCGTGTCGTTCTTCATCAGCTCCAACGAAGAATTCCCACTCAGCGTTTTCCCGGGCTGCAACTGCAGCCGTTTTGGCCGCGAGCCGTCGGGTGCCATTCTCGATCTCTACACGCTCTCGCTGTGCCACCGCATCATGGGCCCCTTCAGCAGCTATTCGCGCTGGGCTTCGTTCATCGGACAGGTGCCCCTGTGCTTTCTCGAAGCCAGCGACATGCAACTTGCCGACGATAGTTTTTCGACCATCACCGACTTCTTCCACTTCGAAAACGGCAAGGAAATATTCGACTGGTAAGCACAGTCAGCCCGCTATTTCCTCACCAGATTGTCTTCCTCGTCTTCATAGTGGTCGGTCTGGTGGAAAATGCGCGAAATGCCCTTCATCTGAATCTTCACGTGGCCCACAAAGCTCTGCCACATGGACTGCTGGCCAATCGTTCCGTATCCCGTGATGGCACGGCACCGCCGGTCGCGCACGAACACAATGCGGCCATACTTCTTCAGATTGAGTGCCATTGACCCGTCTTCGCCGCGAATAATGTCAACGCGATAAGGCTCCTTGCGCCCATAGTCGGCATTATAGGCAAACACAAGTCCGCGCACCGACAGCTCCGGCCGCTTGAAATGCTGCACCCACAGGAACAGGTCGCGCGCCATTTCGAACAGCCGCAACGACAGCCGCGAGTGATTGGCATCGGGAAAATAGCTCCATGTGGCCGACGCACACGAAACGCCCGGACGCAGCAGGTGCTGCAGCATCACCTCATAATACTGGGGCGGATAGAGCGTGTCGCTGTCAACATCGAAGTAGAATCGCCCCCGTGCATGCTGCAACCCACAGCGCCGAGCATAGCCGCAGGAATGCTGACGCTCGGTGTAATAAGGAATGCCCGACCGCTCAAAGATTTCGGCGGTGCGGTCGTTCGAGTCGTTGTCCACCCCAATGATTTCCACAGGATACGTGCACTTCATCTCGCTGATGGCCCAAAGACAAGCCTGCAAGTGGGTCTCTTCGTTGTAGGCAATGACCACAATCGAAGCCAGCGGCTCACTGCTCTGCATGGCGGCCAGCCGACTGCGCGTCTCGCTGACAATGTGTTCGGGCACTTCAGAAAACGGTTTCCCGTAGATGCTTAGATAAGGATCATACCAGGACATGGCAATTATGATTTAGATGTGATGCTTTCAAAAAACGCTTTCCATTGCGGCATGACGTTCTCGGCCTTATAGCGGCGCGCCGCCTCAATGGCTCGCTGCCCCATCTGCTGCCGCAGGCCGTGGTCGGCCATCAGTTCACGAACCCGCCGTGCAAAGTCGTCAATACTGCGGTTCTTCACGATGAAGCCATCCACGCCGTCGGTAATCATGCTGCTCGGCCCGTCGGTATCAAAGGCCACAACGGGCAGGCCACAGCTCATGGCCTCGGCAACGACCAGGCCGAAAGGCTCCCACCGCGAGGTGAGCAACAGCACGGAGCTGTCCTGATAGCAGGGAAACACGTCGGCCACGGGCTCATGCAGGCTCACGCCCTCCGCTTGCTGCAAGGCACCGGCATGGCCGCTGCCGTACACATGCAGCTGCCAGTCGTCGCCGTTCTGTTTTACCAACTGCCACACAGCAGCCAGTTCGTCAATGCCCTTTTGCGGAGCCAGACGCCCCACGAAAATGGCACGATGCTTCTCGAGTGCAGCACAGCGGCCCGACTCGTTCAGATGAACCACGTTGGGAATGGCATGCACCGCGTAGCCCCCACTGCGCCAGCGCCGGGCATCGGCCTCGGTCAGCGTCACCACGGCATCAGCCCGTTTCAGCAAACAGTAACGGCGGTGAAGGTCCCACCGGTGGCGCCACGTCAGCCTGGGGTAGTCTATCAGATGATGGTAGCCGCCGTGCGACTCTATCACCAGGGCAGCCTTACCCTTCAACTGCAACAGCAGTCCAATCTCGCCCGATGTGGTGGTCACGACAGCGTCGGGCTGCAAGCGCTTCAGTTCGCTGCCCAGCCGCTGCCGCAGCAGACGCGAGCGACGCCAGCTTTCATACAGGCGGCGACAGCCCGAATACTGATACTGAGCATGGGTGCGCACGTCCAGGTCGACATGCTGCACCTGGGGCTGCAAAGGAAAAGAAAGTGCATGCTGCCCCTGGTTGTAGGTAATGAGGCACACATGATAGCCAAACATACTGCTCAGCCAGTTCAGCTTCTCGGCAATGATGCGCTCCACCCCACCACGTTCAGCCAGTGCCGGATAAACATAAACAATCGTCATGCGCGCCTGCTCTTCAGTAAGTGTTCAAACAAGTCCTCCCACTGCTTCATGACCGCTTCCTGCGAGAACCGCCGGATGTTTGTCTTTGCCTTGGCTCCCATCTGCCTGCGCAGGTCGTCGTTTTCAATCAGCCTGCAAATCGAGTCGGCCAGAGCCTCCACGTTCAGATAGTCCACCAGCAGGCCGTCTTCCTCATGGCGAATGATGTTGCGCGGTCCATGCGGACAGTCGAACGCCACGCAGGGCACACCGCAGGCCATGGCTTCGAGCAGCACCATGGGGAAGCCTTCGTAGCGCGAACTCATCACGCAAAGCGAACTTTGCAAATACTCATCGACGATGTTTTCCACGGGGTCGTGCATAAGGATGGTGCCTTCAAGCCCCTTTTCCTGTATCCACTGGGCCACCTGGTCGTGCATCTCGCCCGAACCGAAGACATTCAGCACCCAATCGGGGTGGCGCCGATGCACAAGCTGCCAGGCCGCAATCATATAGTCGAAACCCTTGGCATCGTTGTAACGGGCCACCATGATGGCCTGTTTCCTGTCCAGGCTGCTGCAGCGGCTGGTGTTGAAAGGCACCGCATTGGGAATGACAAAGGTGTGGCCCACCTCGCTCCAGCTACGCGCATCCTCAGGCGTGAGCAGCACCAGGGCATCGAGCCGCGCCACGTGGCCATAGGTCTTCTTCTTCATGAACTTGGCCCCCAGCCAGTAGAAGCCGCCCTTCTGCTCCATCAAATAAAAGCTGCGCACATTGGCCTTCACCGTGTGGGCCTCGCCAATCTTCACGCTGCCGTCTTTCATTTCCGTAATCAGGTCGATGCTCCGCCCAATGGCCGACGCCACAATGTCGGGCTTTCGCCCTTGCAGCACCCGCCTCAGCCGCTTCTTGTACTGGCGAATCAGCACGAAATAGGTAAAGGCCCGCAGCAGCAGTCCATGCCGGTACTGGCGGTTGAAGTCGAGTCCCATGTCGATGTGGCAAACAGCCTCATCGAGCGGAAAGGACAGTTTGCGCCCCAGCTGGGCCTCGGTCACAAGCGTCACCTGGTAGCCATGACGGGCCAGGTAGTTGGCCTTTTCTATGATGACCTTATCGGCTCCGCCCTTGATCGTAAACTCCGGATATATATAAAGAATGTGCATGAGCAAAAAGGAAAATCAGATTAAACGTTTCAGCTTGCCAAACAGGAAAATGGCCCCGACCGACAGGAACGGGGGCAAGACGCCCAGGAACCAGTAGAACAGGTTCTTGCCCCGCGCTTCGCGACTGGCCAGGATGGCAGCTAGCGACATGGGATGCCACATGATGCTGCGAATTTCGCGCGCCGTGTAAGGGGGCAGCGCCTCTTTCTTGCGCGCCACAATCTGACAGGCAAACGAGAAATCATACATCAGCAGCACCGAACAGCGCTTGGCATAGTAAGGTTTATGCCTCAGTTCTGCCCTGCGTTTTTTCTGGTCGATGGCCGCAATGGCCAAGTCCATCTGTGTCCGCGACATCACCTTGTGGCGCTTGCTCGTGAATGTTGTTTCTTCAATATAATATTGGTAAGTAACATCGGGAAGAAGCACCGCCCGGGTGATGTAGGTGGGCAGGTCTACCGTGAACGTGAAATCTTCGCCATAGCCGTGCCCCACGGGCGTCACCCTGAGATGGTTGCGCCGCAACACGTCAATGTTGATCAGGTAGTTCCAGTTCATGACCTGAATGCCTTCGTCATAAACGTAGGTGGCAAACGCGTCGGGCTGGGAAAAGACACGGAAGGGATAAGGGTACTGCACCGCGCGTTTCCGGCTGCCATCGACAAACAGCCGCTCATAACTGCCATACACAATCTCGGCCTCATACTTCTGAGCTGCCTCATACAACAGCGCAATGGCATTGGGCGTGATCATGTCGTCGGCATCGAGCGAGTAGAAATAGCGGCCACGGGCCTCGGCAATCATCCTGTTTCGCGCCTCGCCAATGCCCATGTTCTGCGGTTGCCGCACGATGCGAATGTCCTTTCCGCGCGGGTGCTGCTGCTGATATTGGCGCACAATGTCGATGGAAGCGTCGGTGCCGCAATCGTCACAAATCAGAAATTCTATCGACTGGAAAGTCTGCGCCAGCGCGGAGTCCATCGTTTGCCGCACATACTTTTCCACCTGATAGACCGGAATGCCTATGGTTACTTCATATTCCATTGCTCCTCTGTTTTAAGTTCGTCGACCACCTTCTGCATCTGTATTTTCCAGGTAAGGTGCTCAACCGAGCGCCTCACCTCGGTTGCCGCCATGCTGAAATGGTCAACAAAGTCTATGATCTGCTGAACATCAATGGGCGACTCGTCGGCAGGGGCCTTCAGCACGTAGGGCTGGTGGTCGAAGTCGCTGTCTTGCTCACTGTAGATAAAAGGAATGCCACGCGTGGCATACTCACGGTTCTTCAACGTCTTGATGACCGTGATGCCGCTGCGATGGCGGGCCAGCGAGCCAATGGCAAACTGGCATTGATTGAACACACGGGTGAGTTCATCGCCAAACAGCTGGCCATGAAACACCACCTCGTCGTGCAGGTCGTACTTCTTCAGAAGCGGAGTGAACGACCGTTCCATTTCGGCCGGATGCACACCACCCACAATGTGGAAGCACACCTTGCGCGTGCCGCCCCTCAGTTTGTATTCGCCCAGACCTGCCACCAAGCGGTCGTAGCCGTGCCAACTGTGCACTTCGGCCACGCCAATGAGGTGAAGTTCGTCGCTGTCCGATGGCTGAAGATGGTGCACGGGAATGCTGTCGAAGTCCACACCGTTGCTGATGCGGATGGTGCGCTGGCCAAAGATTTGCGTCGCGTCGCTGAAGGTCACCACGGCATCCATTTGCCCGTACAGTCGGTTTCTGTAGAGCTGGTCTATCTTCAGTCCCCAGCGGGCTTTCCATTCAAAGCCTTCAAATTCCTGGTCATAAGGATAGGTGGGTATTTCGGTGACGGCATGGATGCCGGCTTCTTTCAACTTTCGAAAGAAGCGTACCAGCCACGGGTTGGCATTCTGGAAACAGCGGGCATAGACCAGGTCTACTCCGTTCAGCTGACAATAGCCAAACACGCTGTCATACTCCGTGCGCTGCCGGAGTCCTGCCATCATGCCCGTTCCGTAGTCGACCAGCACGTCGCTGTCAACAAAGCGGCAACGATGGCCGTTTTCGGCAAAGTCGTAATAGCACAAATGCACTTCGTGGCCATTCTCGCGAAGGCCCTTCACCTGGTAGCGAATCTTTTTCGATATGCCGCTCACCTCGCTGAATCCATGATAGACCAGGAATAGTATTTTCATGTATCTACACGTTTTGTTTTCTTTCCATGACAGTCTGTGCCTACGGGGTTTTCTTCTCAGGCGCCTTCCGAACCAGTTCGTCGAACAGCTGCTGCCAGCTGACTGCAATCTCGCTCATGGCAAAGCGCCTCACGCTTTGCAACGCCCTTGCCGAGAGCAACTTGCGCAGCTCTGCACTCTCCATCACCTGTGCCAGCCGGGCAGCCAAGGCATCGGTATTTCCGTTTTCTGCCAGCAGTCCGTCTTCTCCATCCGAAATGATGCTGCGCGGTCCCCAGGGACAGTCAAACGACACTACGGGCAAACCGCAGGCCATGGCCTCGACCAGCGCCATGCCGAACCCCTCGAAACGCGAACTCAGCACAAAGACGCTACTGCTGCAATAGGCTTGCTCCACATCACTGGTTCTTCCGTTCAGACCGCAGCGGGCTGCATCAATGCCCAGCTCTTTGCGCAGCTCTGCGTAGGGCGTTGTGTCGCCGTCGCCATACACATCCAGCCGCCAGTCGGCAAACCGGCTATCTATCTTTGCCCATGCCTGCAGGAGCAGGTCGATGCCTTTTTCCTGCGAATAGCGGGCAATGGCCACCACGCGTTTCTCCGTGAGACCACTCACAGACTTGGGTTCAAACGACAATGGATTGGGAATCGTGGAAACATTGCTCAGCTCCGACCATGCCTCTCGGTCTTTCTCCGTGAGCACCACCAGGCGGTCGAGCCGCTTCAGCTTTCCCACCAGGCCATGCATCCAAACCTGTGCAAACAGGTTCTTCAGCCAGTTGGCATCGGAGCCTTCAAAGTTGCGGTAGTGCGCACGATTGATGTGCATCTCTCCCACTTTGCAGCTGCCATCCTTGATGGCGGTCAGGAAATTGATTTCACGGCGCAGCAGGCTCACCGTGACATCGGGTCTCAGCCGCATCAGCTCTGCCGTGAGTTTCTTCTTGAAGAGACGCTGCTTGCGCAAATAAACGGGAATCTTCCCCATGAACGAACGGCTCCACAGTTCTTCAAAATTAATATCAAGATGAATGACCTGAACTTTGGGGGAAAGAGAATAGAACAAGGGTCGATTCTTTCCTTCTGTCAGAATGATGGTTACGTCGTACCCCAGCTGCTCTGCAAAATAACTGGCTTTCAATGACAACACGCGCTCTACACCGCCCGCCATATAGAGTGCAGGAGTCAGATAAACAATCTTATATGGAGCTGAATGCAGCATCGCGTTGGTCATTTTGTGGCAAATGTACAAAAAATATTTGTAACAATCAAATATTAATTGTATTTTTGCACCAAGAAATGAAACGAATCTGTTTTCTGGTCGACTCAATCTTCACCATTGGCGGTGTGCAAAGGGTGACGGCTGTGATTGCCAAGGAATTGGCAAAGAGTTGCCATGTAACCATTGTGACGTTCGATGAGCCCAACCAACAGGACACTGCGCTCTACGGTCTTGACGAGGCCAACCTGCACTATCGTTTCTTTCACTACCCGTCTGTGGGGCGACTGCACCAGTTGGCGTGCAAGGCTTACAGTGCTTTCTATCGCAAGTATCAGCCCCGAAGCCTGTGGTCGTCCAACCTCTATGCCCGGAGTTCTTTTCCAAGCCCCCTGCGCAAAGCCCTGGCAAGCGAACTGCTCAATGGCCACTACGACACCGTCATTGGGGTGCATGCACCATTGGCCACACGACTGGCCACCATCGGGCCCCAGCTCAAAGGCACCAAGTGCATTGGCTGGATTCACAACTCGTTCGAAGCACTCTTCAGTCCCACCTCTTTATATATAGGCCCCGACCGTCAGCGCCATTATGTCTACCAGTTTCGCAAACTCCACGCCACGGTTGTGCTTTGCCAGCACGATGCTGCCGTGTATCGGGCTTACGAC
>Ga0326511_10002856_pt1 | contig 13934 bp, 30 predicted proteins | sample 0_2496_0518_D_FD_203701 | JGI IMG/M metagenome (GOLD analysis project Ga0326511, IMG submission 203701) | Bovine rumen microbial communities from UC Davis, California, United States - 0_2496_0518 | ecosystem: Host-associated > Mammals > Digestive system > Stomach > Rumen | place: USA... | reverse complement strand
CCCGCAGCATTTAAACTCCGGGCAACCGCATCTGTACACGCAGTTGGGGACCAGCACATAGGCCAATTCCGGTTTGGTTTCATGAAGTGCCAGTTTGAAGTCCTCGGCCAACTCCCTTGTCTCTTGACTCACACAGCCTATACACAGCCGCTTTCTAAAGCTGTCAATCAGGCTCTGCATGTTGGCATAACCGTCAAACTTCACAGGTGTATCCTGAGGCATTTTTCCCCTCGGAATATCATGCTCCTTGCGGTCATCCCTCTGTGTGGAAATGAACTTTTCAAACTTATGCCTAGACCAGTGTGTTGCTACCCAACTGTAAATCTCTTCCCAGCTCCAGTCAATTTCGATAAGTCGGATCGGCGAATGCTCCGAAATCAACAATTTTTTCTTCCATTCTTCGCTTGGTTCTTTCTCTGTAAAATCCTTATTGTCAGTTGTTCGGCAATGATTCTTCACCCGAACCCAGTCATCTGAAATATAATTGAATTGAGTCTTCATTTTATTACCCCTCTTCTTCCATTCTTTTTGATTGCTCTTCCATTCTCGGTGATATAAGCATAGTAATCCGCTTCTTCCTTTGGTATTCTGCCTACCACAGTATATTTGCTGTCTGGAACATGTTGCACGTACTTATCCGGGTCGTAATTCTCTCCTGGTCTGTAGTTTGGCGGTATTAGTTCATTAACGTCGTCCGTGCTGAGATTATATGCTCTTCCAACTTGCCTGGCGATCTTGGGATGGGTGACATGCCCATGCTCAAGCATTCTAAGCAAAACCTCACTGGCTCCACTTCTCCAACTCATATCTCTTATAGAATATCCATGTCTTTTTCTGTACCCTTCCATCTTTTCCTGGACTGTCAATTATCTTCGTCCTCCTTTTTCTGCGCCAGCCACCAGCATTCGTGTTTCAAAGCGGTTTCGTAATCGTCCCAGAACTCCATCCTGTCGGAGGTTACATGGACCGTCTGCATGAAAGGAATATCCCAGTGGTCATCGTGATCTCCATAGTCAGGAACTTCTGATGTATTTATCAGCATTGTCGCCAATTCTTTTCTTGGAAGGGATTTTATATAGTCTTCGTTTGTCATTGTATCAGCCTCATTTCTTCTCAATAATTGGATATACTTCCTACAGGCCTCATCATTTCTCTTCTACTGATCTCCGCGATAACTTCGGATGCCATTCTTGTTCTAAGCTCATTTCCAGCTCTGTGTATCTGGCCTCGTTTTAAATCCTCCATTAGAATATGAAGTTCGTCGTCTCTGAAATCTTTCCAACGGTTTTTTGGATTAAATGTATACTGCATGCAATGCTCCCCTTTTTTACATAAAAATATAAAAAGAAAAGGAGCCGATTACTCAGCTCCGTCGTTCCCAAGACATTTGCAGATATTATCAGCCAATCCGAGCAGCTGCGTCTTGTTAAGCTTCACCTTGGCTCGGATTCTATTGTTCTTCTTGTTGTAAATAGTGAACTCAAATCCGTCCTCAGGTCTCCCTTCGTAATAACTGCAGCTGTAGTCAAAATGCTGTTCCTTGTCCATGTTGACATTAGTAATAGCTTCCATAATCATTCCTCCTTATTCTTTGTTTCATACAGTCGTTTGTTTAGGATGCGAAAAAGAAAAGAGGATGCTACTCCCCTTTGACTTTTTTGATCTCTTTGTTAATTAGATAAAATGACACTACAGTTGCATATGGCCAACCGATTACATCCAATGCATGTGCGAATAGTTCTACGGCAAATGAAAACGGTTCATACACTTCTAATTTGTACTTCTTCCGCATCTTGGCTTCGTATATGAAAAACACAACTCTTGAAACGATGCCAATGGCCAAATAGATTAAAATCCAGTTGCTCATTTTATCTCCTCCTTCATAAAGTATCATTAAGCAGGTATATTCTAAATGCGAAAAAGAGAAAAGCCAGCCTAAGCCAGCTTTTTCACTTCTAAAACTCGTACAGCTCCGTCTGAATAATCCCGTAGAAGCAGTTGTCGTCCAGTAGCCTTTGATTCGTTACCCACATCTCGTTGTCGATTACATCGTCGATCGTACTGATTGGAGCACCAGTCAAGCCCATAAAGAACTCAATCACGCTCTTCTCAGAAACAAATCCTCGAATAATCTCCGCGGGGAGTTCGCTCGGCAATTCGCTTCTTGTTACAAGATACAGTTTCTGCATGTTTATCATCCTTTCTGTATTTATCTCATAAAGGACGTTGTTTCAAATGCGAAAGAAAAAGAGCCCTTGTTAGGACTCCTCCTTAAGGTCAACACCCGCTTCGGTAAGAATCCTCTTCAGCAGGGAATCATACGCGCGCATCTTAACATAAAGATCCGCATAAGAAAATACACCAACACTATTGAGACGATACCTCAAATACACAGACCAGGAATTAGTTATCTTGCAAGCTTTCGCCGAAAAACGCCCAATCAGCTCGTCATGCTCCTGATATACTTTTCAATCTTGTCGGCAATATCATACGCTTCATCCTTGGTAAGCTCGTTTATCCAATGATCTCCGCTAAAATCGTGACACAACTTAATCACGGTCATCACCTCCTACTAAAAGCGATGCTCTAAACTCGAAAAAATAAAAGGATCTGCCCGCTTCGAACAGGCGTCTCCGGTAAAGCAGCGCCTCACCGGCGTTCTACCATTGAACTATTACTGAGGGCTAACACATCCAGCATTACCTGTGAGGCCTCCCCCGGTTTATACACTCCTCCAATCCTCTCACCTTAGACATTGTTTATGGCGCGAGTCGGTAGATACGCAGTAGCTGCCGTATTCATTTCTGGCGTAACGAAGTAAGCTTTGCGCGAATCATTCAATTTTCTCGATAACCGTGGGTTGAAAGCCGTCGAAGAACTTGCCAAAGAATTCCATAATCGTCATCTCCATTTCATAACTGGCCCCCAATCTGCTCATCTTCAATCGGTACAAATATCTTCTGATCTGCATCAATAAGTTTCATTTTTTTAATCCTCCTTGTAATACAGTTGGTAAAATGTCTTTCCATGCTGCCATATCGGTTCTTTCACTTCATAGGTAAAGAATGCTGATTGGCAGGTTCTATGAAGATCCTTGCACCAGGCCTTCTCAAGGCGATAGTAATCCCTAATTGGATGACTAGACAGCAAAGTCGTTCCGTGGTCTTTATACTTATAATAGTAGCATGACCTCAATCGCATTTTGTGGCACATGGCTCTGAAGATTTTGTATTTCTGCATGCTACATGCTCCTCCATCCTTCGCTTCAATGTATCAAATATAAACTTTTCATACTCGGCCGCGAGAATAGACAAAATTGTCCTACTTGGCACTTCGTCTTTTCTTCTTGGTTTGAGTGTTTTGTCTCTGGTCAAAAATATCTTATTTAGCTGTTCCTTCTCTTCAGAACTGTAGTTCTCGTTCAATAGATTCTCCACAAAATCTGCAAACATCACTATATGCGGCTGATCGTCAGCGATAATATCTTCACTTTGAACGGATCGAACAGTTGTTTCCAATTCTCTTCCCTCCATATCGTATACGCTCCTTCAATGCTGTCGTTTTTGATCTCCCAATGATTATTTTCTTCTTTGCCATCTCTTATCCATTTGCATTCAATCCAATATTTAGATCCAGGAAGCATTTTGATCTCAGGCAGGATTACCGGGTCGCCCGCCTTGATTACAACAGATTGTTCGCAACTAAATTCTGCCATTTTGGATTATCCCCCTACAGATGTGCTCCGCTTCGTTCAAACTGAAAAAAAATAAATAGGGCGAGCCTAAGCCCACCCTATTTCAGAACCCTCATTTCTTCGAGAATGTCTCCTAAGGATTCGCCAAGGTTGCGTCTTCTGTTAATAGTAACCCAGTCAGAGTTGTTCAACTTTCGCTTGAGTTCCCAGTAATGGCCAAGACTGGTATCGTACAGTCTAAGGTCCTTGTTGCGCAGCTCGATCCGACCTGCATGGTGCCTCCTGACCAATTTTACGGTCTCAAGTATCACCTTGCCGGCAACCGGAGCCGCCACAGCAATATAAACCTTATTGTCGTCCCAAAAATCCTTGGCCTTACGCTTGAAATCTTCAAACTTTTTCCGCCGTTCCTCCTTTCTGAGTTCTTTGCCCAGATCGATAACCTTGTTATCCTTCATTCGTTCCCTCTCCTTTCATTTTGGATTCATAATGGTGCATGTATCAGATGCGAGATACATTTCTGGCGTAATGGAGTGAGCAGCACTCGAATCTATTCCTCCTTTTCTTCAAACATAATCGGTGCATGGCTGTCCTCATTCCAGCCCTGATCCAGGCAGTCCCAACAGGGGTCCTCCGCCTCGCTCTTTTCATAATGTTTGCATTTACTGCAATATAAGTCGAAACGCACCTCTTTCGTCGACATACTCGTCGCCTTCCTTTCTGAATGTGTAAGTTGAAATATAATTTGTTTGCATCTTCTTGGCTCGTCTAATCATACGGTTGCGTGCAGGACCTTTGGCGAGCTTGAATCTTCTTGTTAGTTCCACCAGGTTCTTTATACCATTCTTGTTAATGGTACAATTAAACGAAACCGTCGTACTATTTCTCATCGTTGCAAATATTTTTCTTTGCTCTTCGGCGATATTCGTCTCGTCCATAGCCAGTTCCGGTATGGCATTCCAAGCAATCGGCTTTTCACCTTCCGCTCCAAAGAACAAAACGCCTGAACTATTCGGAAACATCACACCACCTCCTCGATCTTAACAAGGTTCTTATATCGATCAGAATATCCTTCGATCTTGTTGAGTTCCTGCATTCCTCGCAGTGCTGCTATTTTTTTATTTCCTGCCTCAACAGTTATAACTTTAAAATCGACCTTTCCGTACTCGTCAAACACCTGAAACATAACATTAAACTTGTGCATCTTTGCTCTCCTTTAATTCCTGAAAATTCTATTATAGCCATCTTCAAATATCTTCCACTCTTCTTCGCTCACGCCGCCACGATCGTACTTCTCTTCAAGATTGTAGTAACACTGACGAAGATATCTTTGATCGTGCCAGCCCCTGAACACAGTTGTTTCGATTATAGTATTAATGTCTCTCCTCCATCTCCAGAATCGCCACTTGTCAACAGAATATCCACGTTTCTCCATCTCCCTAGCCACCATCATGGCATAGGTGTTGAATTCGTCGTCCGGATAGTTAAGAATCTTGTTGACCAGAATATGATTCGGGGTTCCATTCTTATAGATGTTCCTGGCGATGCAGCAGCACTCCCGCCACTGAGCGATAAGCTGTTTCCTCGGAAGATACGGAATCAGATACTTATGCCAAAGCCTCATAATTGCCCCTCCTTAAAAAAACATGAGACCTTGTTTAGGTCTCATCGTACTTCTTCGCGTATTCTATAATTCTTGGTATTGTCCAACACTTTGTGTAAAATATCTCAATTGGCCACAGAATCGCCACGCCTATGATTATCAGCAAAAGGTCATATCTTGATAAGCCTTCACGATCGAGTTCGTCGATTAATTCATCCATTTCACGCTCCGATAATTCGTCGAGATGTTCGCTCTTCCTATATTTCCAGAAGATAAGTCGTTCACTACGACAGAATACCAGCTTCATGTATTCATGCATTATATCGTCCGTTACTGCGAAAGATTCGTCTTTATCTTTTGATACGGCCAAGAGTATAATCCACGCCGAAATGCCCAGATTGAGAATAGCTCCAACCAAAAAATACAGTCCAATCTTCCAAATCATGCTATACGCCTCCTATAAAGTATTCATATAGGCGTCTGTTCTGGATGCGAAAATAAAACGGAAGGATCAGGCTCCTCCGCGCAGGCCTTATCGCAGCAGAGTCTTCCCTACCTTCCTTCTTTTACTATGAGGATGGACTTTTAAGTAATTTTGCATTGTCCAAACCTCCTTTCCATATAGATGCTTGTTTCAAATGCGAATCGGTTTCATCACAAATATCCGCATCCAGTCGCCGTGCACATACATCGGCGTCAAGCGCATATTGTCCTCTGCCATCTTCTCCATGAATATCCCGCGCTTTTTGATCACCTCGTCCTCTCGCATCATCACCTCATACGTATGAGTGGTTAGGTTACCTAACATACCAGTCCTAACCGTGTTAACCGTGTTAATGCCCGCTAACTCCATATAGTTTTCCACGATTTTGCATAAATCCTTGCCAATAACCGTGACTCTGAGTACGTCCATTGCAAATCTCCCTCCCCTGATTAGACTTTGGTCTGGTTTTGACTGCCATTTTGAACGAAAAGAGGAAGGGAGCAGTTCTACATACTCCCTATCCACAGACTTCAGTCTTTTGGCGGTTTAAGTCCTTTTAGCCAATACTTCAGCCAGCTCACACATATACCAGCCACCTTGAATCCAAGCCAGATCCCGAGTGGCACGCTGCATATTATGAATGCTATACGTAGTGCCAACATTCTTCTATATACCTCCTTTTCGATTTAGTCTATAATGTGGTGAGCTAATGCAAAAAAATACCGCGCAGTTCTCCACGCGGTATAATTCTTCTTAAATTGGAAACTTAAGAATCGGGTTACTTCTCAACAGATTAATTAGTTGGTCTTTCAATAATGTAACTTTAATTCCGTCCAAATTAATAGCTACAATTATACCAGCCAACAAGTCATTCCCGTTGAATATCAACATCTTTTTTTACCTCCTTTCCAATTATTCATATAGACAAATGTTCTAAATGCGAAAAAAATATGGCTCTGCATTAGAGCCATAGATCATACATTGCATACCGCTTCTTGAACATATTAAGCACTAAGTATTCTATAAGTTCTATTCCAATTCTAAGTGCTATATATAGTATTTGAATAAGCATGCTTTAACACCTCCTTTCAATTAGAAGAATGTTCCAAACGCGAAAAAAAAATGACGCTGTGTTTCAAGCGTCAAATCGGTCGTCTAGAAATCTCAGCAACTCTTTCTCAGATACTTTCATATCGCCATTGATGTGGATCAGAAGGTCCTCGCCGTCCTTATAGACGACAAAGTCTTCGCATTTGATTGTGGCATTCAAGCCATATTTGCGAAGCATCTTAACCGTCCATTTGGTTACGATACTCTTCAACAATCCACCGTTGGCACCCAAAAGCATTCTAAACATTTTTGTTACCTCCTTTAATATTGTTTCTATCCTATAATAATGCTTGTAGATGCCGCGAATTGTTCACAAAAAAAAGAAAAGGGCTTGTAAGCCCAATTTAGTCGACGAAATACGTCTCTATAATTTGGGTACTGCCCTCTTTTCTATGTTCTGAAAGCTTATCCTTAATCCTGTTCCCAACATCTTTAGCAACATCGTAAATCTTTCCATACACGTACACCTTAATGGCAAACTCTACTATTGTCGTTAGCATGCTGCAAACCTCCTTCAATTGTATGCTTTCTATAATATAGCTTGTTTATCCCGCGAAAGGAGGTTTTTACTGCCATTTTGAAAAAAAAGAATAAGAACCAGTTTTCGCTTCCTTCAAAGTGAAAAAAAAAGAAGGCCATGTTTCCACAGCCTCCTAATTCCGATCAGTTCTTCCGGAAATTCATGAAATTGAACAATCCGGACATACGCTCTGCCAGCCCCCTAGTGCCCTTGTCGACCATCTCACCGGTTTCAAAAGCCTTGTGACTCTTGAACAATCCCCAGCCACTCAGAGCAACCGTTGCTCCGCCGATGATCCACGCGCCTACCGTAGTCCACGCAGATGATTTACCCTCATAGTCATTCTTGGATACTCTGCTTCCAAGCTCGCACTCCTCTGCCAGCGCCTTTTCACGCTTGGCCAGGCGTTCGAGATCGTCCTTCAGAACACCCATCTTCGACCTGATGATCTCCGCTGTCTCCTGGTCTTTTGCGTCGATCGCAGCGAACAACGCCTTCTCAAGCCGGTTCTTGTTTGCCTCAACAAGCTTGTATTTCTCCCGAACAGCCGAATGCTCTGCTGCCAGATTCTGACAAAGCTCCTTCAGTTCCTTCTTTTTCATCTTCTTCATTTCCTTAACCATCTTCTTCTCGGTCTTAGGATCCATAAAAATGTCCTCCTTAAATTGTATTAAGCCCTTCGGCTTCATATAGTAATATGCTTTGAATGCGAATCGGTAAGATAATGCGAAAAAAAGAAGAGCCGTTGTTTACGACTCTTTGTTGTACCAGCTGTCCAGGAACATGGCCGGCTCTCCATTCTCAATCAACCACATCTCGCCATCATCGAGATTCAGGTTCATCTTGCTGATCGCCTCTTCCATGATTTCAAACTTCTCTGGATAGTCAAGTCTCGCTTTCTCCTGCTCTTCTATAAAACTCCGTTTGAATTCTTCCTCGTCATATCCGTCAGTCCAGTAAGGTTCGCTTCCATCAGAACACAATGGATTGGGAATATCGTTGATTGCTTCCTGAATGGCCCTTGCCTCTTTCATCTTCGTCAAACCGTGATTCAACAAAAATCCTCCGGCAGCGCTCACAACAGATGTAACTACGATCTTCACACCCATCTTGTGCTCATTGTAGAGTTCCTTAGCCTTGTCGAATAGTTTCATTAGAATATCCTCCTTTGTTTTATTCACTTATACATCTGTTTCAGATGCGAAAAATTATAGGAGCATGTTTACACACTCCTATAATTATCTAAACTTAGGCAGTTCTCTTTAATTCAAGTATAACGTCAATACCCTCATCAACAAACTTGTCAAACAGTCCGATCTCGATCTCCAGTGACTTGCCATCCGGCAGGCTGATTTTCAGGATCTTCTGGTCATTGCCGTCTACTTCGTAAAGTATTCCAGTCTTTCTGCTTTTGATCCGAACAACCCTCTCAATGTCGAATGCACTACGCACTACAGCCGGATCATCTGCAAGATAAGCTTTCGCATAATCGCTACTTACCTTATCTGCAGTATTTTCCTCTGTGGTCACAGGCTTATCGGCATCCAAAGTGCTGTTCCTGCTCTTCTGCTTCTTCCACTGCTTCCTGTACGAGTATACGGTATTCTGTTTCCAGCCAGTCAATTCAACCACATCCTTGGTGGACATGCCACTTTCGAACATTTCGAACATGTCGATTTTGTCCTGTTCAGATACTTTCCTCCAACTCGGCATAATAAAAACCTCCTTTATTTATATGCATAAAAATACTTGTTTAGAATGCGAATAGTTTGATACGAAGTAAGCCAATGCGAAAAAAATAAAAAGCCTGCCGAACTCCACGCCCGGAAGGACTGCCCTTTAGTTTACTTTATTCGTAACTTCCCATTATGGTTCGCTACGCTCACAACTTCTCACTTTCCTCGAAGTCAGTAATCACTCGGGAACAGCAACGTCGTTGCGGAACGATCCCATTCAGTAATGATCCAGAGATGCTCCTCGAATTCGCTCTCCATGTCTTCCGGGATGTTGTACACAGCCATCACCCTTTCGCCATTTAAAGCGGCTTCGTTATTGCTTCTCCAATCCTCCGCACAGGTATCGCCCCAGTCATACAGTATATAACGGCTCAGGCAGCCCGACACAAAGTCGTGAAACTGCTGATTTTCGGTCATGAGATCCCACACGCGGCGGGTTACCACAACCTTACCAATCTCAAAAGTCTTCGCCATAAATATCACATATTCCTTTCCGCCCTTCCGGACGCGAAGCTCAACAGGCTTCATTATAATATGTGTTAATGACGCGAAAAAAAAGAGGGCCGCATTACGCAAGCCCTTTCGACTTTAGCAAATCTCTCGTTTTTGCAGAATACGTCTTCGCAAATTCCATAAGATCATCGTGCGATATACGATAGCCGTTTCGTTTTGATGTTGCTTTCGCTCTCAACTTTCCAGAACGAATCCATCTTCGTACTGTCTCACGATTAACCTCCAGAATATCTGCAACGTCCTCTACAAAATAGGAACGCTCAAAGTCAATATCAGTCTTCTCGTTATCAGCTCTCTTTCTTCTCATAGGATAATCTTCACTTTCCGAAATCCACAAGTCGCTTCCAATCTTCAGAACCGTCTTTAACTTCTTACGTTTCACCCATCCTCTGATCGTTGCCTCAACAACACCACATTTTTGTGCAAATTCCGCAGAAGTCAAATATCCGACAGGCCTTCCGTTCTCGATAGTAACTGTAATTCCCACAAATATACCTCCTATAATTCTTCTATAAGGAGGCATGATTCAACCGCGAAAAAAAGAGAACCGAAGTTCTCATTTGTTTACCCACTCTTTCCAATACGCTTTCCACTCATCCCATGTTAATTTAACATATCCATTCTGAGTTCGAAGCGAACGAATATCATCGGCATAACAGTAATTATCTTCGGTCATCTTCTCATCGAATAACTGAATTGCATATTCATTTACTTCATCGTACAATCTCCAATCAAGATCCGTCACTTTACGTACACCATATTTTTCGCAAATACGCTTCTTGATCCTATCAAAAATCTTTTCTTTCTCACTTATTTTGTAACACGCCACATGATTCGCATAAACTCTCGCTCTGCTTAGTGGCTTACTTCGCATTCGATTCTTGATTCTCTCAAATGCCATCTGCGTTTCGTATTCCGTAATAATCCGGATTCGATCTTCAAATGATACTTTGCTCATTACAATCCCTCCTTCAATAAAGAGATTGTTCCGAACGCGAAAAAAAGAGGAGTAGAGATTTTCTACTCCAATTCGACAATGTCAATCACATCAGATCGCGATTGAACTTTCTCAAACTGTTTTCTGAAATATTCTCTCCTCTTTTGTACCTTGTTCTCAACCCTTTGCCATTGTTCTTCGCTCAATTCGATTTTGCCGGCGATAAAGTCCTCACACAATACTTCTTGCACAGCAATATTGCACTCGGCAATTAACTGATTAATAGCCCAGTAATTATTTATTGCTTGCGGAGAAGCAGGCTTAACCTTCTTAAACACCACACTCATTTTCTTGAGATCATCAAAGAACTTTGTCATGGTTCTCAACTCCTTTCAAAAAATGGCGTGTTTATCCCGCGACCTATCTCCACCAATCTACATATATTACATTTCCGCTATCTTTTCTCGTCAGCATTATCCTGTTTCCGCCAGCGTCCTCAATATCGATAGGCACCGGATAGTCCTGGGCGATCTCCTGGCTCTGGTCTCGTCTTGGTACGACAAAATGCATAAAATGGGTGATGCACTGTCCTACGAATTCGTTGAACTTCTGATTCCTCTCCATATAGTTGAACAGGTCGTACTCGGCTATAAACCTCTCTCCGCTTGGCATAATCTTCATAAAAGGCATCCCTCCGTATATTGATGCTCAGAGTATACCTTATGATTGTTAAAACATATCGTTAACAAACCAAAAAAAATAATGGCAGGTTCTCATTGCGAGATTTCCTGCCATTTTGATTTGCTACATCTCTTCGATATGCTTCAACCACTGATCAATTGTAATGGCCTCCATCCGCATGCCTTCCATCACGCTGCGGTTTCTCACCTGACTGGAGATCATCATTTTATCGTTGATCGGTATACTGTTCCACATATCCTTATGCTTTACGTACCATCCGGCGAACCGCTTTTCCGTGTTGTTCCGGTAATCCTGGTTCTCCTGATTCTTCCATTCTTCCTTGTTCATCGTATAGTAGGCATCAAAGATCATGCTTACCGCGTAGAAAGCCGCCTTATCACCCATACCGCGTCTCAGGAATTCGTCGATCAGAGCGTCGTTGGAATCCAGCATGTTATTGTAGGTCTTCAGAATATACTTGGGGTCATGCCGGCAAACAGATTCGTCCCGCCATTTCCACAGATAGAAGGGACTCTGACAATACTTCACATTCTGGCTCAGGTTCTGGCACAGTATGTTGAAGTAACTATCCTCATGAACCGTCAGGCCGTTATTCCATCGGATCTTCTTATCCAGCAAGTATTTCCTTTTGTGCACCTTGCCGTGAACAAATGTGGAATCCATTTCCCGGTTGATGTATTCGATCTTGCTCCTGTTATTCGGATCCCTGGATTCCTCAATGAACACAGAAACCAGACTGTCAAACCCAATATCCATTTCCCTGAACAGCATCCACATTCCGCAGGCATTGAAGAACATGTCGTCCGCGTCGCAGAACATCACGTAATCCGCCGTCGCCTTATCCAGGCAGGCGTTTCTCGTTGCTGAAACCCCGCCGTGGGGTTCCTTGTAGTATTCCACCTTGAACGGGTAGGAATTGAGGAACCCCTCCGACAGAAACACGTCTGAACCGTCATTACAAATAATCACGCCGACCTCATCCATAGACACATTTTGCTGAATGGCTATGCTGTCCAGCAAAGGCTTTAAAACTTCATCCGTCTCTTTATACTGAGGAACCAAAATTTGCAACTTCATTTTACTCTTCTCCTTTTTATCTCATTAATTTATTACTACCACGTTAACGACACCCCCTCAGGGGAGAAAAAGGAGGCGGGAACCGTAGTACGCGTACCGGTTCGACGACGCGAAGTTCGCGTTCAGGTAGAACAGGCCATAATAGCCAGGGTCCGGCGTGTAATAGGTCCCGGCCACCAGCGCGACACACCAACCGGTGTCCGAGTTCACGCGATCTGAAACGTAGGTCGTTGCGCTTCCACCAGTCGAGCTGGGCAGCATCAGCCAAGGCTGCGCGGAGGATACCTCCATGTTTTTGATGTAATCGTTCCTGCTGGGCAGCGTCAAGCCAGTGGCGGTGTATTCGGTTTCGGTATCGTCGGCATAGATGGCGGGATCGATGCAGACATACGCCGCGCGATTGTTGAAGTTCACGCCGTCCAGCCACGCATAGTAATTCCCCCACAGGTTTTCGACGCCGCGATACTGCACCGCCGTCTGTCCGTCTGTTCCCGCGGCCCGCCCGGTGTGGTAAACCATGCTGTCGGTAGCGCCGCTGTTCTGGGCCACGCCGCCGCTGTAGGCGATTCCGGTTCCGATCTTTGCCTGGGAATTGAAATCGGCATATTCCACCAGGTACAGCGTCTGAATGAGCAGCCAGCTCGCGATACCCCACTGCCACCAGTCGGCTCCCTTGGCGTGGCTGTTCGTCCGGGCGGTGGCGCGGGTCATGTTTACTTCCGCGGGCAAGCCACTCTTGCTGACATAGCTTGTACCGGTGTGGTAGCGCCCCACATAGCCGCCGGAGCCGGGATGCAGCGCGAAGCCCTCCACCGGTCCATCCGCGACATAGAAGTACATGTCGGTCCCGGTATCCACGATCTTTGTGTAGGCGTCCGGCAGCTTCACCACCGTGTCGTAATCTGTGCGGGAGAAGCCTGCCTCGCCCTTTTTGTAACTCAGCGCACCGTCGATGACGTTGTATTCCTCCATGTCCTTCCACGGCGCGAAGGCGTCGAAGGGGCTGCTTCCCGCGCCGTCGCCAACGGCGGGCACCGGCTCGGTATCGACGGAGGTCGTCACGTACCCGTTGGGGTCGCTGGCGGGCGTCAGGCGCGTCAGCGCGGTGGACGAACTGGTGGAATAGGGCCAGTGTACGCCGAATACGTTCACGCTGCTGGTCTCCTCCCTCATATAGCTCGCGTAAGTCGACCAGTTGGACGCCGCCTTATAGGCTTCAAGGCTGCCGACAGGCACATACATGATGCAGTCGGCGGCAATGCCGGTAAAGGCATTGATGCTGGACAGCGTTGGCGGGGTTGTGCTGGCAAAGTGGTATTCGGACATTCCGTAACAGCTCTGGAACGCACTGCTCCCGATGCTGGTTACACTGTCAGGTATGCTGATGCTCGATAGGCTGTAACAGCTCTGGAACGCACTGCTCCCGATGCTGGTTACACTGTCAGGTATGCTGATGCTCGATAGGCTGGAACAGCTCTGGAACGCATAGCTCCCGATGCTGGTTACGCCGTCAGGAATACTGATGCTCGATAGGCTGGAACAGCTAGTGAACGCATAG
>Ga0326511_10002855_pt1 | contig 13940 bp, 9 predicted proteins | sample 0_2496_0518_D_FD_203701 | JGI IMG/M metagenome (GOLD analysis project Ga0326511, IMG submission 203701) | Bovine rumen microbial communities from UC Davis, California, United States - 0_2496_0518 | ecosystem: Host-associated > Mammals > Digestive system > Stomach > Rumen | place: USA: California... | reverse complement strand
GCTTATTTAGCCATTTATGCAAAACTATTCAGGTATAGTAAAAAAGAACCGTGATACTGTAAGAAAAAATATTAAGTTATATTCTAAATTCTGATTCAACTAAACAACCACAACTTTTCGGACTGCTTCGGCAGTCCTTTTTTCTTTGCAAAGATAATTCAAAAGAATTATCTGTACGGCAAGAAATTATTTGAACCGAAAATGCAGAGCACGAAATCGACACCGGCGGCACTTCGGCTCGGGATGAAACAAATTTAAATATTTCTGAAAAAATTGATTTTTATGCAAAAAATAAAAGCTATTGTAATAAAAAGCAAAATTTGATACAATATTTATAAAAATAATTATACGGAGGCAATTATGCAAAACGAAAAAAAAGCAGAGATTGAAAGAGAGATTGAAAATATAAAAAATAAATATCTTAATTCGGCTAACGAGATAGTCGGTGACTATAATCGTGAAAACCTGACTATCCGTGAGTACGAAGGTCGTCAGCTTTACGAACTTTTACAAAACGCTGATGATGAAGCTGTCAATTCTGAAGGTAAGGTCAGACTGTCGTTTAAAGAAAACATTCTGACTATATCCAATACGGGTACTCCATTTAGTGTTGCAGGAATAAAATCTCTGATGTATTCAAATTCAAGTCCGAAACTGATCAATGTCAAAAAGATTGGTCGCAAAGGACTCGGATTCCGTTCTGTCTTATCCTGGGCAAAACGTGTTACAGTTGCTACTGAAGATTTTACCGTACAGTTTTCTAAAGATCACGCAATTGAAATCTACAAATCTATCATTGAAGAAAAACCTGAATTAAAGGATAATATTCATGCCCTGAATTCAGATGAATACCCTATTGCTGTTTTGCCATGTCCTGAACTGACAGCTGAAATAAAAGCAGAACGTGGTTTTGCTACGAGCATAATTATTGAATGTCATCCGGAACTTGCAGAGACAATCGAAGATAAAATAAAAAAGCTTGAGTTTGAGGAACTTATTTTTCTTCCAAATACCAAAGAGGTAGAGATCATTTGCGGAGAAAATTATCATAAAAGATTTTTCAAAGCTGATTATAAAGATGATAAACAAGTTCTGATAGAGGCAGAAGATCTTATCGCTAATATGACTGATTCTTCAAACTGGTTTGTTTTTAAAACATCGGGTACTGTTGAGGATGACAAGAATAATAAGTCATCTGATTATGAATTCATAATTGCATTTGATCCCACAGGAAAACATTCCGGTGATGTTTTGTATTCTTATTTCAAGACTGATGTCAAACTGAAATTTCCTGCACTGATACACGGAACGTTTGAATTGACAGGAAATAGAAATCATTTGATGAAGGATGGAATTAATAGTAAACTGATTCCCTTACTCTCGGATTTTATGGTTCAAACAGCAGTTGAAATTTCCAAAAATCAGGAAGAATGTAATTACCAGCCCCTTAAACTGATAGTATCTTCCGAGATGGACAGCATTCTGTCTGATTATTATAAATTAGGTAGTCTTCTTCGTGAAAAAGCAAAAAAACAATCTATTTTTCCTATGGTATCCGGAAAATATACATCACTTGAGGATAAGCCGTTCTATTCCGAATATGATTTCGCTTCAGTGTTGCCTTCGGATGATTTTCCTTTTCTCATGAAATACTGCGATGATAAGGATATTCAGAATTTTATTCGTGAGTGTGGCATATCTTTTTATGAATATAAACATTTTTGCAGTCTTATAAATAATAATATACAAAAATATACAATGGAAAACAAGGTCAGACTCATTTCAATGATCATTAAACAATACTCTGATGTAAAAGATTCCGGTATTTTTCCGCATTTGCTTGAAGATACCGACAGGAGTGCAATTGAATCACCATTCAAGGTTTATCCTGTTCCTTCAGATGAACAGATCATCGAAGTTCCGGACTGGGTGAATATTCGTTTTTTGTCAAAAGAAATGGAAGAAGAACTTAATAAAACCTTAACAATAAAAGATAAAAGAGAGCTTTCAAGACGTTTATCCCGTTTTAATCTTGAAGAATACAGTTTTGACAAAGTTTTGTCCGGTGTAATAAATCAAACTGCCGATCAGATAGAAACAAAAGAAAAATGTATTGATATTCTTTCATGGCTTTGGGGATACTATAAGCTGCCGGACAGAAAGCCTCTTACAGATCTGAAAATCAAGGTCATTACCTGTGACGGTAATATCTGCTTTGCAAGGGAATGCTATCTTGGTTCGGAGTTCGGCAATCAGATCGGAGAAAACATAGTCAGTATTTATTCAAAGTATTTTCTTTCCAAAAATTACATCAGTGAAATCTGTAAATGTAATGACAATGATATATTGATAAATTTTGCCGAGTGGCTCGGGGTATCTAAATTTCCACGATTTATTAAAAAAGAATTAAGAGGTACAGAAAAAGAAAACTATATTAAATCTTGTTATCCTCTGTATGTTCAAAGTGATAATCGTAATTATTATGAAGACGATTTTACTATTTCTAATATCAATTCTTTGACTGTCGGCTGCTATGAATATTTTGATGAAATATTGGAAAAGGCATCAATAAATGATATTCTCGCCTGGCTTGTTATTGATCAAAATGCCAAAAGACATTTTTGTGCAAAAAACGAGTCTGAAAATTCGGAAGCACTTATGAAAGGAACTCCTAAATACAAACAAGGGGAGCGTATTGTTTCTAAGTATAGTATGACAGGATATATCAAATGGCTGCTGCTTCGTAAAGAATGGATACCTGATAAGAACGGACTGAAAAAAAATCCGGAATACTGCTGTTTTGAAGATAATGGGCTTTCACCGTTAGTTATTGTACCTGATATAGATTATTCGGCAATAAATAAATATGTTGGAAGACCATGTAAACGTGATGTTGACGCTATCCTTGGAAATATAGGCATTGAGGAAAATTTTTCGGAAATGCTGCCGTCTGTTATTTACGAAGTTCTTCTTGCTCTGCCTGAACTTGACCAAGAATGCAGAAAAGGAAAAAGTCTTTACAGAAAAATCATTAAGGAGATAGAAAACAAGGATTCTTTGATTAAAAACAATGCTAATTATTCAAAATATGTAGAAGAAGGACAAATACTTGTTAAACAAAACGAAGAAAGGAAATATGTATCTGTAAAGAAAGCTTACTATACAAATAACAAAGTTTTCAGCAGGGAGATTCTGAAAACTTTTTGCATAGCAGAAATCGATAGCAGACAAGGAGAAGACAATGTTAATAAGTTGTTCGGAGTAAAACCGCTGAAAGAACTTGATCTCACGGTAGAATCTGTTGAAAAACATCCACTGAACGAGCAGTTTCACAAAGAATATCGATCTTTTTTACCGTTTGTTTATGCTTGCAGAATGGAACAAAAAAATTCAAAAAAGGATCTGAACAACTTGCAATCCACAACGGTTATACTTTGCAAAGCTATAAAAATAAAATATAAGCTTGAAGCCGAAGAACGTGAAGGCGGATTATTAAATTATGAAACGATATATCTGCCTAAAGACCATATTGCATATATTCTTGTGTCTTCTGATATAACTGATTTTCAAAAGTTAAAAAGCTGTTACGATTTCGGTGATGCAGTTGCAGAAGTCATTACCGCTATCCTTTCAGTAGATGAGGATAAAGGATTCTATTGCAGACTTTTCAGAGATAACATGAGAGATCGTGAACAGAGTATGCGGAGCGAAAATTGTGATGACAATTTAGCACGCCTTTCAAAAGCAAGAGAGATATTTGATATAGAATTAAACAGTCGTGACGAGTTCTGGAAGACCATTGCCGAAATAAAGAAATGCAGTGTTGGTGACGATAAAGAAAATACTGCGGATAAAATCATTTCCGCATTAAAGCTGCCGGCAGATATTGATTCAGGAGTAAACTTCAACTCAATTAATGATATTTCAAACTGTGATACTATTGTTAATATTTTTAAAATGCTTGAGTCAGATATCAGCGTGTTTAATGATATTTCTCCCATACATATTAAGTTGATCGGATACTGGAAAAAAATGCTTAAAGAAAAAGCTGCAAAGTATAAAAAGAAATATCAGGCAAATCTTTTTAATGATCTGGCTGATGATCCTCAAAATGCAGAAGAGTATTATCGTTTCTGCTATAAATATGATTATGCTGAATATGATATAAGTAATTCGGTATATGTTGATATTGATAAGATTTTTGAGAAACAATTAGGAGTTTCTTTTGAATATCTCGATAAATTTGATGATGATTACATTGACAGTATTTTAGCTGAGAAAAAAACACAGACCAATACTGAGCATCTTGAATTGTTAAAACAGCGTTTTCAAACAGAGCGGATAGAGGCTTACCTGTTATTTGACTGTATTGGTGATTTAGGTAAGCCGCAAGCAGATATGACTGAAGCAGAAACTCAGGAAAAAGGACGTTCAATAATAGACAGCATATCTGAAATGAATCTTCCAAAAATGGAAAACATTGAAATCAGCAAAACTGATAAAGACGAGACCTACAGAACTACTAATGAAAATCCTGATGGTAAAGTGCGTAATAACAAGCATTCCGCAGTCCATTCAAACAAAACAGAACAAGCAAAAAGAGAAAACGGACAAATCGGTGAATTTGCAGCTTACTTGACATTGCTTAACGAACAGCATCAAAATGTAATGTGGGTTTCCGGTAATGCACAAAAAATAATGAGGTATGCAGTCAAAGGAGAAGTAGATGACAGTCTCGGGTATGATATCACATATATTGATGAGCAAAATCAAACGCAATATGTGGAAGTGAAATCCTCAGAAAGAGAAAATATCACCTTTGAAATTTCGGATAATGAACTTAGTTTTGCTCGAGACCACGCCGATAATTATGCAATTATATATGTTGTTATAGGAAAAGACAAAGAAAATAAAAAAATTCCTAAACATATATGGAACCTGGGACATATTTTCAAAATGGATGATGGCGAAGATCTGTTAAATAATGATCGCTTCAATATAAGAACCACAAATTATGAAGTTACAATTAAAAGGAAAAGCTGAAACAGTTGACTTGTTTTCACTTCGTATTTACTAAAAGTCCGTAGACGGTATATATGATATTCTTGAAATGTACAGAAAGATACTGCAAACTATCAAAGATAGGGGATTATAAGTTTATCGTTTTATTTTTTAACCTGTCTGTAAAAAATGGTATTAAAAAAAGCACCTCCGAAGAGATGCTTAGAAATTATTCGGAATCATAAGTCTGACAAGTTTAGAATAATTCTTGTTAAAGTAATCATTCAGATCATTAATAAAGCCGGTCTGTTCTGATTGTACCCAATGATCTGTCATTATCTGTTCAAAAATCTTCTTTTCCTGTTCACTCAGGGCATCAATTTCTTTCTTATGATCTTCTCTGAATTTTTGATCATACTTTTTCAGTGCGTTTTCATAATCCATACTCATTTTGTTATCCTCCTTACCATATCCTGCCTGCAAGCATTACAAGTTTTATGAATGTCAGGCTTTTTATTTCTCCTGATTTTAATTCTTCATCAAGTTTTTCAAGTCTTCTTTCGTCTGCAAATATCGCAACCACTCCGTCAACAAACGCCTGCAGAGCCTCATCAGCGGCTTTTTTTTGATCGGCATCATTTTCACCATAGATCACTCCGAAAGATATTTTGCCCTGTGTGGCTTCAATTTCCTGAGGCAGAAGTGCACGAAGAAGCTCGCCGTTTTCTTTTCTCTTATTGTAGTCGCTTACACAGAATTACACAGTTTCTTCTATCAGCTCCCGTACAGTCATTTCATCCTGGCTGTAAAAAATGGGAATAGTAGTTATCCTGTTTTTCTTTCCGGAAACCGATTTTACATTTACATTAAGTTCCATAGTTACCTCCCGTTGTAGTTTTCAGTTTCATTAGTATAATTTTATCATATTGTGTGTTTATTATCAACATAAATAATACGGTTTCTCTATGATTTATAGCGTATTTGTTAAAAACAATGTTTGCTATATTATTTTGAACTGTTTTGTCAGTCTGTTTATCGCTTTAATCAAGAAAAAAATTTGTACTATAAATGAGCAAATCTGAAAAATTGCACAAACGAATTGTCATTCTGAGGAGCGTAAGCGACGAAGAATCTTTTTGTTAAGGCTGCTTTATTGAAAAAAGATCCTTCGTGCCCCAAGGGCATTTCCTACGGGCACCGCTCAGGATGACAGGCTGGAGATGATGACAAGATTATTGTTCATAATAACGAACAATTATAAATTTGCTCATTTATAGTTTTGTAATTAGCTTAATATATCAGAGGCATAAATAATAGCAAATGATTTTGGATTGATATAAGAGAAAAATTTTGATATAATACAATAACTTTAGGGAGAAAAAGGTATGATTGAAAAGCTAAAGGAAAAAACAGAACAAATTATTAGTGCTAAAAACACTGTGATTGAACCAAAGAAAAATCTTGCACTGGTAATCATTACAGCAGCTTGTGTATTTGCTGTGCTTGCGGGAATTTATTTTTTTACTGGTGATATTGAATATTTAGTTATTGCAGTTATCTCTATGGTTCCTCTTATTTTTTTTGCGATATACTCATTTTTAAAAGAAAAGCGGCAGGATAAAAGTTCTGAAAAGGATAAACATGAATTTCTCAGCGGAGCAAAATATCGTCAGAAGGAATGGAAAACAGCCTATTCTAAATATAAGGAAACTCATACTTTTGAAACGATAAGTAAAAAGGGAATGGTGCACGATCTGAAGAAAAGATACCGCAAACATGACTTTGTATGTATCAGATTAGGAATTTTTCTGACTATCGGAGCAATATTGATTCTTTTTATTCCAATGACTGAATTCAAGGATAAGGCAGCGGCAATTTTCGGGATACTTTGCGGTGGAATGATTTTTTCGATTGGGCTTCATGGTTTAATATCAGGCCCCGTGCAAAAATTTTTAAAACAGCAGACAGATCTGACTGAAATTGAAAAATCCTATGTCAAAGGAAAAATGCTGTCGTTGGGTAATAATGGCATTAACATAGGAAGCAGTTATACTGTAATATATACCCATAAATGTGTATACGCCATTGATAATAATAAAATACAGGACATGACAAGAAAAATGGTGAGGGTAAAACAATACGAAGACGCTCTCTACTCAGGGCAGGAATATAGATATTATGTAAGCCTGATATACACTGCTTCTGACGGAAAAACAAAAGCTATTAATGTCCGGCTTGATGAGTTCCAGTGTGAAATGATGATAGCTGAATGGGGCAGGAGATTTTATTCTGAAAAAGAATATGGCAGTACGATCTCGGAAATAATAGAAAACTCGGTATCAGTATAATTTCAGAATATTATTAAGTGTATACAAAACCATTTTTACGATCAGATCATTGTGTTTTTAAAATAGAGGAGGCATCAATATGAAACAAAAATCAACTTTATTTGCAGCCATTATATCAGCCGTTATAGCAGTTATCAAGCCGAATAAAAATAAAGAAACTCAGTAGAATTATGCAAGGAGGTAAAAAATGAAAATATTTGTAATGACATTCAAACTCCATGCTCCATGGGTGAACAGTCTGAAAGAAAAAAGAATGATCGTAAAGAGTCTTGTAGCCAAGCTTCAAAATCATTTCCATGTTTCTGCAGCAGAGGTTGATGAACAGGATACTCATCATATTGTTGTTATTGGTGTTGCGGCTATTGTTCCTCACAATGCTATGGCAGACAGTATGATGGACGAAATAACCGAATTTGTAGAAAATAATACAGAAGCGGAAATAATTGATGAGATACGTGAAATCAGATAACACTGTTGACTTTTGTAAAAATGGGAAATATGAACCCACAAAACGAAATAATAAACATATTAAATGATGAAAACTATATAAAAAATCCTCACCACCGGCTTTCATGCTGATGGTGAGGATTTTTTTATGTGAGGGAATACTTAATGGCTGTCCTGCAGTGCGGCGAAACCTGTTTCTCCTGTTCTTACACGAACAATATCTTCTATATCGCTGATGAATATTTTACCGTCACCTATATGTCCTGTATAGATTGCTTTTACTGCTGTGTCCACAACATCCTTGACGGGTATTTTGCTCACAACGATGTCGACCTGAATTTTAGGCAGAAGATTCATTTCAATTTCAACGCCTCTGTAATATTCGGTTTTACCTTTCTGTACACCGCAGCCGAGTACCTGAGTCACGGTCATGCCTGTTATGCCGATAGCCGAGAGAGCGGTATTAAGATCTGTAAATTTGCTTTGTTTTGTGATGATCGTAACCTTTGTAAATTTAACACCGTCAGATGTAACCGCAGGTTTGCTGCTGGTTTTGAGATTGATCTCAACTGCCTTTTCGGGCGGAACTTCACCGTCTTTGAATTCTTCATCCGAAAGACCTGTGAGAACCTGAGGAACAGGCATAAAATCTGCATAGGAGCTTGAAAGACCATGTTCTGTAAGGTCAAGACCTCGTACCTCTTCATCTCTTGAAGCACGAAGACCGATAGTTTTCTTTATAACAAGGAATACTACTGACATTATGATAGCTGTGTAAGCAGCAATACAAATGATTCCGAGAGCCTGTTTGCCGAGCTGAGTGAAACCGCCGCCATAAAGCAGACCAAGAGTATCTTTATCCTTTGAGAATATACCTACTGCAAGCGTACCCCAGATGCCGTTGCACATATGAACAGCGACAGCACCTACAGGGTCATCGATCTTAAATACATTATCTATGACTTCAACTGCAATTACAACAAGTATGCCTGCTACAATACCTATCAACAGAGCACCGAGTATATCTACTGTATGACAACCTGCCGTAATAGCCACAAGCCCTGCCAGCGAACCGTTAAGTGACATCGAAATATCAGGCTTGCCATTTTTTATCCATGTATATATCATTGTTGCACAAGTTGCAACGGCGGGAGCAACTGTTGTGGTTGCGAAGATCTGAGCAAGCTGTGTCACATCCGTTGCAGCAGCACCGTTGAATCCGTACCAACCGAACCATAGGATGAATACACCAAGTGCACCGAGGGTAAGACTGTGACCGGGTATAGCACGTGGTTTGCCTTCCTTTGTATATTTACCTATACGCGGGCCGACCATTGCAGCACCTATAAGAGCTGTTATACCGCCGACTGAATGTATACAAGCAGAACCTGCAAAATCAACAAAACCTAATTGTGCGAGCCAGCCCTGTGAATTCCATACCCAACCTGCTTCTATTGGATATACTACAAGACTGATTATTCCGCTGTAGATACAATATGAAATAAATTTTGTACGTTCAGCCATTGCACCTGAAACTATGGTAGCTGCCGTAGCACAAAAAACAAGATTGAATACGAATGATGACCATGGGAAATTATCAAAGTTTGTAAAAATCTGAAGGTCAGGCACTCCTATTAAGCCGAAAACATAATTTTCTGACATCATAAGTCCAAAACCAAGGAAGATGAACATTACTGTACCGATACAAAAATCCATAAGGTTTTTCATTATAATGTTACCGGCATTTTTCGCTCTTGTAAAACCTGTTTCAACCATTGCGAAACCGCACTGCATAAAAAATACTAGTGCCGCACCTATAAGATACCATATCCCTATGGTAAATTCGTTAGATTGCTGTACGGCCTGCGATATTACTGTCTGCAAGTTTGTTTCCATAAAAATCACTCCTGATATATTTAATTTTGTCGGTAAGGATTAAACACCGAACAGGATCTCGCCGTATGAAGGATAAGGCCAGAATTTAGCGGAAGTTTTTGTTTCCATATAATCACCTGTTTCTCGAAGTTCGCCCATCAGAGCAAATACAGTTTCACGATAATATTTAGCTTCTTCAAGGTTTGAACTGCTGTGATTCGGAGCTTTTTCAACGGCAGTTTTAAGTTCTGCAGTTTTCTTTACAAAGCTTTCAAGTTTTGCAGATAATTCCTCAATAAGAGTTGTTTCCGCATATACGGAATATGAAGAAGAAAGGGATTTCTTTGCAGCGGCTGCATTTGTAAGCTCGCTTAAAAATTCGATTACTGCGGGAGTAATGTTTTTTTCTGCCATATCGATCATTGTACGGGCTTCAATGCGGAGTTCCTTTATATAATGTTCAAGTTCTATTTCGTATCTTGCACGGATCTCTGCTTCTGTTACGATACCATTTTTAACAAAGAGATCGATATTCTTTTTATCAACATAATGTTCCATAGCTTCGGGCAGAGAACGATAGTTGCAAAGTCCTCGTTTTGCAGCCTCTTCGACCCATTCGGCAGAATAATTATCACCGTTGAAGATTATATTCTTATGTTCTGTGAATGTTTTGCGTACAAGTGTTTTTATTGCTGCATCAAGATCATCTGCATCTTTAAGTTCGTTATAAAATCCTGAGAGTTCTTCTGCCACCATTGTATTAAGCATATAGTTGGGACAAGCAATATTAAGTGAAGAACCAAGGGCACGAAATTCAAATTTATTACCTGTGAAAGCAAAAGGTGAGGTACGGTTTCTGTCGGAAGTATCTTTCTTGAAATCAGGAAGTACATCTACACCTGTGAGCATATCTGTCTTTCCTGCACTTTTGTATTCTGTACCGTTTATGATAGAATCAACAAGTGCACCAAGGTCATCACCAAGATACATTGAAATGATAGCCGGCGGAGCTTCATTTGCACCGAGCCTGTGATCGTTGCCTGCGGAAGCTACCGTAAGTCTGAGCAAATCCTGATATTCGTGTACAGCCTTGACAACAGCTGCAAGGAAAAGCTGGAACTGAAGATTATTTTCAGGGTCTTTACCCGGATCAAGAAGGTTTTCGCCTGTATTGGTAGAGATAGACCAGTTATTGTGTTTACCCGAACCGTTTACTCCTGCGAAAGGCTTTTCATGCAGCAGACATACAAGACCATGTTTTTCGGCAGTCTTTTTCATAACCTCCATTGTAAGTTGATTATGATCTGTTGCGATATTTGAGGTTGCGAAGATCGGTGCAAGTTCATGCTGTGAAGGAGCAACTTCGTTATGTTTTGTTTTTGCCATGATACCGAGTTTCCAGAGTTCTTCATCAAGATCATTCATAAATGCTGCAACTCTTGATTTTATTGTTCCGAAATAATGATCTTCGAGTTCCTGACCCTTTGGAGCAGGTGCACCGAAAAGTGTACGGCCTGTATAAATAAGATCGGGACGTGCATCATACATTTTTTTATCAATAAGGAAATATTCCTGTTCAGGGCCTACTGTTGTTGTAACTCTTGTTACTTCATTTTTGCCTAAAAGCTGTAAAAGTTTAACAGATACGCTGCTGAGCTTTTCCATTGATCTTAGGAGAGGAGTTTTCTTGTCAAGCACTTCTCCTGTATATGAACAGAAAGCTGTGGGGATATATAATGTCTTATCTCTTATAAACGCAGGTGAAGTGGGATCCCATGTTGTATATCCTCTTGCTTCAAATGTCGCACGAATACCGCCTGACGGGAAACTGGATGCATCAGGTTCACCTTTGATAAGTTCCTTGCCTGAGAATTCCATGATGATCTGTCCGTCATCAGCAGGGTAGATAAAGCTGTCATGTTTTTCTGCCGTAACTCCTGTCATAGGCTGGAACCAATGAGTATAATGTGTGCAGCCCATTTCAACTGCCCAATCCTTCATAGCATTTGCAACTGCATTGGCAACGCTGATGTCAAGCGGCTCACCGTTCTTAATAGTTTTTTTAAGAGCCTTATAGGTGGTACGGGGAAGGCGTTCCTGCATTTTGCGGTCATTAAAAACCATGCTTCCGAAAAGTTCTGTTAAGTTTGTCAAAATTGATCTCTCCTGTCATTCCTGTTTTTGTCTCGAAAAGCATAAAGGCACTGTAAGCTCCATTGCTTACAGCGCCTTTGCTGTCGATGTTCGTAGTATACACCCATTAGATTGATTTGTCAATGCCTTTTTGCAATTTTTTTTTGAATTCCTGCATATAAAACTTGCAATACTCTTTTTAAGCCGATTTTATTAAGATTTTGAATATTTATTTTTAAAAATATGCAATTTTCTCTTGACATTCTTGCAACTCAGTAATATAATAGTCCAGTAATCAAAAATCAGGAAAGGAAGATTATTATGTTGAAGAGCGAAAACAGCCTTTATGATCCGGCGTTTGAGCATGATAACTGTGGTATAGGAGCAGTTGTCAATATTAAAGGAATAAAATCGCATAAAACAGTTGAGGATGCCCTCACCATAGTAGAAACTCTTGAACATCGTGCAGGTAAAGATGCCGACGGTAAAACGGGAGATGGTGTTGGTATTCTTGTTCAGATCTCACACAAATTTTTTAAAAAGGCTGCTGCACAGATCGGTATCAGTCTTTCTTCTGAAAGAGATTATGCTGTAGGAATGTTTTTCTTTCCACAGCGTGAGCTTCAAAGAAATCAGGCAAAGAAAATGTTTGAGATAATTGCAGAAAAGGAAGGGCTTAATATACTGGGTTGGAGAAAAGTTCCGAGTGATACTGCAGTTATCGGACAGAGAGCAATAGATTGTATGCCCGAAATTGAACAGTGCTTTATCGAGAGACCTGATGGTGTTAAAAAAGGACTTGATTTTGATCGAAAGCTTTATGTTGCAAGACGAGTTTTTGAACAAAGTAATGAAGATACATATGTTGTTTCTCTTTCAAGCAGAACAATAGTATATAAGGGTATGTTTCTTGTAGGAGATCTCAGAAGATTTTTCTCCGATCTTCGTGACGATGATTTTGAATCGGCGATAGCTATGGTACATTCACGTTTCTCCACAAATACTCAGCCAAGCTGGCAAAGAGCACATCCTAACCGTATGATAGTTCATAACGGTGAAATAAATACAATAAAAGGTAATGCCGATAAGATGCTTGCAAGAGAAGAAACTATGAGAAGCGAACATCTTAAGGGTGATCTTGAAAAGGTACTTCCTGTAGTCAATACAGAGGGTTCGGATTCAGCCATGCTGGATAATACACTTGAATTCCTTGTAATGAGCGGTATGGATCTGCCTTTGGCAGTTATGATAACAATTCCTGAGCCTTGGGACAGAAACCATACAATAACTCGTGAAAAAAGGGATTTTTACCAATATTATGCAACCATGATGGAACCATGGGACGGCCCTGCGTCGATACTATTCTCTGACGGTGATATGATGGGAGCGGTGCTTGATAGAAATGGTCTGCGTCCTTCAAGATATTATATTACTGACGACGGTAATCTTATCCTTTCATCAGAAGTTGGTGCATTGCCGGTATCTGCTGAAAAAATCGTTGTAAAGGAAAGACTTCGTCCGGGTAAAATGCTGCTTGTTGATACAGTAAAGGGTAAAGTAATAGATGATGACGAACTGAAAGAGTATTATGCCTCACGTCAGCCATATGGCGAATGGCTTGACAGCAATCTGGTAAGACTAAAGGATCTGAAAATACCAAATGCAAAGGTTGAAGAACATCATGGTGAACAGCGTAAACGTTTGCAGAAAGCTTTCGGATATACATATGAAGATATAATGAAAGAAATTCTTCCTATGGCACAGAACGGTGCAGAACCTATAGCTTCAATGGGTGTTGATACTCCTATTGCCGTACTTTCAAAACAGCCTCAGCCGTTATTTTCGTATTTTAAACAGCTTTTTGCTCAGGTCACAAATCCGCCAATTGATGCAATAAGAGAGGAAATAGTTACTTCAACTACCGTTTATATCGGTGAGGACGGCAATATCCTTGAAGAACGTCCCGAAAACTGCAAAGTAATAAAGGTTCATAATCCGATACTGACATCCACTGATATTCTAAAACTCAAAAATATGCACGTCAGCGGCTTCAAAATTGCAGTTATTCCAATACTTTACTATAAAAATACCCGTCTTTCAAAGGCTATAAATAAACTGTATCTTGAAGCAGATAAG